>OJRV01003612.1_pt1 | contig 12642 bp, 7 predicted proteins | sample 1599241 | NCBI WGS metagenome assembly OJRV01 (sample SAMN04168656, study PRJEB22393) | human gut metagenome | biome: human gut microbiome; feature: stool | host: Homo sapiens | collected 2014-03-17 | reverse complement strand
GATCCGTCTCCCGAAACGGGCGACCGCAGGTTCCGCCGGATATGATTTCTTCGCACCGGCCGCATTCACACTGAAACCTGGTCAGATGACAAAGATCCTTACCGGGATCCGCGCACGGATCGACGATGGCTGGGTGTTAAAGCTCTATCCGAGAAGCGGACTTGGATTTAAGTTCCGCCTGCAGTTAAACAATACCGTCGGGATCATCGACAGCGATTACTACGGATCCGACAACGAGGGCCACATCCAGGTGAAGCTCACCAACGACAGCCGTGAAGGAAAGACTGTGGAAGTGGAAGCCGGAACCGGTTTTTCCCAGGGAATTTTTGTGGAGTACGGCATCACGGTGGATGACGAGGCCGATGAAGTGAGAAACGGTGGATTCGGAAGTACGACACGCGCGTAGGAGACAGAGCATATTTCCGAAGGCGCGGAGGATGAAGAATCAGAAGTATCACAGAAAGAACAAAATTAAACATATAATTGAAAATGTATAAATATTATCGAAAATCAGAAAAAAGAGAAAAATCAAAAAAAGATGTACTGAATTTGAACTACGCACCGGCTGCGGTCGTCTGTGAAGACCGGCAGTTCCATGCGAAAATTCGAAAGCATATCGCATCAGCTCTTCTCATCGCTGGCATGCTTTTTCTCCTTACCGGCTGCGGTCATGTGACAGAGGAGATGAAGGCGGGGAAGGAAAACGGGATCGCTCTCATGGAGAACGGCGATTATGAGGGCGCTGTCGCGGAGTTTGACAGCCTGATCGATCAGACAAAGCATGTCTCATCCTTTGAGATCGATGTATTAAAATACCGCGGTGAGGCAGAATTTATGCTGGGAGATTACGGTGCTGCGGCGTACACATATGATACGCTGGTGAAGGTGGATAAACCGAGAGCGGAATACTATTATCTGGGCGCGGTGAGTCTCGCAAATTCCGGCGATGCGGAAGGCGCTGAAAACCGTCTGGAGTCCGGAACAAAGGCGGACGAAAAACATGCAGCTGCCGGCTATGCTGAAGCGATGGAAGCTCTTGGGGCGGCTTATATGACGGCCGGAGATGAGACGAAGGCAGATGAGATCTACCAGACGCTGGTGGAAGAAGGATTTTCCAGCACGGAAGTCTATAACCGCTGGATGATGGCGGCGATGAAAAAAGGCGATTACGAGGAAGCACTGCAGCACGGGGAAGCGGGACTTGCACTCTCCGATGACAGGGCGAAGAAGGAGATCGCCTTCAACCAGGCGGTGTGTTACGAGTACCTGGGGCAGTATGAGAAAGCGCTGGAGCTGTTCCGGAGCTATGAGGAACAGTACGGACAGGATGAGAAAGCGGGTCATGAGATCGCGTTTCTTGTGACGAGATAGGAGAAAGAATGGCAGAATTGATAGAGATCGGTGAGCAGCAGGAGCGGGTGATCCTGTTTGCCGCCAGCACGAACGACTCCGATGACACGGAAGAATCCGTGGAGGAGCTGAAAGAGCTTGTAAAGACCGCGGGAGCGGAGACCGTCGGGACCGTGATCCAGAACCGGGAAAATATCCATCCGGGAACCTACCTTGGAAAGGGAAAGATCCAGGAACTGAAGGAGATGGTCTGGGAGAGCGGAGCGACCGGAGTTGTCTGTGACGATGAGCTCTCCCCGGCACAGCTCAAAAACCTGGAGGATGCCCTGGACACAAAGGTCATGGACCGGACGATGATCATTCTTGATATCTTTGCGGCCCGCGCGAAGACCAGGGAAGGAAAGATCCAGGTCGAGCTGGCGCAGCTCAGATACCGTGCCGTCCGTCTTGTCGGACTCAGAAATTCTCTGTCGAGACTCGGCGGCGGAATCGGCACGAGGGGGCCTGGTGAGACGAAACTCGAGGTGGACCGCAGACGGATCCATGAGCGGATCAGCCAGTTAAAATCGGAGCTTCAGGATGTGGAGCGCCACAGGGATGTGGTGCGGAAACAGAGAGAGCAGAGCGGAACTCTGACGGCGGCCATTGTCGGCTATACGAATGCAGGAAAGTCCACACTCTTAAATAGGCTCACCGGCGCCGGGATCCTAGCGGAGGATAAGCTCTTTGCAACTCTGGATCCGACGACGAGAGCACTTGTGCTTCCGGGTGGGGAGAAGGTCCTTCTGACGGATACGGTCGGATTTATCCGGAAGCTTCCGCATCACCTTGTCGAGGCATTCAAGAGTACGCTTGAAGAAGCGAGGTACTGTGATGTGATCCTCCATGTGGTGGACTGCTCCAATCCCCAGATGGACATGCAGATGCATGTGGTCTACGAGACCCTGCGTCGTCTGGACATTAAGGACAAGGAGATCATCACGGTATTCAACAAGGTGGACCGCCCGGACGCAGATACCGCCTGCAGGGATATTTCCGCGGATTATAAAGTGAAATTATCGGCAAAGACAGGAGAGGGCATCGGGGAACTGCTCGATCTTTTTGCCGTGATCTTAAGAAACCGCAGGATCTATTTTGAGAAGGTCTTTGCATACAAAAATGCCGGGCGGATCCAGACGATCCGGAAGAGCGGACAGCTTCTCTCGGAGGAATACCAGGACGACGGGATCCATGTGAAGGCATATGTTCCTGTGGAACTGTTTGAAGAGCTGTATAAGGACTAGCGGACCGGCCGGTCAGCATCGGGAACTTTCTGTCCGGACGGGCAGAAAGCCGGAAGACAGAGAACGCTGACAGGGCGGACAGACACGCTCCGGCATGTGGGGAATGCCGGAAAATCGGACTTTGCAGCATTTGATATGAGGGGGTAATCTCATGGGGAAGACACGGGGAAAAGAATTTGCCCTGGATTTTCTGGCAGATGTGGCGGGCGGTTTTATCCAGGCTGTTGCGCTGCACTGCTTTATCGACAACATTGATATCGCGCCGGGAGGTGCCAGCGGTATGGCGATCCTGCTCAACCGTCTGACGAGCCTGCCGATCGGTACACTGACATTTTTGATCAACATCCCGCTTCTGATCGCGTCCTGGATCTATCTGGGGAAGGAAAAGACGATCAAGACATTGAAAACCGTGGCGATCATGACGGTGATCCTTGATGGACTGGTGACGCCGTATTTCCCGGTGTATTCGGGGGACAAGATGGTGTCCTGCCTTTTCGGCGGAGTGCTCATGGGGATCAGCCTGGCGGTCGTATTTATGCGCGGTTCCACAACGGGTGGCGGCGATATCGCCGCGAAGCTTTTACAGAAGTTCCGCCCGCACATGCAGACCGGAAAGGCTGTCATGGCTACGGATCTCGTGATCATTCTCCTGTCCATGGCGGTGTTCCGGAATATTGAATCGGGTCTTTACGGACTGATCAATATGGTAGTCGGAACGTATGTGATCGATGTGATCCTCTATGGTATGAATAAGAGCACGATGATCACAGTGATCAGCCCGAGATCCGGGGAGATCGCAAAGGAGCTGATGAGAGATCTGGAGCGCGGCTGCACGCTCTTAAAGAGCCGCGGTGCCTATCGGGAAGAGGAAGGCGAGACGGTGATCTGCGTGCTTGATAAAAAACAGTTCTACCGTGCGAAGAAGATCGTCTACGGGATCGATCCGACCGCATTCATGATCGTCTCCGAGGCTCAGGAAGTCTACGGGGAAGGATTCCTTGATTCTGACTGGGAAGTGTAAAAAATAAAGAAACGAAAAAGACGATCCGCCAGGTAATTTGCGGATCGCCTTTTTTCGTCACGGGAGTTCTGGGGGAACTCTCATGAGATGACTTCCGGCGTCCGGGGAAGACGCCGGTGAAGGGGTACGGCCTGACCGCGGCCGCGGGGTTATATCAAAGGATCGAATTATTCGATAATGCCAAGGCTCTTAGCGTACTCCGTATACTCGTCGTACCATTCATTGTAGAGATTCTGATCAACAACTTCATCGATGATCTCGTTGATCCTGTCTGTCAGGGCATCTTCCCCTTTCGGGATACCGATTCTTGTTCCCTGTGTCTCCGGATCAACTTTAAAGTAGAGGTTCGGAACGATCACGAGGTTGCTGTCCGGGTTGGATTCCAGATATAATCTTGCCATTCTGAGAGCAGCGACCATGACATCGGCTTTGCCGGTCTGGACCATCAGGAAACCATCGTTTGTGGAAGAAACACGGTTGTATTTTTTATAGCTCGGGATCTGTTCCTGTACGAACTGTTCCTGAAGGGAACCGTTCTGTGCAACGACAACCTTGTCCGAGAGATCATTGAAGGATTTGATGCTGTCGACATCTTCCTTGCGGACCAGGATACCGTAAGCAGTCTGCGGATCTTCGTCTCCGAAGTAATAACCTTTGGAGAGGTTCATGGTCTCAGCTCTTGCCGGTGTGTAAGCCAGAGCGGAGATCGCGAGATCATATTTGCCGGTCGTGATGCTTCCGAGAACGCTTGTGAAGTCCATCGGTTTTAAGCGGACCTCAACACCGAGTGCCTCACCGATGTACTTTGCAAGTTCGACATCAGAACCTGTGTAGGCCTCCTCGCCGCTCTTTGTGGGATCGATGAATTCGTTCGGAGCGAAGTACGGCTCGGTCGCGATCTCGATGTATCCGCGTTCCAGGATGTCGTTTAAACGATTTCCGGAGCCGGTCGTCTCTGCTGCCACCAGACCTGCGTCTGTCTGCGGAGTTGTTGTCTCAGATGCCGTTGTCTGCGGGATCGTAGCGCCCATTGCGGAGGAACTGGAACATCCGGTGAGTGCCGCAGCGGATAATAAAAGTGACGTACCTAAGATGAAAAGCTGATTGAATTTCTTCATGGATGGTTCCTCCTTGTATGCTCTTGATTCAGTATGCTAATGAACTTTTGATTTAGCGTGGTAAATTGTTATCATGGTGAAGAGTATACAGGAGGAAAAGAGATTTGTCAAGTGGGTTATTAAAAAAATTTGAGATCTACTTCGCGGATGCCTTGGAGAGCGCCGTTTTCACCGCCGATACGAGCGCCATGGAGGTGTACTGGGAACCGGCGGGGTATTCCAGACCTTCCAGACTCTGGTTTTCGAGGATCTGTTCTGAGATGAGATCCATGGCAGGAGCCATTAGAGGATACATAGTCTCAACGGAGTCGCTTAAAGGGACAAGGGACACGGAGCGGATCCCCGTGTGATCCACAGCGACCTCCACATTGACGTTCTCGCTGCCTAAAACGATGGGAGATGAATAAAGTCCCGGAACATATGTAACAGAGGCGGGAGCGGCCTGTGAGGAGCTCTCCGATGCCTGATCAGGAGCATCATGGGAGATGTTGTCCTTTTTAGGGCGGAACATAAAGAGAAACAGCATGATGAGGACGATGGCGAAGCCGATAAAAAGAGCCGTGTAGATGATCTCCTTCATCCTGAGGACGATGATCTTTGTTTTTGAACTCATAGAATAATAGATCCTTTTGGGGATGGTTTGTATTAATCATATGAGAGCGGATGAGAAAAAATACATGGCATTCCTTTTGCATGGCCCGGAGCATGGGCCGGAAGCCGGACAAAAAACTTGACATTTTTGTCCGGAACATATACGGTTTACATATCTGAAATTGAATAATGCCTGACCGGCGGAAATGCGGTCAGGGAGCAGGAGGACATAGAATGGGATTGTGCATGGTGATGGGCGGTTCCGGAGCCGGGAAAACAGAATATATCTATAGGAAGATCATCGAGCTGTCCATGAAGGAGCCGGATGGCCGTTTTTTTGTGGTGACGCCTGAACAGGCGACGATGCAGGCCCAGAAGGAGATCGTGAGACTGCATCCGAATCATGGAACGATGAACATTGATGTTGTGAGCTTTGAACGTCTGGCTTACCGGATTTTTTCAGAACTGTCGATTCCGCAGCCGGAGGTCCTGGACGATACGGGAAAAAATATGATCCTGCGGAAACTTGCGGGGGAGAAGAAGGACGAACTTACCATGTTTTCGTCTCATCTGAACCGCCCGGGGTTTATCGGGGAGATCAAGTCCATGCTCTCGGAACTCTACCAGTACGGGGCAACTCCGGAAGACCTTAAGATCCAGTCGGCAGGGGACGGTGTCGGTCAGATCCTTTCGGCAAAGCTCTCCGACATGGAGGTGATCTTTGAGGCATTCCGGGAGTTCACAAAGGAAAAGTACATTACTCTGGAGGAACTTTTGGATGTGCTCTGTCAGGTGGCGGAGCGGTCGGAGCTTTTAAAGGACAGTGTTATGGTTCTCGACGGGTATACAGGTTTTACCCCGATCCAGTACCGGCTGATCGGAATCCTGTTAAAAATCTGCCGGGATCTCTTTGTGACGGTTTCTGCGACAATGGAGCCGGGACTGGATCTTTCTGCGGAGTCCGATGAGACCGATCTCTTTGATATGAGCAGGAAGATGACCGGAAAACTGAAAAAACTGGCGGAAGAAAACGGCATAAAAATCTACCGCGATCTGATCTTTTACAAACGTCCGCTGGTGCGCTTCCGGAACAGTCCTGCGCTCGACCATCTGGAACGGACGTTTTTCCGTTATCCGTATCCCAGATACCGCGGCGGCACGGAAGAAATCCTTCTCGTGCAGGCGAAAAATCCTGAGGACGAGGCAGACTTTATAACAAACAGGATCGAGACTCTTGTAAAAAAGAACGGATACCGGTATCGCGATATTGCTCTGGTATGCGGGGATCTTCCAGGATACAGCCGTGAGATCACCAAGAGCTTTGAGGAAAACGGGATCCCGCTTTTCCTCGATGAGAACCGGGATGTCTCCGGAAATCCACTGATCCGCCTGATCCAGAGTGCTCTCGATATCCTGCAGAAAGGATTTGATTACGAGAGCATGTTCCGATATCTCCGAACGGGACTTGTAACAGATCAGACTGAGAAAGTGGACCGGATGGAAATCTATGTGCGTGCGATGGGAATCCGCGGCTTTGCCAAATGGGATGCAGTCTGGGACCGGACGTTTGATGGCGGAGAAAATCTGAATCTTCTTGAAATGAATGCTTTTAAAGAGGAGATCATGGCGCCGCTGCGGCTGCTCCGGGAACAGTGCGGCGGCCGGGGAGTTCCGGTAAAGACAGTCACGGATGCACTGGCGGAGCTTCTGGAGATGCTCGGCGCGGAGGAAAAGCTGGAAAAACTGTCGGAGCAGTTTAAAACTTGCGGTATGGACCGCGAGGCGAGAGAGTATGAGGAAATTTTCGGTCTTGTCACGGAACTCTTTGAGAAATTTAAAAGTCTCCTGGGGGACGAATATGTGGCCAGAAGAGAGTACGCGGAGATCCTCTCCGCCGGTTTTTCAGAACTTTCTGTCGGGATGATCCCTGCAGGCGCGGACCGTGTGGTCTGCGGAGACTTAAAGAGAACACGTCTCGACAAGATCAAAGTCCTCTTTTTCCTCGGAGTCAGCCAGGGAATTGTTCCGGCGGACCATTCAAAGGGCGGACTATTTAGCGACAATGAGAGGGAGATCTTAAAAAAGAATTCCATGGAGCTTGCACCGACCGCCAGGGAAGAGGGCTTTATGGAGCGGTTTTATCTGTATCTCATGATGACAAAGCCGTCCGACCAGCTGATCCTCTCCTGGCCGGCGGTGACGGCGGAAGGAAAAGAGATCCGTCCATCCGGCATGATCGGGGAGATGAAAAAGAGATTCCCGGATCTTGTGATCCATGAGAGCGGGGAGGAGAAATGTCCGGATGTATCCGTGACGGCAGCAAAAAAATCCGTGCTTTCCTGGCTGCAGGAGCCGGAGAAAATAATGGATCCGGCGCAGGAAGAGCCGAGAGTGCTTTACCGCTTTCTCTCCTCGGAGAAAGAGACGGAGGCCGAGATGGAAAATCTTGCAAAAGCTGTCGCCTATTCTTATAAAAAAGGAGAGATCGGCAGAACGGCTGCGCGGGAACTCTATGGGACGCTGCTTCGGGGAAGTGTCACGAGAATGGAGGGATATGCGGCATGTGCCTATTCCCACTTCCTGAATCACGGACTTGGACTGCGTGCAGGAAAAGAGTATGAGCTCGATCTTTCCGATATGGGAAATCTGTTTCACCAGTCGCTCGATACGTTTTTCAGAAATATCCGGGATCACGGGAAGGATTTCAGAACGATCACGGATGCGGAGCGGCGGACTCTGGTAAGAAAAGCGGTGGAGGAGGTTTCTGCAAAGTACCGGAATACGATCATGAAAAGCTCTGCGAGAAATGCATATCTCGAAAAGAAAGTGGAGAGGATCACGGACCGGACCGTGCGGGCACTGATCTACCAGATCCGGAAGGGCGATTTTGAGCCGGAAGAGTTCGAGGTAGATGTCAGCACGAGGATCCCGCTGAAAGATGGGGAGGCGCTGAATCTCCGGGGAAGGATCGACCGGATGGATGTGTTTGAGGATGAGGATAAGGTCTATGTGAAGATCATGGATTACAAATCGGGAAGCACATCCTTTGATCTGGCGCTTTTATATCACGGACTGCAGCTTCAGCTCGTGGTCTATATGGATGCGGCGCTGAAAATGCAGGAAAACCGGCATCCGGGGAAGCAGGCGGTCCCGGCCGGGATCTTTTATTATCATATCGATGACCCTGTGATCGACCGCGAGGACGGGATGACGGACGAGGAGATCGAAGCCGGGATCCTGCGCAGGCTCAGAATGAACGGACTCGTGAACAGCAGTCTGGATGTGATCCGCCATATGGACCGGGACATCGAAAAGGAATCCGATGTGATCCCGGTTGCGTTAAAGGACGGATATGTCCAGGAGGTAAAGTCCTCTGTTGCCGGGGGAAAGCGGTTTGCCAGACTTGCAGATTTTGTGAACGGACAGCTGAAGACTATGGGAGGTGAGATCCTGGACGGAAATGTGGCGGTCAATCCGTATAAACAGGGAAACAGGACAGCATGTGACTATTGTCCATACCACAGTGTCTGCGGATTTGATCTGAAGACAGACGGATATGGATTCCGCCGTTTCCGCCCGATGAAGGCGGAGGAGATCTGGAAGGAGATCGATCCGGAGGAAGCAGATGAAAATGAGACAGAGGAACAGGAAAGCGGAAACAGAAAACCGGAACCGGGGAGACGCAAGGACGGAGAGGAGAAGATGTGATGGCGACAACATGGACGGATGAACAGTTACAGGTCATTGAGACGAGGCATAAGAATCTTCTTGTCTCTGCGGCCGCAGGAAGCGGAAAGACTGCGGTCCTCGTTGAGAGAATCATCCGCATGATCACAGATCCGGATCAGCCGGTGGACATTGACAGACTGCTCGTCATGACGTTCACCAACGCGGCGGCCGCGGAGATGCGGGAGCGTGTGGAGACGGCTCTCGGATCACTTCTCGACGAAGACCCGGAAAATAAAAATCTGGAACGGCAGAGCACGCTGATCCACCATGCGAAGATCACCACGATCGACAGCTTCTGCCTGAATCTACTGAGGGAACACTTCCACGAGCTGGATCTGGATCCGGGATTCCGGGTGGCGGACGAAGGCGAACTTCTGCTCTTAAAAGCCGATGTGATGAAAGAGCTCCTGGAGGAATATTACGGGAGAGAAGATGAGCGGTTCCTGCAGTTTGTGGACACTTATGCGTCAGGGCGGACGGACGGAGGTCTCGAGGACTATATTTTAAAAGTATGGGAGTTTTCACAGAGTAATCCGTGGCCGGGAGAGTGGATCGCCGCCTGCCGGGACGAGCTTTCGGAGAGCAGTGAGGAAAGTTCCGGGGAAAAAGGCGGAAAGGAACCGGCCTGGATGAAATTCCTGATCCGGGATGTGGGACGCCAGGCGGAGGAATTTCTGGATGGTCTTTATGAGGCAGCAGAACTTGCCGCTGAGGAGGACGGACCGCAGGCGTATGCCCCGATGCTGGCGGAAGATATCCGGGCAATGGAAATACTGAAAGAAGCGGAGACTTACCGGGAGATCTCAGATGGGATTGCCGGACTGAAATTCGGACGTCTGGCGGCTGTCAGGGGAAAACAGGTGGATCCGGAGAAGAAAGAGCGGGCGGCAGCGCTCAGAAATGCCGCAAAGGACGGCATCAAAAAGATGAAAGCCCTTTATCTTCCGGGTGATGTGGATTCTGTGTTTTCCGACATGGATGCCTGCCGGGGACCGATCCGGATGCTTCTGGAACTTGCGGAAGAATTTTCCGCCAGGTTCCAGGAGGCAAAAGAAGAAAAGAATCTGGTGGATTTCAATGACCTGGAACATTTTGCACTGGAACTCCTGGTAGATCATTATGATGAGGGAGGGCAGGCCTATCCTTCCGAAACAGCAAAAACATTAGCAAAAAAGTATAAGATGATTTTTGTAGATGAATATCAGGACACGAATCTTGTGCAGGAAACAATTTTAGAAATGTTATCAGAAAAAGATAATAATACATTATTCACTGTAGGAGATGTAAAGCAGAGCATTTATCGGTTCCGCCAGGCAAGACCAGATTTGTTTTTAAGAAGAAATGAAAAATATCATAATGAGGAAGAGGGAGTTTCTATCGAACTTCGAGATAATTTCCGAAGTGCACCGGGAGTACTTTGTTTTACAAACTATGTATTTTCCCGTTTGATGGAAAGAGATTTTGGTGGTGTAGACTACAATGAAGAGACAGCTCTTCGTGCTGGTGAGGGTGGCCCAATGCTGGAAGATAAAGAAACTTCGGAACTATTATTCTTTGTAAAAGACAGTGTCCAGACCTTAGAGGAAGCACCGGAAGATGTACTGACGGAGACGGCTCTTATCACAAAAAGAATACAGGAACTGATAGAAGAAGGATATCATTACGGAGATATTGTAATACTTTTGCGTTCAGGAGCCGGAAGAATGGAGCCAATGGCGGAGTTTTTAGAGAAGAATGGAATACCGGTAAGCTGTGAAAACAAAACAGGATATTTTCATACAAGGGAGATTACGATTATACTGAATTATCTTTCTGTGGTAGATAATGTGTATCAGGATATCCCGATGGCTTCGGTCATGCTTTCTTCTATTGGAGGTTTTACAGAGGAAGAACTGACTAAACTTAGAATTCTCGTAAGAGAGCCAATGAGAGAGCAATATACTTTGTATGACCTTATGTGCCTGTATTTGCAGGAGGGAGCAGAGGAAGAACTACGAGCAAAAATTCAGCATTTTTATAAAGATTTACAATATTTCCGCGAGCAAAAAAAGGAGCAGCCATTGGGAGTGCTGTTATGGGATATTTATCAGAGAACTGGTTTTTACTATGATGTACAGTTAATGCCGGATGGGGCAAAACGAAAAGAGAATCTTCTGATGCTCTTAAAGAAAGCAGAAGATTACGAAAAAACGGTATTTAAAGGATTATTTTACTTTAATCGATATATGGAGCAGCTCAAGTCTTACGAAATTGAGCTGGGTGAGGCCGGAAGCGGAACAGAGAATGAAAATGTTGTAAAAATTATGACAATCCATAAGAGTAAAGGTCTGGAATTTCCAGTAGTATTCGTCAGTGGATTATCGAAAAAGTTTAACCGGATGGATTTGACTAAACCGATGCTCTGTCATCCAGAACTGGGAATTGGAATGGAATGTGTCAATATCACATTGCGATTCCATCATCCGTCGCTTATGAAAAAGGCGATTCAGGAAAAAGTGTGGAAAGATACTTTAGAAGAAGAAATGCGTATTTTATATGTGGCGATGACAAGGGCAAAGAGAAAGCTGATTCTTACAGGAACAATAAAGGCACAGGACTTAGAAGCAGGACTTAGGCTCCAAATAAATACACAGAAGTGGAGAGCGACAAGCGCTATGGACTGGCTTCTTCCTATACTGGCAGATCAATTTCGGAGTACACAGTCGGAAAAGTCAGAAGAAAGGGAAGGTTTTTTGAAAAATCAGGAGACGCAGAAACAGGCGCACTCTGAGGGAGTAACTGCCAGCTGGCTTAAGGCAAGACTGGTTAACTGGGAAGAAATCCTTCCATTTTTTGAGAAGGAAAGGAAACAGGAAGAAGAATTTTCTTATCAGACTTTTATGGACACGGTTGTGATTCCAGCAGATGTATCTATGGTGGAACAATCATTTTCTTATGAATATCCAAATCGTGACGCAACAAAGTGGAAAAGAAAGTATTCTGTTTCTGAGTTAAAGACACTTTCTCAGACCACATTGCCAGAAGAAGAATCATCCATTATGTTGCCAGAACAAAATAACTTTGAGGAAGAAGTTAAGATGCCGGAATTTTTAAAAGAAGAAAAGTCTGAGATTGCAGCAACTGCCAGAGGAACCATTATCCATAAGATTATGGAATTACTTCCTTTTGGACAGATTCAGACGAAAAAGCAGCTTTTTGAATGGATAGATGCATTGAAAGGCACATATCCTGAATCAGAAAAGATTTCTGCAAAGTGGTTATACAGGGCGATAGAAGCGTTTCTTTTCTCTGAAATAGGAGAAAAATTATCTCAAATGGACAGACAGGGAAATTTGAGAAAGGAACTGCCATTTACAGTCGGGCTTCCCGTTTCATTAATGAATGCAGATACGCAGGCAGAAGATACTGTTGTTGTACAGGGAATTATTGATATATGCGGAGAGGCAGAAGAGAGTTTGTGGCTCATTGATTATAAGACGGACCGGATAAAAGAAGGGGAGGAGAGTCTGCTTCTTGACCGATATGGGAATCAGATGTTATATTATAAAGC
>OJRV01003608.1_pt1 | contig 12649 bp, 10 predicted proteins | sample 1599241 | NCBI WGS metagenome assembly OJRV01 (sample SAMN04168656, study PRJEB22393) | human gut metagenome | biome: human gut microbiome; feature: stool | host: Homo sapiens | collected 2014-03-17 | reverse complement strand
GTTACACTTTATACTACAGCCTAATTACATTTTCTTACAATTCTGGCTGCCTGTCCCTCAATTCATTTGTTGATAATTTTTTTTATTAGTGTTATTCTATTGTTGGCAAAATTTTAGACATTACAGTATAATTTTTCTCAATTTAATTTATACTGTAATTTGTGTAAGGAACAAATCTTATTTCTATTCCTGCATAATATAATGCCCGCATCAGTGTCACGATGCGGACTACTGTTACTGCCTATACTTTCTATAATGGCAGATAACAATCATTTCATATGTTAATGATGCAATTAGGACAACTACAATCTTGTGGCACAGAAAAGAGGAAGATTATGGATTTTAATGAAATTTACAAGCAGAAACTTACTACTGCTGATGAAGCAGTCAAAGTTATAAGATCCGGCGACTGGATCGATTATGGATGGTGCACCGGCACTGTTGATGCACTCGACAAGGCACTTGCAAAGCGTATGCCTGAACTTTCAGACATCAACATCCGCGGCGGTATTCTTATGAAAGAGCCTGAAATCTTCAAACTTGAAGATGCAGCTTCTCATTTTACATGGAACTCTTGGCATAGCAGCGGCATCGAGAGAAAAGCAGTAGCAAAAGGCTTTTGTTTCTACTCTCCTATCAAATATTCTGAACTTCCGGGATATTACAGAAACAGTCAGACCCCTCCTCGTGTAGCAATGTTCCAGGCTGCTCCTATGGATGCACACGGATATTTTAACTTCGGACCAAACGCATCACATATGGCTGCCTGCTGTGAAGTTGCAGATATAATTATCGTTGAAGTTAATAAAAATATGCCTCGCTGTCTCGGCGGATTTGAAAACGGCATCCACATCAGCAATGTTGACATGATAGTCGAGGGTGACAATCCTGCAATTCTTGAGACAGGTGCTCCGGCTCCTACAACTGAAGTTGATGAAGCTGTTGCAAAATATATCGTAGATGAAATTCCTGACGGTGCCTGCCTGCAGCTTGGTATCGGTGGTATGCCAAATGCCGTAGGTTCACTTATTGCACAGTCAGACCTTAAAGACCTCGGTGTACATACTGAAATGTATGTTGATGCATTTGTTGACATTGCAAAAGCCGGCAAGATAACAGGTCTTAAAAAGTCAAGAGACAAGGGCCGCCAGGTATATGCTTTCGGTTCAGGAACAAAGAAACTTTACGACTACTTAGATGAAAATCCTGAGTGCATGAGTGCTCCTGTAAACTACACAAACGATATGTCAGTTATCGCTTCTATTGACAATTTTATTTCAATAAACAATGCGGTAGATATTGATTTATTCGGACAGATAAATGCAGAGAGTGCCGGAACAAAACACATAAGCGGTGCAGGCGGACAGCTTGACTTCGTACTCGGTGCTTACCTCTCAAACGGTGGAAAGAGCTTTATCTGTATGTCTTCTACTTTCACAACCAAAGACGGCACTGTTCAGTCAAGAATCAAACCTACTCTTTCAAATGGTTCTATCGTTACCGATACGCGTGCAAACATCAATTACTTTGTAACTGAGTACGGCATCGTAAACCTCAAGGGACTTTCTTCTTGGCAGAGAGCTGAGGCTCTTATCTCAGTTGCACATCCTGATTTCAGGGATCAGCTTATCGCAGAAGCAGAAAAGATGCATATCTGGAGACAGAGCAATAAGAGATAATCTATTATTAAACACTACTAAAAAATATCAGTATGGATTGCAAATATCCACTTGACTGCATCAAAATAATAAAATAAAAACTCCCGATAGTACGAACTTTTATATTCGTGCTGTTGGGAATTTTATTAAAATTAAGTACTATTACTTTCAGTTTTTATTCATTTTATAATCTATATGCAACTTACCTTTTGTGTAAAAATATCAATGTATAATTATTTTCAATTTTTATCTCATATTATAATCTGTGACGCCCACCCTTATATATTATCTGTTCATTGAGATACTGCTGATAACTTTTTTACAACTTCTCTTACATATTCTTCCGGCTTCGACACTTTCTTTGCAATCTCTGGTATCGTCATATTACAATCTATATACGCTTCAATCTGCCCGGCAATCCTGCCTTCTCGCTGTCCCTCATCTTTTGCATTTTTCAATGAATTTTCCCATGCTCTGCACACATCAACCACCTCGTCTTTCTCATTGCCAGCAATATTTGCACCGGTTATCATATTTATTAATTCTACTGCTTCTTTTTCTACATTTTGAAACCTGCGTTTTCCTTTAATCCATCTTCCATCGTCATCCGATTGATGTTTTATGAATTGTAATACCGACCCTAAATCTGTTTTAAACTTTTCATACTCGCTGTCTGAAACTTTTATCGGCTCTATCAGGTTTATCTTATAATCAGGAACATATTTTAAAATCTGTTCATCTTCCACACAAAACATATCATGAACACTTTTTGCTCCATCCCAGCTTTTATCTCCAAAATAGATAACCAGAGTTACCACCGGCATTAATTTATCTTCTTTTCTAAATCCCGATAAAAATTCTTCCGAACTCAATTTGATTGCGGCACCTTTGTTTTTATTACGATATGAACTCTTTGCTTCTTCCACCTGCTTTGCATACTGTAAAGAATCATAAAGCATATTTTTAACAGCCATTGCATAATGGATTTTGTCCTGATTTTCCGTGCCGAGTACAACATAAACCGCATTTCCGTCTGTGACACCTTCCCATAGCATAAGATTATCTCTTATTTTCTGCACGGCAGCTTTAGCATCATTTCCATACGGCATCATAAACTCTGCCGTATCTATCTTTTGCAATTTTTCAGGCTTTATTATCTGTACTCCGTCATACACATAGAAATTAAAAGCATCTGCTATTATGTTTTTGTGCGACATATACTGTTTTGTTGCTATATCAATTTTCCCCATACATTATTCTTCCTTTCATTATATTTTGTTTATTTTAAAAAGGCAATATTTAAAGTTACTTTCTAAACTGGTTTAATCATATCAGACAATTTAATTTTTTAATATGTGCATTTTGCAAAAAATATTGTATAGGTTTTATTGCAATACATATAATTATATAATAATAAATTTTATGTTTTCTTATGCAATATGCATTATTTTCTCTGATTTTTTTGTAGAAATATGACAAAAAAATCGGCACTTAACTACTGTAAATGCCGATTTTATCGTTGTTTGATTTACTTCTTATTTATGCTTGTTTTACAATCCTACTCAACATCGTCATCATCATCGTCATCATACATACTGGGATTGTATGCTTTAAAAAACTCCTTTACGGATTTATATTCTGTTCCTTTCCATGTAATACTTGTCAGATTGTCACATTCATTGAAAGCAGCATCATTTACCTTTACATCATCTGGGATATTGAGCTTTGTAAGTGTCTTTAAATCAGTAAATGCCATAAATCCTATTATCTTTGCACTGTCAGGTATAACGGTTGTCTTGCATCCATATACAAGTTCATACGGCTGACTAGCCTCACCATAATTAGCAAAATCATAAAGACTGTCAAATGGTATTTCCTGCTTTGTTATTATCGCATTACTGCCATCACTGTAATAGTATTCATTTGCCGCATCAACCGTTATCTTTTCTAAAGCATCACAGCCTGCAAATGTTCTGATACCTATTTTTGAAACAGTATCAGATATGTTTATTTCTTTTAATGCCGTACATTCCTCAAATGCCATATCTCCTATTCTTGTAACTCCTGACGGAATATTTATCTTTTCAACATCCATTCCATAAAATGCGTAATCAGCTATCTTTTTAACACTATCAGGAATGACAGTATTTTTACAACCTGCAATAAGTTCATTTGCGTCATGTCTTTCCATTTCTTCACTGCTACTAATCTTTTGTTTAGTTATTATTGCATTTACACCATCACCACAATAAAAATATTCATTATTTTCATCAACTGTTATTTTTTCAAGAGAGTCTTCTATAAATGCACCTGTTCCAATCTGCTTAACACTCGCAGGTATATTTATTTCTTTTAAAAGTGTACACTCCTCAAATGCAGCAATATTAATACTTTCTACTCCCTCAGGAATAGTAATCTCAGCTAACTTTCCACATTTAAAGAAGGCTTCCTTACCTATGGTTTTTAAATCACCTGAAAGTGTTACTTCACTAAGATTTGAACAATAACTGAAACAGCCCTCACCAATGCTGGTAACTCCTGTCAAATCTATCTTTTCTAATCCCGTGCAGCCCGAAAATATATAGGCTCCTAATTTACCTTTAGGGAAATTAAACTCTTTTAAACTTACACAACCGGAAAAAGCAGATCCACCTATAGTATATTCCTCTGCTTCTATCATTATATTTTTTAGTTTCTCACATCCACTAAACATACCAGGTGCAATATAAGTTATTCCGGTCGGAATCGTAACTTCTTCCAAGCTTGTACATCCGGAAAATATGTCTGTAGTATATTTATCAAATTTGACACTTGACGATAAATTAATTTTTGTCAAGCTTGCACAACCCTGAAATGCGTAACTTTGAATTTTAGTGAGCGTGTCCGGAATATTTATCTCCGTTAATCCGGTCTCCAAAAAGGCTTCTTCACCTATACTTTCTACATCTTCACCTATCGTAACTTCTTTTAATGATGAACAGCCTCCAAAAACGCCATCGCCAATAGCTTTTTTTCCTTTAGGAATATTTATTTTTTCAAGACTCTCACAATTTTCAAATGTATAATCCCCTAAAAAACCTGTTCCCTCTTTAAGTTCAACATCTTTTAGTTTCTTGCAGCCGGAAAATGTACTATATCCTATTTCAGTATTTCCGGGAATTGAAATTTTTGTCAACTTATTACATCCAAAGAAAGCATAGTCTCCAATACTTGTAATACTATCTGGCAATATCACTTTTTCAATATCCGCTCCATAGAATGCATCTTTTGAAACAGAATTCATAGAGTCTTTAAATACCGTGTTCTTGCATCCTGCCACAATAGTATTACTTTCGGTTTCTACTATCGCATTACAGTTATCCCTGCTGTCATAGTATGGATTATCGGCATCTACCGTTATCTTACTCAGATTAGTGCATCCGGCAAGCACTCTATTTCCAATGCTTTCAACACTTTTTGGAATTGTTACACTTACCATATTTGTGCAATCCTCGAGTGCTCCATAACTAAGCTTTTTTATATCGTCCTCAACGACAACATTGTATGGTTCATTATAATTCTTAAAATCATTTAAATTATCACCATCATAATAGAATGTCTCAATCTCACCTGGTTTGCCTGTCGGTTTTTTTGTCGGTTTTACTGTTGGCTTTACTGTCGGTTTCTCTGTCGGTGTTATTGTCGGTGCAGGTGTTACCTTAGGCTCCGTTTTATTAGTCGGTGCCACTGTCGGTGCGTCCGTAACTACAGGTGCCACTGTCGGTGTTTCCGTAGCTGTCGGTGCATTTGTCCCGGCAGGTGTGCTTGTCGGCACATTTGTTCCGGATGGTACATCTGTTACTGCCGGAGTACCTGTAACTTCCGGTTTTACCGTAACATCTGAGGAAGCTGTCGGCTTTGTTGTCGCCGTAGGTTTTGCCGTTGCAACAGGCTTCTTTGTTGTTACCGGTTTTTTCGTTGTTGCCGGCTTCTTTGTCGTTTTCTTTGCCGCAACGGTTATTTTACAACTGTACTTTTTCTTTCCGATAACTGCCTGTACCTTTGCCGAACCCTTTTTTAAACCTTTTACGGTGCAGCCTGTCTTACTCTTTTTAGTTATCTTTACATATTTTTTTCCTTTTGAAACTTTCCATTTAACACTCTTTTTGTTGTTTTTAAGTTTTACCCTTACGGTCTTTCCCACCGTAACTTTTGCACTTTTTGCAATACTTGTTTTTTTTGCCGCAAGTGCAAATGTGCCAATATGCACACTTGAGATTATAAGCGATGCTGTCACAATACCCGTAAGACACCGCTTAATTTCATTTTTTGTCCTTTTCTTCATAATAATCCTCAACTTCTGCACACTTTTTTGCATATCAGGTTTGTGTCAGGTGTACACATACACAAATCTTGTGTGTGAAAAATATTATTTTTCACACTATGGTCCCTCTTTTCTAAGATTTCCAAGAGTAATTTTGTTATATGGGATAAAAATATCTCTGCAACAAAAATATTCTTAACAAGCATATTTTAATCATAATATTTATATTTGTCAACTTTTTACATTCTAAAAAATATTCCTATCTGGCACACGGCGGCTGTTTCTTTTCTATTCTTAAGAAGCATATTGAAATGTGAGCACACATCTATAATATCTTTATAATTTGGCATTTTTGCCGCTTTTTACACATATAGGAGGTTTCATGAAAGCATTTTGGTATAACGAAAACAGAAAAAATATTATCGGTCTGGAAATAAGAAAACTGCGCCGCGAAAAGAAATTATCAACACGTGATCTTGCTGCAAAAATCCAGGTTAATGGTTATAACGATATAACTGAAAACACAATATCTAAGATAGAACACGGACGCCGTTTTGTTCCCGACTACGAAGTCAAGATTTTTGCAGATGCTTTAGACACGACGCCTAGCAAACTTCTTGAAATTTCACAAAAAAAATTATAATGTGAAAAAATCACTAGTGGTACTTCTTATGTAAATAACACCAAAAACAAAGCCCCACAGGAACTATCCCGTGGGGCTTTATGTTATCTTTTCAATATCTTTGCGTATAATTTCAACTTACTCTTTGGCACTTTTATCTTAGCTTTTTTATTCAGCTTTTTAAATGCACCTTTTCCTACTGTTTTTGAAGTGAGTTTCTTTGTTTTAACTGTGAGGTATTTTAGACCACTGCACCCGTAAAATGCATTTTTTCCTATTTTTTGTACTTTTGACGGAATACTTACCTTCTTAATCGGACAGAACAGTAACCTCACAGTCCGCTTCTGCATCTCCTAATTTAGCCGTTACCATTACCATTCCACTCTTATATGCTGTTATGTTTCCTGCAATATCAACTGACACAACATCATCATTGTCATACGACCATTTTACATTCTGCCCTGTTGTGTCAATATCAGAATATGCAATGCTTAACTTGTCCCTGTCTCCTGCATTTAAGCTTAACTTTGTCTTGTCAAACCGTATCTTACTCTTTTCTTTATATGACAGACTTGAAGGCAATGTGTAGCTTATCTTTCCCTCTGCTGTCTCATACGCAATAACAGACTGTCCCGATACATAACCGAGCGTGAGGTTTCTCACAACGCTTTTTCCGCTGAACACCGTTTTCACAATCCGGTTATTCGCTTTTCCTGATGCGACTTTTAAACCCGTCTGCATACCCTCACTCTCGTTTTCATTGTCCTGTACCACTGTCGCCGCTTTTGCACTTTTGCCATACTGATATTGCGGTGTCCCTGTAAACACCATGGCAGATGCAGCTATAATGGAAATCACACGCCATATTCGACAACAGAAAGTGAACCAAAAAGGTACACTAATAATCTTCACAAAACCCTCCCCGCAATCTCCTTCCCCGAAACCGTTCCGGCAAGTCCACCTACTCCGGTTTCTTTGAGCGACTCATCCATCTTGTCGCCTACATAAGCCATCGCATCTATAACCTCATCAACGGGAATCCTGCTTTTTATGCCAGCCGATGCCATCTGGGAGCTTGATACTGCATTTACCGCACCGACAACATTTCTTTTTACACATGGCACTTCAACAAGTCCTGCGACCGGGTCACAGACAAGTCCTAAAAGATTTTTAAGTGCCATTGCCACGCTGTCTGCTATCTGCTGTTCATTGCCGCCCTGAAGATATGTGAGTGCTCCTGCTGCCATTGCACTTGCCGAGCCTATCTCCGCCTGACATCCTCCTCTCGCTCCGCTTATCGATGCTCTCCTAGCTATGACCTCTCCTATACCTGCCGCCACATAGAGAGCCTTTATTATCTTTTCATCTGCTTCTTTTTTTGCTTTTGTGTCTTTGTCCTTCTGTTCTGCATTATCAGTCGTTATGTTATTTGATTTATTATCTCCATAATCGGTAGTTATGTTGTTTTCTGCATTATCTTCCACATTTATATTTTGTAAAATCATCCTCTCATAGTAAGGCACGAGGATTGCAGGCATAACACCACACGCACCCGCTGTCGGGGCAGCTACTATCCTTTTCATACAGGCATTTGACTCTCCCATCTTAAGTGCCTCCGTGATAACTTTTCCCATAAAATCACCACAGAGACATTCGTGTGTCTTTATATATTCTTCCATCTTTTTGCCGTCACCGCCGCTTAGTCCGCTCGCTGATTTTATACTGCCGTCATATCCCTTAGCCGCCTGATACATTGCATCCCACAATTCTCTCATCTTTTGGGCAGACTCGTTCTCATCCACATTCCTGTCTGACATATCATCCTCAAGGATAACTCTCCAAAACTCCATGCCATCACTCTCACACTTATCTAATATCTCTTTTATCGAACCAAACATATAGTCCCTCCTCTCACTCCATAATATTTACATAAGTAACCTTTATCACACCCTCAAGATGTTCAAGCCATTTAATAGACTCTTCCGGTATCTGCTGGTCTGTCTCTAGCACCATAACCGCATAACCCCCTCTTTTATCCCTGAAAAGCTGCATTGTCGCAATGTTTACACACTTATGTGAAAGCATTGATGTTACCTCAGCGACATGACCCGGCTGGTCTATGTTGTGAACGATAAGTGTCGGTTTTTCCGCTGAAAAGTTTACATCTATACCGTCTATCTTATTTACCATTATCCTTCCACCGCCGAGTGACGATGCCTGAACGCTTAATTTTCGGTCATTTTTTCCGACCATTTCTATAAGTGCAGTGTTCGGGTGTGCATTTCTTATGTCCGCATTGTAAAATTCAAACTCTATGCCTGCCGCCTTAGCAAGTTCAAAACTTTCAGGTATCCGCATATCGTCAGGATGCATATCAAGTATGCCTGCGATAAGTGCCCTGTCTGTTCCATGACCTTTTCCCGTTTGTGCAAATGAACCGTAAAGTCCTATCTTTACTTTGCATGGCTCGTCCTTTAAAAGATGTCTTGCGACATAACCTATTCTTACTGCTCCCGCTGTGTGCGAGCTGCTCGGTCCGACCATGACAGGTCCTAATATATCAAATAAGTTCATTTTTCTTCTCCTTTTATTTTATAGATAACTACGAAACTGATATACTTTGTGTTAATTGCAATGATATCATCGCAATTTTATCAAGGTTTACGACAGTTTCGCAATTTTTTTATGAAAAAAGGAGCAAACATATATTGTATATGTTTACCCCTTTGTAAATCTTTTATGACTTTTTTAGTTGTTTACACCGTGATGTACTGCATCTGTGCTGGCTGTTATAGGCAGGAACACATATCCGTGCTTTTTGCCGTATTTTATCATTTTGTCCAATGCATTTATTGTCTTGTCGTTTCCGTAAAAATCATGCATGAGTACGACATTTCCTCTACCTTTACAAAGTTCGCTGGTAACATTATGGAAAGTCTGCTGCGGATTTCTTGCTCCACCTGCATCTTCGCTATCGACATTCCAGTCAAAGTAATGATAACCCCAGCCGTCAAGCTTCTTTGTAAGTCTTGTCATGATGCCTTTATTGTATCTGCTGACTGTATTTGAACTTCCACCCGGAAATCTTGATACGGTGCACCATACTCCAAATTTCTTAAAGAAAAGATTGCGGAGTTTGTCAAGGTTTCCTTTATAAACTTTTTCAGATTTGTATATCTCATAATATTTATGTTTATATCCGTGTAAAGCAAGTGTGTGTCCCTCGTCTATAACTCTCTTTGTAAACTTAAAGTCATAGCTTGCAGGACGAAGTTCAAAGAATGTTGCTTTTACATGATTTTTCTTGAGGATATTTAATACTTTCGGTGTCGTGTAGCTGTTTGGACCATCATCAAATGTAAGATATACTATATTCTTTGGTCTTTTTTTAACTGTTATCTTTGATACATATGTCCTTTTGCCATCATTTCCTTTTATGATAACATTTCCTCGTTTTTTTGCAACTATTTTTCCTTTTTTGTTTATTGTTGCGATTTTTTTGTTTGTAGAACTCCACTTGACATTTTTAGCTTTTACCTTAGTGCTGAACTGTATGTCTAAATGTTCACCCGTAAGCATTGTAAATTTAGGATAAACCATTCCATGTTTCGCTACCTTTATCTGATAATGTATGACTTCTTTATCACTTTTCATAGTAATGGTTGTTTTTCCACGCTTAACACCATGTACTACTCCATTTTTTGTGACTGTCGCAATTTTTTTATCTGCTGAACTAAACTCAGCATCTTTGACTTTGTCAGGCAGTGATTTTGCTTCACTAAGAACAAGTTTTACCGCCTCTTTTTTCTTTACGACATTTTCCTTTGCATTAACAGTTTCACCGCTTTTTTTTGCCTCATCCTTTTTTCCTCCACAGGCACTACAGCTTACTGCTGTTGCAAACAATACCCCAAATAAAATACCCTGAACATATTTTCTCTTCATTAGTCTCATTCCTCACTATCCCTATTTTTATTATCAGACTTATGTAAGACCAGCTATTGCCAAATGCTATAAAATCTGATAAAACACAGATATTTATGTCATATTTTATCAATGCCATGCTTTTTATTGCCATATTTGACACTGTAAAAGCATAATCCACTACATTGTAAAATCGTGGTTTATGACATTGTAAAAGGGCAAACACATCTATGTTTGCCCTTATGGTTTTCACATAAGCAATATAATCATAACAAATTAAAAATATAAGTCAAGGAAAAAAGTATTGCTTTTTGATTAAGAAATTGTTACATTTGCCAGCGTGCCACCTTTGCCTTGTCCGCCTCCATCTGGTTTTTCAGTTCGTCAAGTCCCGGAAATTTCTTTTCCGGTCTTATACGCTCATAAAATTCAACCATTATCTTTTTTCCGTATATATCCCTGTCAAAATCAAGCAGGCAGGTTTCCACACCTATGTCATATCTGCCGATAGTAGGTTTTCTTCCTATGTTTGTCACGCCTTTATAGACCATGTCATCACCTTCAATCATTACCTTTGACGCATATACTCCTGACGGCAGGAGCAGTTTTGATTTTTCCGGTATAATATTTGCTGTCGGCATATTCATTGTTCTTCCGAGTGCATTGCCATGAATAACAGTCCCCTCTATAAAATAACTGCGTCCGAGAAGCTCGTTTGCACGCACCACATCTCCGTCCTCAAGTTTTTTTCTGACAAGCGTGCTGCTTATTATCTCATTGTCAGACTCAAGCTTATGAAATATCTTTATGTCATAATCGTATATAGAAGCATATTTTTTTAACATTCCGACATTGCCCTCACGTTTTCTTCCAAAACGAAAATCTTCACCGACACATATATATTTCACATCAAGTTTTTCTACAAGAAATTTTTCTATAAACTCCTCAGGAGCCATGTTTTTTGTGTGCTCATTAAATGGAAATATAACCTCTCTTGCAATTCCTATTTCCTCTAATACTTTGTTTTTTTCATCCTGTTAATATATATATTTCTGAGGTGTATCTGACATTTCAAATGTAAATACGGTCGGTACAAGATCTTTTCTCTCTGATATTCCGTTAAGCAAAAGGCGGTGACCTCTGTGCACACCGTCAAACTTTCCAAGTGATACCGCACTGTTTTTTACTTTTATATCCAAACCTTTTAGGATTTCCATTTTTCTTCTGCCTCCTTGAAAACTAAAACATTTTAAACACTTTAAAATCATTTTCATTTTTCTGATATACTGCCTTAAAATTGTTATTTTCATCGTAGACAAGTATTTTTTCATCCTGTTTTATCCCGGATACATCCTGCTTAAAATCTTTTGCCTTTAAAGTATTTCCATTTTGCAAATACCTTATCCCGTCACCTGCCACATTTACCTTAGAATAATCAAATAGCGAGTCAACGCTATAAACTTTCTCCCTGAATATCTCTGGCTTTTCTTTTGACAGAATTTCTATGTCATTCAATGTAAGTGCATCTTCTATCTTAAAAACTGACACTCTTGTCCTCATAAGTTTTTCCATTGTGGCACAGACACCTAGTTTCTTCCCTATATCATGACAGAGTGTTCGTATATATGTTCCCTTTGAACAGGTAACATCCATTGTAAATATTTTTTCTTCAAGATTTATATCAACAATGTCTATCTCTGATATTGTTATCTTTCTCGGTTTTCTCTCAACGGTCTTTCCCTCTCTCGCAAGTTCATACAGCTTTTTGCCATTGATTTTTAAAGCCGAATACATAGGCGGTATCTGCTCCGTCTCACCGACAAAAGACTTTACACAATCTCTTAACTGCTCCTCAGTAATCATATCAGTATCACATTCATTTAAAACTGTTCCTGTCATGTCCTGTGTGTCAGTCTCAACTCCGAGCCTGCACACTGCTCTGTACGATTTATCTTTGTCCGTAAGCAGTTCGCAGACCTTTGTTGCCTTACCGCAGCATACCGGAAGCACACCTGTTGCCTCCGGGTCAAGTGTGCCTGTATGACCTATCTTTTTCTGTCTTAATATCCCCCTGAGTTTTGCAACAACATCATGAGAAGTAAAACCTGCTTCTTTATATACATTAATTATACCGTTCATACC
>OJRV01003601.1_pt1 | contig 12674 bp, 10 predicted proteins | sample 1599241 | NCBI WGS metagenome assembly OJRV01 (sample SAMN04168656, study PRJEB22393) | human gut metagenome | biome: human gut microbiome; feature: stool | host: Homo sapiens | collected 2014-03-17 | reverse complement strand
GCATAGGCATCCAATCCGCGCTGTACGGCGGCGACTTCGGACGCGCCCCCGTGCTCCAATAGCTCGAAGATCCGTCGGCCATCTAGGGCCTCCAGTTCAGCTTCATCCGAAATGCCAAGTTCGACTGCCACGAGATTCTGCAGGCCGTGCCATCCGCTCGAAGTCGCGAATGTATCGCAATGATCAAGCGGTTCGTTTACGTTGTTGGACAGGAAGCTGAACTCGCCCGCGAAACCGCCCGCACCCATCAGCACCCGGCCGTCAACCACGATGCCTCCGCCGATGCCCGTACCGATTACCGCCACGCAACCCACGTCCACGCCGCGCAACGCACCAGCAGCGTACTCACCAAGCGCACAGCTTTTGCCATCGTTGACAACGGTCACAGGCAGCCCCAGCCGTTCGCGCAGCACTCGACCAAGCGGAAACCCGTCCATGTACGGCAGCGCACCACCGCGATGGATCGTCCCGTCCGGATCGGCCTCGTAACCGAAGATGCCACCCGGGGCCGAGATGCCCACGCCTACAACCTGTCCGCGATACGGCCCTACGAGTGCCGCGAGCGCGTCGACCAGCTGATCGGCCGAGACGAACGCCGTCGGAATCGAACCACGGTCACCAAACTCGTAGTTCTCATTCACAATCGCCCATTTGACGCTCGTTCCGCCGATATCAATTCCAAACAGCTGCCTCATGGCCGCTCCCCTCTCGCTCAATGCGTCTACATGCTCGCAGACTATTCCATAAAGGCCATGAGCCTGCGGTTGAGCAGACGACCCCAAAGTGTGCAGATGCCGCCCGCCAGGAGCGTGGCGGCTACGGTGCCGATACCGATGCCCACCACAGCACCCGTACGCATCAGCCCGTAGACCAGTGCGATACATGCACAGCTCCCGTCAAAGAAATACTTCGCCTTACCAAATTCACAGTGAAACACCTGGGACGTAGACCATCATTCGACGCGTTGGACTCTACCGCATCACATCACCCTCTCGTTCGCATCTTTACCTATCGGCACGAATAGCGCTCCGTGACATCGCCCCAGGGCGTCACTCGTACGCATTGCCGCGACTCTACCGTGGCATTACGCATTTAGTACGAGATAGTCGCCTCGACGGCATGGCGCCAGCCGGCGATCTTTTTGGCTCGCTCGTCAGCGGGCATCGACGGCTCCACGATACCGCGGGCGCCGTAGACGTCGACGACATCGCGCGTATACATGCCCAGCGCGATACCGCAGGCCCAAGCCGCGCCCAGACCGCTCATCTCGTCATTGCTCGCAATGCGGATGGGCGAGCCGACCAAATCGCTCTCAAACTGCATCAGGTACGCATCGCGCGTGGGGCCGCCGTCAACACGAAGCTCGGCAAGCGCCGTGCCCGAATCCTCGACCATCGCATCAATGACGTCGAAGATCTGATAGGCGATCGACTCGTCGGCAGCCTTTACGAACTCCGCGCGACCCGTGGTGCGTGTCATGCCAAAAACGCAGCCCTCGGCATCACTTGCCCAGTGCGGCGCACCCAGGCCGGTAAACGCCGGCACAAAGTAGACGTGGCTCGCCGGGTTGGCGGCGTAGCACAGGTCGGTGACCTCCTCGGGGTTGTTGATGAGCTCCAGGTCATCGCGCAGCCAGGTCTTGACGGCGCCGGCGTAGCTCACGTTGCCCTCGAGTACATACTCGGTCACGCCGTTCATACGCCACGCAAGCGAGCTCGAAAGCCCGTGCGAGCTGGCGACAAACTCGTTGCCGACGTTCATCATGACCGAGCTGCCGGTGCCATAGGTCGCTTTGGCCATGCCGCGGCTGTGGCAACCCTGCGCAAACAGGGCCGCATGGCTGTCGCCCAGCACGCCGTGCACCGGCACGGGCGCGGGCAAAAAGCCATCCAGGTCCGTTGTGCCAAACAGACCGTCGGAATCAGTCACCTGCGGCAGGCAGGCCGGATCGATGCCAAAGGCCTCGCACACCGGCTCGCTCCAGCGGCCACGGCGCAGGTCGAAGAGCTGCGTGCGGCTAGCATTGGACCAGTCACAGCGAAATTCCGCGCCGCCCGTGAGCGTCCAGACCACCCAGGCATCGATGGTGCCCAGACACAGCTCACCCGACGCCGCGGCCTCGGCAGCCGCCGGAACGTTCGCGAGGATCCAAGCCATCTTGCCCGCCGGATAGTAGGGCGAGAGCACCAGACCCGTTGTGTCACGCACCAGCTCTGCCACGCCTTCGCGCGCCGCAAGCTCGTCACACAGCTCGCGGGCGCGGGCACACTGCCACACCACGGCGTCGCACAGCGGCTCGCCCGTCGTGTGGTTCCAGGCAACGGTGGTCTCGCGCTGGTTGGAGATGCCAATACCGGCAATGTCGGCCGGATTGACCCCGGTCTCCTCCACCACGGCACGCGCCACGGCCAACACGTTGGCGGCAATGTCGGCCGGATCATGGCTCACCCAGCCGGCATCATTGACAATCTGGCGATGCGAGCGGTCGGCACGATGAATCAGATGGCCGCCCTCGTCCACCAGCAGCGCCTTCGTGCCCTGCGTGGATTGATCGATTCCGATGATGTAGCGGCCCATGGCCACCCCTTTCAAAATGAATGTGACAAAGGGACTGTCCCTTTGTCACATTCCAATTACTCTGCGGGAAGGAACTCGGCAACGGTCTTGGCAATGCCTTCGCCGGTGAGGCCGTAGTGCGCAAAGACCTCGGGGCTCGTGCCGGTGATGACCGGCGCGTCGGGCAGACTCAAGCACTTGACCGGACGCGGGCAATGCTCGCCCACGACCTGCGCGACCATGGAGCCCAAGCCGCCAAAGGGGCTGTGCTCCTCGACGGTCACGACGGCGCGCGTGGCACCGGCGGCCTCGATCACGGCCTCGGCATCGAGCGGCTTGACGCAGTACATGTCGAGCACGGTGGCGGAGATGCCCTGCTCGGCGAGCAGATCGGCGGCGTCCACGGCATGGCGGACCATCTCGCCGGTGGCGACAATCGTCACATCGGCGCCGCGACGCACCCAGGTGGCGCGGTCCATCTGGAACGGGCACTCGTCCTCGGCATACACGTCCTCGACCGGGTTGCGGCCCACGCGGATATAGGCCGGCTTGTTGTCGGCAACCAGTGCGCGCACGAGCTCGGCAGTCTGAAAACGATCGCTCGGCAGATACACGCGCATGTTGGGAATCGCGCTCATGGCAGCGATATCCTGCGCGGAGTGATGGCTCATGCCCAGAGCGCCGTAGGACACGCCGCCCGAGATGCCGATGAGCTTGACGTTGGTGTTGGAGTACGAGACGTCGACCTTGCACTGCTCATACGAGCGCGTGGTCACAAAGGACGCCGGCGAGGCGGCCCAGGCCTTCTTGCCGCACGAAGCCATGCCGGCGGCGATACTCACCAGGTCTTGCTCGGCGATGCCGACCTCGACGGACTGCTGGGGATACTGATCGAAGAACGGCGTGAGCGATGCGGAGCCGCGGGAGTCGGAGCACAGGACGACGATGTCCTTATCGGTCTCGGCGGCCTCGAGCAGCGTGTCGCAGATAACCTTGCGGTTGGCGATCTTGTTAGCCATTGATGGCCTCCTTATGGGCAGCGAAATCGGCGATGATCTGGGCATATTCCTCATCGTTGGGCAGGTGATGATGCCAGGAGGCCTTGTCCTCCATGACAGGCGAGCCATAGCCCTTCACCGTGTTGAGGATGATGACCGTGGGCTTTCCGCAGGTCTCGGCCGCAAGCGTCAGCGCGGCGTCGATGGCCCGAACGTCGTTGCCCGGAATGGAGAGCACGTTCCAGCCGAAGGCAGCCCAGCGCTCCTCCTGCGAATCCTGCTTCATGACGTCCTCGGTGCTGCCGCTGATCTGCAGGCGGTTGCGGTCCACGAGCGCGCACAGGTTATCGAGCTGGTAGTTGCCACCGCTCATGGCGCCCTCCCAGACCGAGCCCTCGGCAAGCTCGCCGTCGCCCATGATGGTGTAGACGCGGTAGTCGCGGCCGTCCATCTTGCCGGCAAGCGCCATGCCGACGGCCACGGGCAGGCCATGGCCCAGCGAACCGGAGTTCATCTCGATGCCCTTGAGCTTGTTGTTGGGGTGGCCGATGTAGGGGCTGCCGAACTTGGAGAAACGGGCCTTGACGTCGTCGAGGTCCAGATAGCCCTCGTGGCACAGCACCGCGTAGTATGCCTCCATGGCATGGCCCTTGGAGAGCACAAAACGGTCGCGGTTGGGATCGTCGACGGTCTCGGGCGAAATGTTAAGGTGGTTGGCATAGAGGGTCATGAGGGCGTCGATCACCGACATGTCGCCGCCAATATGGCCGCCGGCGCCAGCCATGATGATATCGACGCAATCACGGCGAAGGTCCCAGCGCAGGGACTCAAGCTCTTCGATAGTTGCCATTTCTACTCTCCTCGCAGGTAGGCTTTGACGTCTTCTTCAATGGGGTCGTACAGGTCGGGCTGGATGCCAAGGTACTTGCACGCCTCGTAGAGCACCGGTACCACGTTGGCGTGAATAGCGACGCAGTGATGAATGTAGGGGCCCTCGACGATCTTGGCCTCGAGGCGCTTGAGGTTTTCGACCTCGACCCACAGGTAGGTGCCCATGCCGGCCGGGCCGTCGATGCCGCGGGCGTTGCCCAGCAGCAGCGAATACTCGCCGTTGTCGCCGTCAAAGCGGGCAAGGGTGAGATCGCCGTGCTTGGCCTCGGCCGTCAGCGCGCCGGGGTGGTCGAAAGCCAGCGGGTAGGTGAGCTTGGGCTTGACGGCCGCGCAGCTGCAGGGCCAGGGGCCGCAGTGCTGCAGCAGCTCGCCGTTCTCGTTATCGGGATGGCGCACGGTCCAGTCGGCGAACATGCCGCGGTGACGGCCCAGGTCGGCGGCCTCGACCATCAGCGCGGTGATTGCGCCGTGGATATCGGTCTCGCATACGATAGGAATGCCCATCTCGTTGAGGATGGCGTTGGCGGCGCAGGGCATAATGCCCAGCTCGTCCTGCAGGGCGTTCCAGCACTGGATGGCGCCGGCGTTGCAGCCGTACTTCTCGACCAGGCGCTTCATAGCGATGGCGAGCCCTGCGACCGCGGGGACCTTGTCCTCGGGTATGCAGATCTCAAAGCTGCGGCGAATGTGGTCGAGCATGGCGGCCATGGCCTGCTCGTCGCTCTGAGCGTCGTGCACAGCCTGAACAAGTTCGGTCATGGGGATGGGCGAAAGCTGAATATTGAACTTCTCGAGCAGCTCGCCCTCGTTGCACATGGTAGACCAAAAATCAAAGGGCCTTGGTGCGATCTGCAGGATTCTGGTATGCCTGAACACCTTAACCACATTACAGACAGCAAGAAAATCCTTAATCCCCCGCTCAAACGCCTCGTCTTCCAGACGGCAGTTGGTCATATAGGTAAAGGGAACCTGGAAGCGGCGCAGGACCTTGCCGGTGGCGAACAGGCCGCACTGGCTATCGCGCAGGCGTGTGCCGTCGGGCTCGGGGCGCTCGTCGCGCGGACCCCACAGCAGTACGGGTAGACCGAGCTCGCGGGCAAGGCGAGCGCAAACGTACTCGGTGCCAAAGTTGGCGTGGCACAGCATAATGCCATCGACGCCCTCGGCGCGGAACTTCTTCACGATAGGCTCGATATGGCTGTCGTCGAACAGCAGGCCCTCGTCATTGATGTCGTCGATATCCACGATGTCGACGCCGATCTCGCGCAGGCGATCAGCCGTCAGGCCACGATACTTGATTGCGTCCGGCGCGCTAAAGATACTGCGGCGCGTGGGCACAAAGCCGAGCTTGATCTTGTCCATGTACGTCCTCCCCTAATCACATGTTCAGTAAACAGACGCATGTTTCGTTTTGTTCTGTTTACTAAATGTTTTACTCTACTGTTTAGTAGTTTAACGCGAAATACCCGTAGACGGTAGAGAAATCAGCCTAAACGGTATGTAAACAAACTGAACATACAAGGGCATCAAAAAGAGGGCCCCGAAGGACCCTCTCTTAGTAGCGTTATGTATGGCTGCCTTAGCGAGCTTTGCCTCCCTACGGCCTAGCGTTGCCTTTGCCTAGATTTCGCGCACGCTTTGGCGCTCGACAAAATAGGTCGACACGGCCGTTTTGCAGGTATAGCTCTTGGGATTGCGGATATTGCCCACCAGACGGCGCACCGCGATCTCGCCCACCTCGTGCTTGGGAACATGCACCGTGGTGAGCGGCGGGTTGGAGAAGGCGCCCACGGAAAGATCGTCGAAGCCAATCATCGAGACATCTTCGGGCACGCGAATGCCATGCTCGCTCAACGCACGCATAGCACCCACGGCGAGGACGTCGTTCTCGGCAAAGAAAGCCGTCGGCAGTTCATCATGCGAAACGGTATCGAGCCATGCGCCCATGTCGCGATAGGCGCCCTCGAGCGTGGTGCCCAGCGTGACGCGCCATGTCGGATTGGCCTCAAGGCCTGCATCTTCAAGCGCTTGGCGATAGCCGCGCTCGCGATCCTTGAAATTGCGGATGCGCAGGTCGCCTGCCAGGTAGCCGATTTGCTTGTGGCCCTTCTCGATAAGGTAATCCACGGCACGCAGCACCGAATCGGTATTGGCAATGACTACAGCATCAAAGTACTGGCGATCGCTCCAGCCGTCGAGCACGATCAGGTGGGCGGCGGCGTTGGCGAACAAAGCGTAGTCTTCCTCACCCAGCTCGGTGCCCATCAGCACGATGGCGGCAGCCGGGTCGGCGATAAGGCTCTCGACCTGCGGGCGCACGGCGTTCAAGTCGCTAAAATCGAGCGAGACAAAGCTCGTGCTCATACCGTGACGGCGCGCCTGGCGCTCCACGCCCTCAATGACCGCAGGATGGAAGGTGCTCTCGTCCAGAATGGCGCCCGTCTTGCGCGCAAGCACGAACTGAATGCTCTCGAGCTGCGTCGACTGCTGATAGCCCAGCGACTGTGCGCACTCCAGGATGACCTTGGCGGTCTCCTCACTCACGCTGCGCTTGCGGTTGAGCGCGTTGGACACGGTCGCAGGCGAAAAACCGGTGATGCGGCTGATCTCGCGAACACTTGCTTTGGCCATTGTTCCCCCTAGCAACGGCCGTGGCGGAGCATCGCAACTCGATGGCTCGGCAAATAAACGACCGCAAATTCAATCTAAACAGAGTAGTAAATGTTTATGAGCTAGTTTAGCCTGTTGTCAAGCGAAGTGGCACGACTATTCCCCCAACGGGCGCATTTGTCCATCTTAACGTTATTACGCAAGGTCTTCGCCATTGCTTGCTATTACGCGTCGGTACCATTCGAAGCTTTTCTTTTTACGTCTCTCAAACGAGCCCGCACCGCTATCGTCTCGATCGACATAGATAAACCCGTAGCGCTTACGCATCTGTCCTGTGGCGACCGAAACCAAATCGATCGGGCCCCAACAGGTATATCCCATGAGTTCCACCCCGTCGAGCTCGACGGTCTCCCTCATCGCCTCGATGTGGGCCCGCAGGTATTCAACTCGATAGTCGTCTTCTATTTCACCCGAATCTTCCGGCACATCAGGAGCACCCAAACCGTTTTCGACGATGAACAGCGGCTTTTGATAGCGATCCCAGATTTCATTCATGGTGACGCGCAGCCCTTTGGGGTCGATAAACCTCCCCCAAGGCTCCTGTTTTAGATACGGATTAGGCGCCGAGCGAAGAAGGTTCGAATCGAACTGACCTTCCGCATGCGCTTTTGCGACGCGCGTCGAGTAATACGAAAACGAGACGAAATCGACCAGGTTTGCAGCCAGTACTTCGCGGTCATCATCCCGATAGGGCACCTCAAAACCATGGCGGGCGTATTCCTTGAGAACATAGCTCGGGTACGCACCGCGCACCTGGACGTCGGTAAACATGTAATGGCTGCGATTCTCAGCCTGCGCAGCCAGCACATCGTCCGGATCACATGTAGCCGGATAGAAGACACCTGCGTTGAGCATGCAACCGATCTTCGCCCCAGGGCACAGTTCATGACACGCCCCGACCGCACGGGCGCTCGCAACCAATACATGGTGCACGGCCGTGTGAACCGTTGCATAGCGATTCTCCCCTTGCTCGAAGATGATCCCCGCCGCCATAAAGCACGCCTGCGTCATGATGTTGATCTCGTTAAAGGTCAGCCAATAATTGACCAATCCCCGATAGCGCTCGAACACGGTACGCGAATATCGCTCGAACAGGTCGACCAACCTGCGATCGCGCCATCCGCCATACGCATCGACGAGATGCATGGGGACATCATAGTGGTTGAGCGTCACCAAAGGCTCAATGTCATGCGCGCGACACGTCCTAAAAACATCCTCGTAAAAGGCAAGGCCTTCTTCATTGGGCTCGGCTTCGTCTCCTTTGGGAAAAATGCGGCTCCAGGCGATTGATAAGCGCAGGCATTTAAAACCCATCTGGGCAAACAGTTCAATATCCTGCTTGTACCTATGGTAAAAATCAATGCCCTTGCGAGCGGGATAGAAGATGTCGGGTGCCAACGCACGCGGATCAAGGTCTCCCCGCATGACGTCCATGCGTTGATCGCCAAACGGCAGCATGTCGGAATTGGCTAAACCGCGACCGCCTTCGTTCCATCCTCCCTCGCACTGGTTTGCAGCCAGAGCCCCGCCCCATAAAAAATCTTCTCTAAACATTATGGTGTCGTCCTTTCTATCAAATTCCCGGCCCACACTGTCGAACGCAACGGACTCGGCAAGTGCCGCGCAACAGCACAGTACCGTTGCGCGGCCAAGGGGTCGGACCGCGCAACGGCTGGGGAGCATATTTGTGTAGTAGCCTCTTATGCCTCGACGGATTCAACGGCCTCAGAATCGCCGCTCTTGGACTTCAACGGCATCTTCTCCTGTCCTTCAAATCCAAAAATCATCGCCAACGCAAACGTCACGGCACCGCCAGCAAGACACCCGATGGTGCCAGGGATGATATCCTGAGCAAACATGAGCACGTTCATCCATGGGAAACCAACGCCAGTGAAGATATAGACGTTGGCATGAAGAAGGCTTACCAGCAGACCACCGACAGCACCACCAATCATGTTCCAGGCAAGAGCCTTCTTGTCGCGAAACAGGATGCCGTAGATGATGGGCTCACTCACGCGACCGAAGGCATAGGTGATGAACAAGTTCCAGCCCGTGGCTCGACTCTCCTTGCCCTTAGCGCGCAGGCCATAGGCGAGCGCGATGGCAAGCGTGGTGTAGGCTACAACCGCGGTGCCGGGGTATAAGATGGCGTCGTAACCGTTCTGGAGCGCGGCGGGCAATATGGCGGTATAGATCGGCACGTGCATGCCGGTGGCGATGATCAGATTCCAGAATGCGCCGATAACCGCGGTCGCAGCGGGACCGGCAACAGAGGCGAGCCAAATGATGAAATCGGCCACAAAGCCCATGACAAATTGGACGGCAGGGCCGCAGAGGCACAGCGCGACCGGCAACATCACGAGCACCGTACCCACGGGTACGATCAGAATGCGCAACATATCAGGCGAGATCTTCTTAAAGAAGCGCTCAACATAGGACTGGGCCCAGGTGATCAAGATGACCGGAAGAACAGCCTGGGTGTAGTTGACGAGCTGCATGGGGATGCCGAAGACGCTGAAAGGCTTTCCGTCCTCAACAATAGCGAGCATGTCGGGATAAATCATCACAACAGCGATGAGCAGTGCCAGCACAGGACTCGTTTTGAACTTCTTAGCAGAGCTATAGGCGGCAAACACCGGGAAGTAGTAATACGCCGCATCGCCCACCAGGGAAAGGATCCGATACAGGTCGCTCGTTTCGGACATAAAACCGGCGCCTTCGGGCCCAAACAGAATAACGAGCATCTTGAAGATACCGGCGACACAAAAGATCGGAAGGATCGGGGTGATAGCGCCGCTCACGGCATCGAGCAGCTGATTGAAGAGGTGCTTGGGCGCCAAGCGCTCCTTCCAGCTAAGCTGAGGGCCATCGAGTTCCTCGTCAATCGATACCGTGACCTCGAATCCGCCCTGCTTACAAACCTCGTCGTAGACCTTGTCGACCGTGGGCCCGACCACCAGCTGCACCTGCCCTCCGGCGTGCACGACGCTGATGATAGACGAGATGTCCTCAAGCTTCTCATCATTCGAGAGGCTTTCATCCTTGAGGTTGAAGCGCAGGCGCGTCATGCAATGCGTAACCGAAGCCACGTTTTCCGCCCCGCCCACAGTGGAGAGAATCTGCTCTGCCACCTTTTTGTAATTTGCCATCATTGGCTCCTTTGCACAATCTTGGCTTACTGTTCGAATCGGCAAAGGTCATGCCCCGAATGGCTACGGGTTACAATCCTTTTTTGGAGATGATCCGGTTGAGATGGATCATCAGATAGAGTTCCTCCTCCTCGGAGAGCGTGGCGTCCCACGTTTCACGACAATAGGAACCGATATGCTTCACGCACTCTGCCAACTGCGGAAACTCCTCACGAAAGTTCTTGTACATCTGCATGTTGGCGCTGTTCAGCGACTCGCCGGCTTGAATGCGCTTGAACAGGTACCGCAGATGCGTGGCGAAGCGGGTGAAATCAAAGGAATCGCGGTCGACAATAATGCGGAAATCGCTCTCGACGATCTCAGTGACATCTTCTAGCATATCGTCAAACTGCTTGGTGGGTTTGCTCGCGGTCTCGATGGCCTGAACAACCCGCGCATTGACGAGATTCATGGCAATGCTGGCAATCTCTTCTTTGGGAAGTCGTTCACCAAGCTCCTTTTCGAGCCTCATAACGATAAACTGCGCCGCTTTGTATTCCTTAGGATATGTCTCGCGCACTTCATAGGCGAGAGGCATCGCAATACGAAAACCCTTTTGCGCGCGCTCCACCGCAAATGACAGGTGATCGGCCATGAACAATGTCGCCTTGGTCGACAGATCATAGGGCAGCTCGTTGGCGACGATGTCCATCACCTTGGCCGTGAACATCACGATCTCAGAAGGAAGGTCGCGCATGACGTCCTGCCCTTTGGGGTCGATGTCATAAAACGTATGCTCAATCTTAGAGAGCGGCAGCTCGCGGGGAAATTCTCCCCCAAACCCGACGCCCCTGCCCATGGCGATCACGTCGCGCCCCTGCCCGTCGCGGCAAAGAACGGCATTGTTGTTGAGCTTTTTAATCGCAAGCATTATTGAACCTCCTTTCGGAATTATCAAAAAGAAAAGGCATGACTGCAAATAGCCGAGCTATCGCGGTCATGCCTTACCAGTAACAATCCGTTGTATCGAGGCGCGGGCATGCCTCCCTAGAAGTAACAATCCGCGCAGCAAAGAATGATAGCCCATATCTTCGCGGGGAGCACCGTCCACAGCCGACCAACGGTAGCATATCGTCCGTGAACGGTTTTGGAAGCGTTGAAACGATTGGGAGGCCGTCTCAATCTTGCGGATCAGCCAAGGACACGGGCCATACGTGTCTTGAACTCGGACAGGAAGCGCGGGACATCCACGGTCAGCGCCACAAGCGCACTCTTGTCCGGATCGGACAGGCGGTGCTCATCGCAAATGGTGCGACCGCGATACTCGCCCAGCAGATCAACACGCAGATTGCAGCCGAGTGCACCTACGAGCGTGGGGTCGATCGCCACGGCAACGGCCAACGGATCGTGCAGCGCACAACCACCCAGGTAGGGTGCGTTCATCTCGTACGAGCCAATGTAGTGCTCGACCATGCTAGCAAATGCGCAGCCCGCCATGGTGCCCGAGCCCGTCCAACCGGCAATGTCGCGGCGCGTGAGCACCACGCGATGCGTCACGTCCAGGCCCACCATGGTGAGCTTGCGGCCCGAGCGCAGCACGGCATCGGCCGCCTCGGGATCGCTTGCCATGTTGGCCTCGGCACCCGCACTCACGTTACCGGGCACGGTCAGGGCACCGCCCATTACCACCACGCGGCCGATAGACATCACCGCCGCCGCATCGCGCTCCAGGGCAAGCGCCAGGTTGGAGAGCGGGCCGGTCGCTACGTAGACCAGATCGGGACCATAGGTGCGCGCGGCATCGATCAGATAATCGACCGCAGCGTTGCCATCAGCCGATGTCGCCCCCACCGGCTCGTAGGGCGACGCGGGCACGCTCGCGCCGCCGATGCCGTTCTTACCGTGAATGAGCGCGGTGGACGCCGGCGGCGTATAAGGCTCAGTCGCCTGCAGAGGACGGTCGGCACCCAGGTACACCGGCACCTCGGGACGGCCCAACAGGTCGAGCACCGCCAGGCAGTTATGCGCCGACTGGTCGACGCGCACGTTGCCAAAGCACGTGGTGATGCCGACGAGCTCCACCTCGGGGCTCGCGATGGCATAGGCAAGCGCCATCGCATCATCCACACCCATATCCAGATCAAGGATCAGCTTCTTGATTGCCATTGTTCTACTCCGCTTCTCCGTCTTGTACCAAATCGTCTAAATCAAACACGCGATCAACTTCGGCGCGCGTGGGAATCGACTGCTGTGCGCCCAGGCGCGACACCGTCACCGCCGAGGCGCGTGCACCCGCCGCCATGCACTCAAAGAGCGGCAGGCCCTCCAGACGAGCCGCGGCAAGCGCACCGATAAATGTATCGCCCGCGGCCGTCGTATCGACCAACGTGCTCGAGAGCGCCGGCATGCGCAGCGGCTCGCCGTCATCGCC
>OJRV01003600.1_pt1 | contig 12677 bp, 6 predicted proteins | sample 1599241 | NCBI WGS metagenome assembly OJRV01 (sample SAMN04168656, study PRJEB22393) | human gut metagenome | biome: human gut microbiome; feature: stool | host: Homo sapiens | collected 2014-03-17 | reverse complement strand
GCTGATTTTCTCCACCTATTTCTTCTGCGGCATGATGGATGTAGCCTGCGGCTCGGTGCGAGGGCTGGGCTATTCTATTACGCCTACGGTGATCTCGCTGACCGGCGCCTGCGGCCTGCGGATTTTATGGATTTATACCGTTTTCGCTTTGGACCGTTCCTTGTTTACCTTGTATTTGTCTTATCCCGTGACTTGGGCGGTTACTTTTTTAGGCCATCTGGTATGCTTCTTTATTTTTCTCAGAAAGGTAAAGCGGAAAGCCGCCTGGGAAATACGGCCGCAAGGGCCTGAGCCTGGCGTGAAAGAAGAGCGCGCCGAAGAAATTTACAATCAACGTGAAACGAATGAAGAATTGTAAAAAAGCGTCTGGTTTACAGCTGTGCGTAAAAAGGATAAAAAGCGCCCTGTCCGGAAATTTGTTTCGGACAGGGCGCTTTAGCAGCTTTTTAACGCTTTCAACTTTTAGGGATAGGCGCCGGATGCGCTATGTTTTAAGACCGTGATGGAAAACCTTGATTAACAGGAAGAAAAAGGGAATAAAATAAAAAAGGGGTAAAAGAAAAAAGAAAAACTTTCCTAGTTTTCCTTGACAATCCCCCGAAAGTATTATAAAATAATATACTGCATCATAATGGAAACATATACCCTAACTCCACTTAATATTATCATCATTGCGACAAAAATGCAAGGGGAAATGTGAAAATTTTTGGTGGCTGGAAAGCGTTGCGTTGGTACCGCCGCACGGCGGTAAATAGATAAAGGAGTGATTGAGCCTATGGTGAACGTCAAACCGGTGCACTTGGGAGAAACGGTGCGAATGAGTTTTTCCCGCATTGATGAGGTTCTGGAAATGCCGAACCTGATCGAGGTACAAAAGGATTCCTACCAGTGGTTTCTGGACGAAGGACTGAAGGAAGTCTTTAAGGATGTTTCCGGGATTACGGATTACACTGGCAACCTGGTTCTGGACTTTGTAGACTACAAGCTGGATGTAGACAAGCCAAACTACACGGTGGAAGAGTGCAAGGAAAGAGACACCACCTACGCGGCCGCCCTTCGGGTGACGGCCCGGCTTCTCAATAAGGAAAGCGGCGAGATCAAAGAATCCGAAGTGTTCATGGGCGATTTTCCTCTGATGACCGACAGCGGCACCTTTGTGATTAACGGTGCCGAGCGCGTAATTGTTTCCCAATTGGTTCGTTCTCCTGGCGTTTACTATAAAATGGAATACGATAAAACCGGTAAAGAGCTGTTCAGCTCTACCGTGATCCCCAACCGGGGCGCCTGGCTGGAGTATGAAAACGACGCCAACGACGTGTTCTATGTCCGTATTGATAAAAACCGCAAGATCCCGATTACCGTGTTTATCCGCGCTTTAGGCTTGGGCACCGACGGGGAGCTTTTAGATTATTTCGGCAACGACCAGAGAATCAAGGCTACCATCGAAAAGGATCCGTGCAAAACCACTGAGGAGGCCCTGCTGGAGGTTTACCGGAAGCTCCGCCCCAGCGAGCCCCCTACTATTGAAAGGGCCCAGTCCCATATAAACGCCCTGTTTTTTGACGCACGGCGTTACGACCTGTCCCGGGTGGGACGCTATAAATACAATAAAAAGCTTGGAATCTCCAACCGTCTCCAGGGCCAGAAGCTGGCCGCGCCTATCGCCAACCCGCTCACCGGCGAGGTGATGTTCGACGAGGGCAAGGTGCTGAGCCGTGAGGAAGCGGTGCAGGTGGAAAACGCCGGCGTGACCGTGGCCTATGTCATGGCAGAGGGACAGGAGGAGCCGGTCAAGATCATCTCTAACGGTATGGTGGATATTTCCTGCTACGTGGATTTCGACGCGAAAAAGGAATGCGGCATTAACGAAAAGGTCCGCTTCAGCGTGCTGGCTGAGAACCTGGAAGCCGCCAGCACCACCGAAGAGCTGAAAGACGCCCTGCGGGAGCGGGAGGACGAGCTGATCCCCAAGCACATTATCGTGGATGATATTTTCGCCTCCATCAACTATATGAACTGCCTGGCCTGCGGCATCGGCTCCACCGATGATATCGACCACCTGGGCAACCGCCGCATCCGTTCGGTGGGCGAGCTGCTGCAAAACCAGTTCCGTATCGGCTTTTCCCGGATGGAGCGCGTGATCCGCGAGCGCATGACCATTCAGGATCTGGATGTGGTCACGCCCCAGAGCCTCATCAATATCCGGCCCGTTACTGCGGCCATCAAGGAGTTCTTCGGCTCCAGCCCCCTGAGCCAGTTCATGGATCAGACCAACCCCCTGGCGGAGCTGACCCACAAGCGGCGTCTGTCCGCCCTGGGCCCCGGCGGCCTCTCCCGCGAGCGTGCCAGCATGGAGGTCCGCGACGTCCATTACAGCCATTACGGCCGCATGTGCCCCATCGAGACCCCTGAAGGTCCCAACATCGGCCTGATCTCTTATCTCGCCACCTATGCCCGGATCAATGAGTACGGCTTTATTGAGGCGCCCTACCGGGCGGTGGACAAGGAGACCTTCCACGTCTCCGACGAGATTGTCTATATGACCGCCGACGAGGAGGACAACTACATCGTCGGCCAGGCTGCTGAGCCTCTGGACGAGAACGGCTGCCTCATCAACGCCCGTATCACGGCCCGGCACCGGGACGAGATCGTGGAGGTGGACAAGGAGCGGGTGGACTACATCGATGTGTCCCCCCGGATGATGGTCTCCATCGCGACGGCCATGATCCCCTTCCTGCCCAACGACGACGCCAACCGCGCCCTGATGGGCGCCAACATGCAGCGTCAGGCCGTGCCTCTGCTGCGTCCCCACGCGCCCATTGTGGGCACCGGCATGGAGCACAAGATCTGCATCGACTCTGAGATCGCTGTCCTGGCGGAGGGCGACGGCGTGGTGACCTCTGTGGACGCCCGCCACATCACCGTCAAGTACGACAGCGGCGAGGTCAAGGACTACAAGCTGACCAAGTTCCTCCGGTCCAACCACGGCACCTGCATCAACCAGCGGCCCATCGTGGAGGTGGGCGAGCGGGTTCACGGCTGGGGCACCGACGAGAACGGCCAGACCGTGGATCCCACCGTCCTGGCGGACGGCCCCGCCACTGAGCAGGGCGAGATCGCCCTGGGCCAGAACATCCTGGTTGGCTTCATGACCTGGGAGGGCTACAACTACGAGGACGCCGTGCTGCTGAACGAGCGTCTGGTGCGGGAGGACCTGTATACCTCCATCCACATCGAAGAGTACGAGATCGACGCCCGGGACACCAAGCTGGGCCCGGAGGAGATCACAAGAGACATCCCCAATGTGGGCGAGGACGCCCTGAAGGATCTGGACGAGAATGGCATCATCCGCATCGGCGCAGAGGTCCGTTCCGGTGACATCCTGGTGGGCAAGGTCACGCCCAAGGGCGAGACCGACCTCACCGCCGAGGAGCGGCTGCTGCGGGCCATCTTCGGTGAGAAGGCCCGGGAGGTCCGGGACACCTCTCTGAAGGTCCCCCACGGCGAGAGCGGCATCATCGTGGACGCCAAGGTCTTCACCCGGGAGAACGGCGACGAGCTGGGGCCCGGCGTGAACATGGTAGTGCGGGTGTATATCGCCCAGCGCCGGAAGATCCAGGTGGGCGACAAGATGGCAGGCCGCCACGGCAACAAGGGCGTCGTGTCCCGGGTCCTGCCGCAGGAGGATATGCCCTTCCTGCCCGACGGCACGCCGCTGGACATCGTGCTGAACCCCCTGGGCGTGCCCAGCCGTATGAACATCGGCCAGGTGCTGGAGGTCCATCTGGGCTACGCCGCCCAGAAGCTGGGCTGGAAGGTGGCCACCCCCATCTTCGACGGCGCGTCTTACAGCGACATTCAGGAGCTGCTGCAGCAGGCGGGCCTGGATCCTGAGGGCAAGAGCGTGCTGTACGATGGCCGCACCGGTGAGCCCTTCGACAACAAGGTCACCGTGGGCTACGTGTACTTCCTGAAACTGCACCATCTGGTGGACGACAAGATCCACGCCCGCTCCACCGGCCCGTACTCCCTGGTCACTCAGCAGCCGCTGGGCGGCAAGGCCCAGTTCGGCGGCCAGCGCTTCGGCGAAATGGAAGTCTGGGCCCTGGAGGCCTATGGCGCGGCCTATACCCTGCAGGAGATCCTGACGGTGAAGTCTGACGACGTCACCGGCCGCGTCCGGACCTACGAGGCCATCGTCAAGGGCCACAACGTGCCCCAGCCCGGTGTGCCGGAGTCCTTCAAGGTGCTGGTGAAGGAGCTGCAGTCCCTGTGCCTGGACATTCAGGTGCTGGACAAGGACGGCAACGTCATCGAACTGAAGGAAGACGAGGACGCTATGGACACCTTCAACCTGGCCCGGATGGACGCCGACGACGACCGGCACCGCGCCTTCTCCGAAGAGGCGGAGTTCCAGGATTCCGGCTTTGACATCGAGGACGCCCCGGAGGATGCCGGCGCGGACATCGACGTGGACTTCGACGACGAATGATCCAGGATCGTATTGTTCGTCAACTCAACAATTCTGGATCATGTAAGGAGGAAATCGCAAGATGATCGACAACAACACTGGCAACAACATTGCCTTTGACGCGATTAAGATCGGCATGGCCTCTCCGGAGCAGATCCGCGCCTGGTCCTATGGCGAGGTGAAAAAGCCGGAGACCATCAACTACCGCACCCTGAAGCCGGAGCGGGACGGCCTGTTCTGCGAGCGCATCTTCGGACCCACCAAGGACTGGGAGTGCCACTGCGGCAAGTACAAGAAGATCCGCTACAAGGGCAAGATCTGCGACCGCTGCGGCGTCGAAGTCACCCGGGCCAAGGTCCGCCGGGAGCGCATGGGCCACATCGAGCTGGCCACCCCCGTCTCCCACATCTGGTATTTCAAGGGCATCCCCTCCCGGATGGGTCTGCTGCTGGACATCAGCCCCCGGATCCTGGAAAAGGTGCTGTATTTCGCCAACTATATCGTCACCGACCCCGGTGAGACTCCGCTGACCAAGAATCAGATCCTCTCCGAGAAGGAGTACCGGGATTACCGTGAGAAGTATGAGGACGACTTCCAGGCCGGCATGGGCGCCGAAGCCGTGAAGAAGCTGCTCCAGGACGTGGACCTGGAGGCCCTCTCCGCCCAGCTCCACGCAGAGCTGAAGGATGCCTCCGGCCAGAAGAAGGCCCGGATCGTCAAGCGGCTGGAGGTGGTGGACGCCTTCCGTCTGTCCGGCAACAAGCCGGAGTGGATGGTCATCGACGTGCTGCCTGTTATCCCGCCGGAGCTGCGCCCCATGGTGCAGCTGGACGGCGGCCGGTTCGCCACGTCCGACCTGAACGACCTGTACCGCCGGGTCATCAACCGGAACAACCGACTGAAGCGGCTGATCCAGCTGAACGCCCCAGATATCATCGTCCGCAATGAGAAGCGGATGCTCCAGGAGGCTGTGGACGCCCTGATCGACAACGGCCGCCGGGGCCGCGCCGTCACCGGCGCCAACAACCGGGCGCTGAAGTCCCTCAGCGATCTGTTAAAGGGCAAGCAGGGGCGGTTCCGCCAGAACCTGCTGGGCAAGCGCGTGGACTACTCCGGCCGTTCCGTTATCGTGGTCGGCCCCGAGCTGAAAATCTACCAGTGCGGCGTGCCCAAGGAGATGGCCGTGGAGCTGTTCCGTCCCTTCATCATGAAAAAGCTGGTGGAGGACGGCACTGCCAACAACATCAAGTCCGCCAAGAAGATGGTGGACAAGGGCGTCACCGAGGTGTGGGACGCTCTGGATGTCATCATCAAGGACCACCCCGTCATGCTGAACCGCGCTCCGACGCTGCACCGTCTGGGCATCCAGGCCTTCGAGCCGGTGCTGGTGGACGGCCGGGCCTTGAAGCTGCACCCCCTGAACTGCACCGCCTTCAACGCGGACTTCGACGGCGACCAGATGGCCATTCACGTGCCCCTGTCGGCCGAGGCCCAGGCGGAGGCCCGCATCCTGATGCTCTCCGCCAACAACCTGCTGCGTCCCCAGGACGGCGGCCCCGTCACCGTGCCCACCCAGGACATGGTGCTGGGCTCCTACTACCTGACCATGGACCGCATGGGCAAGGCGGAGAAGGGCGCCGAGACCATCTGGTGCGAGGACGCCGGCGACACCAACCTCACCGCTCACTCCATCGTGGACGCGGATGACTTTGTGGCCGCCAACGACGCCCTGGAGAAGGGGCAGAAGAAGGCCGCCTACCGCCCTCTCCACTTCTACGCCAGCGAGGAAGAGGCCCTCATGGCCTACAACGACCATGTGATTGGGCCCCACTGCCCCATCGGCGTGCGCCGCACCATGACCGTGGACGGCGTCAGCCACACCGCTGTGGTAGAGTCCACCCCCGGCCGTATCATCTTCAACCAGAACATCCCTCAGGACCTGGGCTTTGTGGACCGGACCGATCCCGCCCACGTCTGCGACTATGAGGTGACCTTCACCTGCGGCAAGAAGCAGCTGGGCCAGATCGTAGACCGCACCATCAACAAGCACGGCTTCACCGTGGCCGCTGAGGTGCTGGACGCCATCAAGGCCACCGGCTACAAGCACTCCACCCTGGCGGCCATCACGGTCTCCATCGCGGATATGACCGTGCCCCCCAAGAAGTACGAGCTGGTGGCGGCCTCCGAGCAGAAGGTGCTGGACATTGAGAACCAGTACAAGATGGGCTTCATGACCGAGCACGAGCGCTACAAGCAGGTGGTGCAGGTGTGGGAGAAGACCACCAACGATGTCTCTGACGCCCTGCAGAAGAACCTGGACCGCTATAACCCCATTTTCATGATGGCGGACTCCGGCGCCCGCGGTTCTATGAAGCAGATCCGCCAGCTGGCTGGTATGCGTGGCCTGATCGCCAACACCGCCGGCCGCACCATCGAGATCCCCATCAAGGCGAACTACCGCGAGGGCCTGACCGCCCTGGAGTACTTCATCTCCTCCAGAGGCGCCCGGAAGGGCCTGGCCGACACGGCTCTGCGTACCGCAGACTCCGGTTACCTGACCCGCCGCATGGTGGACGTCTCCCAGGATGTCATCATCCGGGAGGAGGACTGCCACGTGACCCACGGCATCAAGGTCTCCGAGATCAGCGAGAACGGCCAGGTGATCGAGAAGTTCTCCGACCGGCTCCGGGGCCGTTTCCTGGTGGGCGATGTGGTGGACGCCGATACCGGCGAGGTGCTGCTGTCCAGCACCAAGATGATGGACGAGAACGACGCCAAGATCCTGGAGACCCACAAGTGGGTCCAGGCCAACTACCGCGACGGCGACCGCTGCACCTTCGACCCGGCGGTTGACGAGCACCCCACCGTCATGATCCGCACCGTGCTGACCTGCAAGGCCCACAGCGGCGTGTGCGCCAAGTGCTACGGCATGAACCTGGCCACCCAGCAGCCTGTGGGTCCGGGCGAGGCGGTCGGCATCATTGCCGCCCAGTCCATCGGCGAACCCGGCACCCAGCTGACCATGCGTACCTTCCACACCGGCGGTCTGGCCGGCGGCGACATCACCCAGGGTCTTCCCCGTGTCGAGGAACTGTTTGAGGCCCGTAAGCCCAAGCGGATGGCTACTCTGGCAGAGATCGGCGGCACGGTCAAGTTCGAAGAGACCAGCAAGGGCAGCCTGGTGAACATCGTCATCACCGCACCTGACGGGGACACCCGCACCTACGCGGTGCCTCACACCGGCCTGCTGGTGAAGGATGGCGACGTGATCGAGGCCGGCCACCAGCTGACCTACGGTGCGTTGAATCCCCACGAGGTGCTGCGCATTCGCGGCGCTGACGCCGTGTACAACTACCTGATCCAAGAGGTCCTGCGGGTGTACCGCCAGCAGGGCGTGGATATCAACGATAAGCATATCGAGATCATCGTCCGCCAGATGATGCGCAAGGTCCGTCTGGAGGACGCCGGCGACACCAAGCTGCTGGACGGCTCTATGGTGGACGTCCTGGAGCTGGACGACGCCAACGAGGAGATCGACCGCCGCAACGCCGCCGGTGAGCGGCAGGAGAACGGCGAGCCTCTGCGCCACGCCATGGGCACCCAGCTGCTGATGGGCATCACGAAGGCATCTCTCGCCACGGACTCCTTCCTGTCCGCCGCCTCCTTCCAGGAGACCACCAAGGTCCTGACGGAGGCCGCCATCAAGGGCAAGGCCGACCATCTGGTGGGCCTGAAGGAGAATGTCATCATCGGCAAGCTGATCCCTGCCGGCACGGGCCTGACGGCCTACCACACCTTTGCTGAGGAGTTGGTTCCCGGCCCGGCGCCTGTTGAGGCCGCCCCGGAGCCCATTCCCGCAGAGCTGTGATTCGCCGGACATCCCGCAGACACAAGACCGGGAGAGAGCCTGACCGCTTGCGGTCAGGCTCTCTTTTCAGATGCCGGGCATCGAGAGGCGGGGTGAAGGAGACGCCCCGCAGCCCGGGGCTGAAACGGTTCTGCTGAGAAGCGGATGACCAACGCCCCCCTTTATTTAAAATATCAAAGCTCCCTTGTTCCCAGGCGCACTGCGCCGTATCCGGACGGCGGCCAGAAACGGCCCGGAAACAGGGAGAAGTTCTCCTAAGATGTCTCCAGGTATCCGGCACGCCCGGGAGATGGGGAAAACGTCCAAAAGTCTGCGGATCATGGAAAATTTTTACCGAAAAATGTCTTGACGGATATGTTTCCCCATGGTATAATCCAAAAATGCGCGGATATTAGGATTCTGCGGATTTTGCCATGCGTTTCAGGAGGAATTTCCCGTGATCTCGGAGCTTGCTTCCCAGGAGAAGGTCATCGGCGTGAAGCAGTCCCGCAAGGCGATCCGGGAAGGCCGGGCCAAGCGGGTCTATCTCGCCTGTGACGCCGATCCCGCCATCACCGAGCCGGTGGCCGCCAGCTGTGCGGAGGCCGGCATCCCCGTAGAGACGGACTACACACTGTCCCAGCTGGGCCAGGCGTGCCGGATCAGCGTGGGCGCGTCCGTGGTGGCCGTCCTCTCCGCATAAAGAAATGGTTTTTTTCGGAATAGCTTCACCGCGTTCCGTAAAAAATAAGGGCTGTCGTGGTTACACGGCAGCAAAATTATGAAAGAAAGGAGAAATACACCGAATGCCTACTTTTAACCAGCTGGTCCGTAAAGGAAGAGAACAGGCTACCTACAAGTCCACTTCTCCCGCTCTGCAGTTTGGTCTGAACACCCTGAAGAACAAGACCACCGATCTGCCTTCTCCCCAGAAGAGAGGCGTGTGCACCGCCGTGAGAACCGCGACCCCCAAGAAGCCCAACTCCGCCCTGCGTAAGATCGCCCGTGTGCGTCTGACCAACGGCTACGAAGTCACCGCTTACATTCCCGGCGTGGGCCACTCCCTGCAGGAGCACTCCGTCGTGATGATCCGCGGTGGCCGTGTCAAGGATCTCCCCGGTGTCCGTTACCACATCATCCGCGGTACGCTGGATACCCAGGGCGTCTCCGGCCGTATGCAGGCTCGTTCCAAATACGGTGCCAAGCGGCCCAAGCAGAAGTAAGTCTGCGAACTGAGAGCTTTGCCGAATAGGTTTATATAGATGGCGGCCTCCGGGCCGCCGGGACGACCTCTTTGGCAGGCATCCACGGAAGGCTGCAATACGCCTTTTGAGTACCTATGAGATCATAGAATTATTATGAAGGAGGGAAGCATAGTGCCCAGAAGAGGTAATGTTCCCAAGAGAGAGATCCTGCCGGATCCCGTTTACGGCTCCGTCCTGGTCACCCGGCTGATCAATAGTGTCATGCTGGATGGCAAGAAGGGCGTGGCCCAGAAGGTGGTCTACGGTGCCTTCGACCAGATCAAGGAGAAGACCGAGAAAGACCCCATCGAAGTGTTCAACCAGGCCATGGAGAATATCATGCCCAGCCTGGAAGTCAAGGCCCGCCGTGTGGGCGGCGCCACCTATCAGGTCCCCATGGAGGTCCGTCCCGCCCGCCGCACGACCCTGGGTCTGCGCTGGCTGACGGCCTACGCCCGTTCCCGCAGCGAGCGCACCATGGCTGAGCGCCTGGCCGGCGAACTCATGGACGCCGCCAACAACACCGGCAGCGCCGTGAAGAAGCGCGAGGAAGTCCACAAGGCAGCCGAGGCCAACAAGGCGTTCGCCCATTTCCGCTGGTAAGTTAGGAGAAACAGTATGCCGAGAAAAACACCTCTTGAAAATACCCGTAATATCGGCATTATGGCTCACATCGATGCAGGCAAGACGACGACTACCGAGCGTATCCTGTTCTACACCGGCGTGAACTATAAGATCGGTGAGACCCATGATGGCACCGCCACCATGGACTGGATGGCCCAGGAGCAGGAGCGCGGCATCACCATCACGTCCGCCGCCACCACCTGCTACTGGTCCGGTTCCAAGAACCAGTTCAAGCCCACCCGGATTAACATCATCGACACTCCGGGCCACGTGGACTTCACCGTGGAGGTGGAGCGCTCCCTGCGCGTGCTGGACGGCTCTGTGACCGTCATGTGCGCCAAGGGCGGCGTGGAGCCCCAGTCTGAGACCGTTTGGCGTCAGGCCGACCACTATAAGGTCCCCCGCATGATCTACGTCAACAAGATGGACATCATGGGCGCTGACTTCTATAACGTTCTGAACATGATCCACGATCGTCTCAAGTGCAACGCCGTCCCCATCCAGCTGCCCATCGGCAGTGAGGAGACCTTTAAGGGTATCATCGACCTGGTGGAGATGGACGCCGACATCTATTACGACGAGCTGGGCAAGGACATGCGCGTGGAGCCCATCCCCGAGGATATGATGGAGCTGGCCCAGGAGTACCGCACCAAGCTGCTGGACGCCTGTGCCGACATCGACGAGGAGATCATGATGCTGGTTCTGGAGGAGCAGGAAGTTCCTCAGGACATGATCCGCCGGGCCATCCGTAAGGGCACCATTGACAACGTCATGGTTCCTGTGGTCTGCGGTACCTCTTACCGCAACAAGGGTGTTCAGAAGCTGCTGGACGCCATCGTGGACTATATGCCCTCTCCCGTGGACATTCCTGCCATCAAGGGTATTGATCCCGATACCGAGGAAGAGGATGAGCGTCATGCCGATGACAACGCCCCCTTCTCCGCCCTGGCCTTTAAGATCGCCACCGATCCCTTCGTGGGCCGTCTGTCCTTTGTGCGTGTATACTCCGGCGTGCTGAACACCGGTACCACCGTGCTCAACTCCACCAAGAAGCAGAAGGAGCGCATTGGCCGCATCCTCCAGATGCACGCCAATCACCGTGAGGACATTGAGTGCTGCTACGCCGGCGACATCGCCGCTGTGGTCGGCCTGAAGAACTCCACCACTGGTGACACCCTCTGCGATGAGAAGCACCCCATCATTCTGGAGTCCATGGAGTTCCCCGAGCCTGTTATCCGCGTGGCCATCGAGCCCAAGACCAAGGCCGGTCAGGAGAAGATGGGTCTGGCTCTGGTGAAGCTGGCTGAGGAGGACCCCACCTTTAAGACCTACACCGATGAGGAGACCGGTCAGACCATCATCGCCGGCATGGGCGAGCTGCACCTGGAGATCATCGTGGACCGTCTGCTCCGTGAGTTCAAGGTGGAGGCCAATGTCGGCGCTCCCCAGGTCGCCTATAAGGAGACCATCAAGAAGTCTGTGGAGCAGGATACCAAGTACGCCCGTCAGTCCGGCGGTAAGGGCCAGTACGGCCATGTCCGCATCACCGTTGAGCCCAACGAGCCCGGCAAGGGTTACGAGTTCCTCAACGAGATCACCGGCGGCGTGATCCCCAAGGAGTATATCCCCGCGGTGGACGCCGGTATCCAGGGCGCCATGCAGGCCGGTGTGCTGGCTGGCTACCCGGTGGTGGACGTGAAGGTCCACCTGACCTTCGGCTCCTACCATGAGGTCGACTCCTCTGAGATGGCCTTTAAGATCGCCGGCTCCATGGCCTTCAAGGAGGCCTGCCGCAAGGCGACGCCCTGCCTGCTGGAGCCCATGATGAAGGTCTCCGTCATCGTCCCCGACGAGTACCTGGGCAATGTCATCGGCGACCTGAACAGCCGCCGCGGTCAGATCCAGGGTCAGGAGAGCCGTCCCGGCGCCATGCAGATCGACGCGCTGGTCCCGCTGGCCAATATGTTTGGCTATGCCACCGACCTGCGTTCTTCCACTCAGGGCCGCGGCCAGTACTCCATGGAGCCCCACAGCTATGTGGAGATCCCCAAGAGCATCGCGGACAAGATCATTGCCGAGCGCGGCCGCAGCCAGGAGTAAGGAAATCCGGGCTGCACCTGAGTTAGAAAATAGGCTTGCATTTATGGGCGGAATAGGATAAAATAACCCTGATATGCGATACCTATCTTTTTCTCGACATCAACTGTAATATAAGGAGGAAATTCTCAATGGCTAAGCAGAAATTCGAGCGTACCAAGCCCCATGTCAACATCGGCACCATCGGCCACGTTGACCACGGTAAGACCACTCTGACCGCTGCGATCACCAAGTATCTGGCTCTGAAGGGCCAGGCCCAGTACGAGGACTACTCCAGCATCGACAAGGCTCCCGAGGAGCGCGAGCGCGGCATCACCATCAACACCTCTCACGTGGAGTATGAGACTGACAAGCGTCACTACGCCCACGTCGACTGCCCCGGCCACGCCGACTA
>OJRV01003594.1_pt1 | contig 12688 bp, 10 predicted proteins | sample 1599241 | NCBI WGS metagenome assembly OJRV01 (sample SAMN04168656, study PRJEB22393) | human gut metagenome | biome: human gut microbiome; feature: stool | host: Homo sapiens | collected 2014-03-17 | reverse complement strand
TGCCCTGCGGGGTGGGCTTGCGGCGGTTCTCGGTGTTCTTGGTGGAAGCCAGATCATCGTAACGGGCATCGAAGCGGTCCACGTTCATATCCACAGTGCGGGTATCCACGGTGACCTGATTGTCCTCGCGGCGCACGGACACAGCCTGTGCCGGAGCAGCGGATGCCTTGGCACCGGTCTCACGAGCCAGTTCGCTGAGAGAAACGGTCTTTTCCTCGCGCTTCTTGTGCTGCTCGTTCTTCTTTTCGTTATGCTTATTGCCGTTCTTATCCTGCTGGGCAGGCTCTGCCTTTTTGGCGGCAGGCTGCTCCGGCTTCTTTTCTGCCTTGGGAGCTTCGGGCTTTTTCTCGGCCTTCTTCTCGGCCTTCTTCTCAGTGGGCTTCGGCTCTTCCTTTGCGGCCTTGGCGCTGTTCAGGAATTCGTCCAGATTTGCCACGCTGTTATCCTTGCTGAACTTTTCCAGCAGGTAGTTCAGCTCGTTCTCTTCCAGATTGGAGCTGTTCTTCTTGCCGGTGCTGCCCATGGCGTTCAGCTCATCCAGGACCTTCTTGGCAGAAAGGTTCAGGTCCTTTGCAAAGTCACTCACTTTATATTTTACGATCATTCGCTCATATCCTCCTCATTTTTGATTGCTCCGCAGTCCGACAGGCGGTCAAAGCAGAGCTTTGCGAGGTTGCGGTCAGTCACCGCGTAAACAGCCACAGGCTTGCGGCTGATATCGGCCAGGCGGTCCTGGGTCAGCGGCATGGAGATCACGTCCACCAGGTCGCCCACAGCGTAGTTCAGGCGCTGCACGGTCTTGGCGCTGGCATCGGACGCGACCATTACCAGCCATGCCTTGCTCTTGACGCAGGCATCTTCCACGGCATCAAAGCCCATGGTCAGCGCGCCTGCCTTGCGGCAGAGGCTCAGCGCCTGAAACAGCGCTTCTTCCGGGGCCATTTTGGGCTTTTCGGGGGTATTGTTATGCTTCGCCATTCGGCTGGGCCTCCTTTTCCACGTCGGCCAGCTGTGCGGCCAGCGCATCGTAAACCTCGGCGGGAACCGGCTGCTCAAAGCAGCGCTCCAGCGCCTTTTTCTTTTTGGCCTTTGCCAGACAGGCCGGGTCCGGGCAGAGGTAAGCGCCGCGGCCCGGCTTCTTGCCCACGGGGTCGATGCTGATCTCGCCGCTGGGGGCGCGCACCACCCGCACCAGTTCCTTTTTGGGGCGGCTGGTCATGCAGCCGATGCACTGGCGGGCAGGGATCTTTTTTTGTGCCATCCGGTTTCCCTCCTTCAGGTGCGGTCACAGCCGCTCTTACTCAGCGTCCTCGGTCTTGGGCTCGGCAGCCTTGGGCTCCTCGTCCTCGCCATAGTAGCCGCTCTCGGGGCGGATGTCGATGTTGTAGCCGGTCAGGCGGGCGCACAGGCGGGCGTTCTGGCCCTTGTTGCCAATGGCCAGGCTCAGCTGCTGGTCGGGCACGGTGACGCGGCAGGAGCGGGTCTCGCCGGGCAGCAGCTCGACCTTGAGCACCTTGGCGGGGCTCAGGGCAGCGGAGATGAACTCGGAGACATCCTCGCTCCACTTGACGATATCGATTTTCTCACCGCCCAGCTTCTCGACCACAGCGGCCACACGGTCGCCGTGGGGGCCGATGCAGGCAGAAACAGGATTGACATTGGCATCCTTGCTCCAGACAGCCATCTTGGTGCGGGCACCGGCCTCGCGGCTGATGGCCTTGACCTCAACGGTGCCGTCATAGATCTCGGGCACTTCCAGCTCGAACAGGCGCTTGACCAGGCCCGGGTGGGTGCGGCTGATCATCACGCGGGCACCGCGCTCGCCGCTGACCACGTCCACAACGTAGACCTGCAGGGTCTGACCCTCGGTGTAGGTCTCGCCGGGCACCTGCTCGTTGCGGGGCAGGATGGCCTCGCCACCCTTGCCCAGGTCCAGGGCCACAATGCCCTTCTCGTTGTCCACGCGGGTAACGGTGGCCTGGATGATATCATGGGCGCGGGACTGGATCTCGCTCAGCTGCTGGCTGCGCTCGGCTTCCCGGATGCCCTGACGGATGACATGCTTTGCGGTCTGGGCGGCAATACGGCCGAAGTCCTTGGTCTTGAGGGGGGTGACAACGCGGTCGCCGACCTCATAGCTCTTGCGGATCTTCTGGGCCTCGGTGATGCCGATCTCGGCGTGCTCATCGTACCAGTCCTCATCGGCGACAACGTTCTGCACCAGAGCGACGTTGAACTTGCCGCTGTCGGGGTCGATCTCCACCAGAACGTTGTCGTCCTCGACCTCATAGTTCTTCTTGACAGCGATCACGATGGCAGCCTTGATCTTCTCGATCAGGTACTCTGCGGTGATGCCGCGCTCATGCTCCAACATGGAGAGAGCTTCAAAAAATTCATTGTTCGCTGCAGCCATTTTTCGGGTTCCTCCTAAATATCATTCTTTCTCTTTTAATCAAACAGGTCCTCGTCGTCACACAGGCGCACCGTGCTGACGGCGGAAAGCTCAAACTGCATGGGGCCGGCCGGGCCTTCGAGCGTGATGGTATTGCCTTCGCGGGAAGTCAGGAGGCCGGAAAACTCCTTAACACCGTTCTCGTTGGCCCGGTACAGCCTGACGCTGACCTTCTGGCCCCGAACGGCTTCGTAGTGCTCCGGGCGGGTCAGCTTGCGGCCCAGGCCGGGGCTGCCGACTTCCAGATAATAGCTCTGTTCAATGGGGTCCGCCTCATCCAGGATGGGGTCCAGCGCATGGGAGACATCGGCACAGGTGTCGGTGTCCATGGTGGTGCCGTCCGTTTTGTCGATGAGGACACGGAGATACCAGTCCGGCCCTTCCTTTTCAAAGACCACGTCCCACAGGCGCAGGCCCATGCCCTCCACAGTGGGGCGGACAAGCGCTTCGACTCTCTGGGCGGTATTTCCGCCAGACTGCTTCGCCATAAAAACCTCCAAACAAACAAGAAACGCGGACCTTGCGGCCCACGTTTCAGTAAAAGTTATATCGTACTATTAGAATATAGCATACTTCCGGTAATTATGCAAGGGGTTTCGTGAAATTTTGCCTTATCCTTTGCCGTACCACAGCACTTCAAGAATCAAAACCTTCTCACAATCTTCTTATGCATCATAGGTTTCCACTTCTGTTTTTGTATCTCCACACTTGGTACAGACATAATAATAAGTCACCTTGATAAAATCTCTTCCAATCGGCATATTCCGGAATTCCTCCCGGACAACCTTATCAAGATCATAATTATGCTTGCAGGTATCAGGTATAATCGGTTCCGGGGATACATCACATGCTTTTTGTTCTGCCGCTTCAATCAAACGGAACATTTCGCTCGACTGCTGCGCCACATGCTGATTTACATACGCTTCCACTTGCGTAAAATCATAGCTGGAAGTTCTTGAAGTTTCAACAAGTTCTTCTGCCTTTTCTTTTCCCAGAACCAGCTCCAGCATACTGTCAATCCGTTTCTGGGTCTCTGTTTCAAAATATTGATCGATTCTGGAGGTGTCAAACGCCGCAAAAGCCGTTGCACCAACAGATATAACCAGTAAAAGGCTTAATAGCACCGCTGTCAATCGTTTCATAGTTTGCATCTCCTTTCTCTTACCCATATTAATATCACTTATACGTGGTCACAATATATTCTGCACCGCAATTTGTGCAGACATAATACTCCGTAGTAACCGTATATGTTCTACCCGTCTTCGGGTCCGTTTCCGATACACTTGTAGCATACTTAAAGCTATACAAATGGCTGCATACATCCGGTATAATCGGTTCCGGAGATAAATCATGCGGAGCGATATTTCCTTCTGCAAAAGAAATCACGCCCATCGTACATACCATAGCCAAGGTCAATAGGAACATCATCAAACGCTTCATAGCATTTCCATCCTTTCATCTTGTCTTGTGGTTCGGTCAAAGTGCACTTTTTATAGTAAAAGTATAACATCCCCTTTTTTTGATGTCAATATTTTTCTTTCATGTGAAATATCTTTTGTGCATTCATACAATTATCGAGTTTCTAGTCGTTCTAAATAAGCAAAAATCCTTACAGACTAATCACAGACTGTAAGGATTTAACGAATTATTTATATTGAACGATTACAGCACCCAGACACCGTTCCGGAACAGTTCCACCACACGGCCGTCACGGCACTTGCCGGTGATGTGGCTGTCCTCTGCACCGATCATCACATCCTCATGGATGGTGGACTGGTTCATGCCGCGTTCTTCCAGCTGCTCCTTGGTCAGGCCGGTGCCGCCCTCGGTGGTGCCGGGGTAGCTGGCACCAAAGGCGATGTGGCAGGCAGCATTCTCATCGAACAGGGTGCTGTAGAACAGCGCGCCGCTGCGGTTGATGGGGCTGGATGCGGGCACCAGTGCCACCTCGCCGATATGGCGGGCACCCTCATCGGTATCCAGCAGCCGACCCAGCAGGTCAGCGCCCTCCTCGGCTCCATACTCAACGACCTTGCCATCCTTGAAGGTAACATGGAATCCCTTGATGAGCTGGCCATTGAACACATAGGGCTTGGTGCCGTAGACGATGCCGTCCACCTTATCCTTGTGGGGAGCAGTGAACACTTCCTCGGTGGGGATGTTGGGCAGGAAGAACACGCCCTTCTCGTTCTTGCTGCCGGCGCTCTCCCAGCTGGCCTTCTCGGCCAGGCCCACGGTCAGGTCAGTGCCGTTGGCGCTCTCAAAGTGGACGCTTTCCAGATCAAGGGCATTCATCTTCTCGCCCAGACTGGTCAGACGGTCCAGATGTGCCTTCCACTCATTGACAGGGTCACCGCCGGTCACGCGGCAGACATCAAAGATGAGCTGCCACAGCTTCTCGATGGCAGCATCCGTGTCCAGCTCGGGGAACATCTTCTTTGCCCAGGGGGCGCTGGGCATGGCGGCAATGGACCACTGCACCCTGTCGTTCATGGTATACTCCCGCCAGGGAGCCATAAATTTCCGGTTGGCGGCGTTCACACGGCTGATCTTGGCACCATCCAGACCGGCGTAGACCTCGGGGTCATCCGCAATGAGGTGCAGCACGCAGACACTGCCCTCGCTCTCTGCGTAGTCGAGGTAGCGGCGCAGCTGGTAGGGCTTACTGTCGGTCAGGGCCTCCTCGCTGCCCAGCTCCATCCGGGTGCGGGCAACGGCATTGTCGCTCCAGTCCACCTGAACATCACGGGCTCCGGCCTCGAAGCCGCTGCGCACGCACAGGCGGGCCAGTGGGGCAGCCTCCAGCGGGCAGCGGATGATCATGGTCTGGCCCGGCTGAGGGTTCACGCCCACCCGGACGATAAAGTCAGCGTATTTTTTGAGCAGTTCATCAAAGTTTTTCACAAAAGGTTCCTTTCTGCCGCAAGAAACGGCATGGTTGTTTTGCCCTAAGTATACCCTCTTTTTTCAATTCTGTCCATCGGATAAAAGAAAACAGACGCTTCCATCGTTGAAAAACGGGGAAACGTCTGCTATACTAACCTTGGGAGTGCTGTCCACATACGGTAAGCGGTCTAACCTTTCCGGCCCAAGCGTCGGGGAGGCGAATATTTTTTGTCGTGCCCCTGACGCTCTGCTGCGAAAGGGGTGATGCTCTATGACGCTATTGGAAACTTTAGCCCTGCTGACGTTGCTTGCAACCGTCGGCTTTGGCGTGTTCGATATCGCATGGAAAATCTTTACACACAAAAAATGACCGCCCTCAGCGTCCAAACCTGAGCGGTCATTCTTTGTGAATAACTTGTCGGGAAGGTACTGACCGTTTGCCGGACAGCACTCTCTTTATCTATAATATACCACAGCCCCGCCGAAATTGCAACGGCGGGGCTGTTTTTATTTGGATCAGAACTCGATCTTGCTCTCGATATAGCTCTTGAGCTCGGAGATGGGCATACGCACCTGCTCCATGGTATCACGGTCGCGAACGGTGACGCAGTTGTCAGCTGCGATACCCTTGGCCTCGTCACCCACGGTGTCGAAGTCCACGGTGATGCAGTAGGGAGTGCCGATCTCATCCTCGCGGCGGTAACGCTTGCCGATGGAACCGGTATCATCGTAGTCCACCATGAAGTACTTGCTCAGCTCATTGCGGATCTCCATGGCCTTGTCGCCCAGCTTCTTGCTCAGGGGCAGAACAGCACACTTGTAGGGAGCCAGAGCCGGATGCAGGTGCAGGACGGTGCGGACATCTTCCTTGCCCTTGGCATCGACCAGATGCTCCTCATCGTAAGCCTCACACAGGAAGGCCAGCGCCACACGGTCGCAGCCCAGAGAGGGCTCGATCACGTAGGGGATGTAGTGCTCGTTGGTCTCGCTGTCGAAGTACTCCAGGCTCTTGCCGGAGGCCTCCTGATGGCGGGTCAGGTCGTAGTTGGTGCGGTCTGCAATGCCCCAAAGCTCGCCCCAGTCGGTGAACGGGAAGGCATACTCGATATCAGTGGTAGCGCGGCTGTAGAAAGCCAGCTCTGCGGGCTCGTGGTCGCGCAGGCGCAGGTGCTCCTTCTTGATACCCAGGCTCAGCAGCCAGTTCTCGCAGTAATCCTTCCAGTAAGCGAACCAGTCCAGATCGGTGCCGGGCTTGCAGAAGAACTCGCACTCCATCTGCTCGAACTCACGGGTGCGGAAGGTGAAGTTGCCCGGGGTGATCTCGTTGCGGAAAGCCTTGCCCACCTGGCACACGCCGAAGGGCAGCTTGCGGCGGGTGGTGCGCTGGATGTTGGCAAAGTTGACAAAGATGCCCTGTGCGGTCTCAGGACGCAGATAGCAGGTGGAAGAGCTATCCTCAGTAACGCCGATGGCAGTCTTGAACATCAGGTTGAACTTGCGGATGGGGGTAAAATCGTGCTTGCCGCACACCGGGCACACGATGTCCTCATGCTCTGCGATGAAAGCATCCATCTCGTCAAAGCTCATGGCGTCCACGTTCACCTCGGGGTGCTCCTCACCGATCAGCTTGTCGGCGCGGTGGCGTGCCTTGCAGGCGCGGCAGTCCAGCAGGGGGTCCGAGAAGCTGGACACATGGCCGGTGGTCACCCAGGTCTGGGGGTTCATGATGATGGCCGCATCCAGACCCACATTATAGGGGCTCTCCTGCACGAATTTCTTCAGCCATGCCTTTTTGACATTGTTCTTGAACTCGACGCCCAGCGGGCCGTAGTCCCAGCTGTTGGCCAGACCGCCGTAGATCTCGGAACCGGGGAACACATAACCACGGTTCTTGCAGAGATTGACGATCATATCAAGGGTCTTTTCGCTCTGTTCCATTGTAATAACATCCTTTCCGTCCGCGGCTGGCTTGCCGTGTCGTGTGTGTTGTTTCGGGCAGCTTTCCCCACTGCCGCGTATCTCTACTTTATCATGTTTTCTTATATTTGTAAAGCAAAAGGCCGCTGCATTTCTGCAACGGCCCTTTCTTTCTGAGAAACAGGCGGGTTGACGTTTCCCGCATCTCCTAACACCGGGCGACGGCTGCCTGTTCCGTCCTCTGTTTCTCTTTGCAAGTTTTACTTATGATACTTCATACCGGCATTGATGGTACAGGCCCGGTAGATCTGTTCGGTCAGCACCAGACGGGCCAGCTGATGGGGCATGGTGATGCGGCCCATACTGAATCTGAGGGCTGCGGCTTTCTTCACTTCATCGGACAGGCCGTGGGAGGAGCCGATGACGAACGCCACATCCCCTGCCCCGCTGTTTGCGCGGTCGGCCAGGAACTGCGCCAGCTCATCGGAGGAGATCTGCCTGCCCTCAATGCACATGGCAACGATGGCAGCACCCTTGCGCACATTGGAGAGGATGGCTTTTCCTTCCTTCTCCAGTGCTTTTTTCACCACAGCATCGGAGGCATTTTTCTCCTCGATCTTTTCCTCCGGCAGCTCGATGATCCGGAATGCCGCAAAGGCAGCCAGACGCTTCTGGTACTCTGCCACGCCCTCGGCAAAATATTTTGCGTTCATTTTACCAATACAGATCAGGTCAATATTCTGCATTACAGCTTCCTCTTTTCAGGATAAACGATTTAAAATTGTCTCCGCTACTGCTTGAACTCCCTCAGTCACGGCTTACGCCGTGCCAGCTCCCTCGGAGAGGGAGCCTCTGGCGAAACCGGATACTTTGCAATTCAAGCAAAAGCTTTCCCGCCATGCCAAAGGCCCCATCCTAGAGGGGGCTGTCGAGCGAATGCGAGACTGGGGGAGTTTTTTACAGCATTGTCAGCTGCTCCCCCTCGTCCTCGGCGCGGATGAGCGCACCGGTGGCGGGCAGGCTGCGGACACGGTAGCGGTGGGGGTTGGCAAGCTCCAGCGTTTCCGCCGGGACGACAGATGCAATGGTCTGGTTCTTTTTCAGGGTCACAACAGCAACACCCTGGCTGTCGCGGGTGGTCTTGGCCGCGATCTGCGCCGTGTTGACCAGCAGCATCCGGCCTGCGCTGGTGCGGATGGCCAGCTCCGTGTCCTCGGGCAGGAAGAGCAGCTTTGCCAGCGGCTCCTTGTCGGAGTAGGCCTTGAGCAGCTTACGGCGGTTCTGCTTGGTGGCATAAGAGACCAGCGGGATCTTTGCGCACTTGCCGCCCGCAAAGAAGAAGAGGACATAGCCGCTGTAATCGCCCGTGATGACCATGGCGAGGATATTCTCGCCCTCATCCATTCCCAGGCGACCCGGCAGGTAGATGCCCATCTGGGCCACCTTGCCGTCCTCCAGCTCGTTCAGGCGCACCTTGTACACCTGCTGTTTGTCGGTAAAGAAGAGGGCCTCCACGTTGTTCCGCGTCTCCACCTGATGGATGATCTCATCGCCCTCTTTCAGCTTGTGGGCACCGGCGGTGCGCAGGCTCTGAGGCGGGATCTTTTTCAGGTAGCCCTCACGGGTAAAGAACACGGTAACAGGATAATCCGGGATGGATTCCTCTTCGGCACCGCTCTCCTCCTCGGGCAGATCATACAGGATCTCGCTGCGGCGGGGCTGTGCGTACTTTTTGGCCACATCGTTCAGCTCATTGATGATGATGCGGCGGATGCGGGCAGGCTTTGCCAGAATATCGTTCAGGTCGGCAATGTCCTTTTCCAGCTGTTCGATCTCACCCGTCCGCTTGAGGATATACTCCCGGTTCAGGTGACGCAGCTTGATCTCAGCCACATAGTCGGCCTGCACCTCATCGATGCCAAAGCCGATCATCAGGTTGGGCACCACCTCGGTCTCCTCCTCGGTGGTGCGGATGATATGGATGGCCTTATCGATATCCAGCAGGATGGCGGCAAGGCCCTTGAGCAGGTGGAGCCGCTTTTCCTTGCCGTGGAGATCGTAGTAGGTGCGGCGGCGGACACACTCCATCCGGAAAGCGGTCCACTCCTGCAGGATCTCCCGCACACCCATGACCCGGGGCTGACCGGACACCAGCACGTTGAAATTGCAGCTGAAGCTGTCCTCCAGCGGGGTGGTCTTGTAGAGCTTGGCCATCAGCTTTTCCGGGTCCACGCCGCGCTTGAGGTCAAGGGTCAGCTTGAGGCCGTTCAGGTCGGTCTCATCCCGCATATCGCTGATCTCTTTGATCTTGCCCGCCTTGACCAGTTCAGCGATCTTGTCCATGATGGCTTCCACAGTGGTGGTGGGCGGGATCTGCGTAATCTCCAGCATATTCTCGCCGGGCACCACATTGTACCGGGCACGCACCTTGATGCTGCCCCGGCCATTCTCGTAGACCTCCCGCATCTGGGCCTCATCGTACAGGATCTGGCCGCCGCCCACGAAATCCGGGGCGGGCATGGTGGTGGAGATATCGTGTTTGGGATCCTTCATCAGGGCCACGGTGGTGGCGCACAGCTCTGCCAGATTGAAGGAGCAGATGTTGCAGGCCATGCCGACTGCAATGCCCAGGGTATTGTTGGCCAGAATGGTGGGGAAGGTCACGGGCAGCAGGGTCGGCTCGGTGGTGGTGCCGTCGTAGTTGGGCACAAAGTCCACGGTCTCTTTATCGATATCCCGGAACAGTTCCTCGCAGACACCCTCGAGCTTGGCCTCGGTATAACGGGCAGCGGCGCAGGACATATCCCGGCTGTATGCCTTGCCGAAGTTGCCCTTGCTGTCCACAAAGGGCACCAGCAGGCTCTCGTTGCCGCGGCCCATGCGCACCATGGTGTCGTAGATGGCGGCATCGCCGTGGGGGTTCAGGTGCATGGTGCTGCCCACGATGTTGGCAGACTTGGTGCGTGCGCCCTTGAGCAGGCCCATCTCGTACATGGTGTACAGCAGCTTGCGGTGCGCCGGTTTGAAGCCGTCGATCTCTGGCAGCGCGCGGCTGACGATGACGCTCATGGCGTAGGGCATATAGTTGGTTTCCAGCGTGCGGGTGATGGGGTCCTCCAGCACACTGCCGGCATTTAAAATTTCAACGCCGTCGCCCAGCTGCGGGCGCACCGGCTTGAGTGTTTTCTTGGTCGATTTTCTAGGCATCTTCTAACCTCTTGACGATTTTAAATGGGCGCCGCTCTCGCTCTGCCCATATTCAGCGGAAAATATTTTTTATTTTTGCAGTTCAGGATGGCCTGCGGGCCATCCTGAGCTGCTCTTTCACAGATGGAGCCGTTCCGGTTTTCTGCATTTTTCCCTTAAAATGCCGTGACCCGTTGGGGCCTTCTTCGTGAAAACGTGATTTGGAGCAGCCCGCAGGCTGCGACAAATCACCAAATTAAAATAACGTTACCTCTGTCATTGCCAGAGCGCAAGCGGAGGCAATTTAAAATCATCAGCTCACATCCAGATCGTCCAGATATTCTGCGCCGTGCTGCGCAATGTGTTCCTTGCGGCCTGCAAGGTTATCACCCAGCAGGATATCGAACACCTGCGCAGTCTGCACCACATCGGTGGGCATCACTTTAATAAGACGGCGGCTCTCCGGGTTCATGGTGGTCAGCCACATCATCTCGGGGTCGTTCTCACCCAGACCTTTGGAGCGCTGGATGGTGTATTTTTTCTCGCCGATCTCTTCCAGAAACGCTGTCTTTTCCGGCTCGGTGTATGCAAAATAAGTGCGGTCTTTCGTTGTAATTTCATACAACGGCGACTCTGCGATATACACATAGCCCTTCTCGATCAGGGTCGGGGTCAGGCGGTAGAGCATGGTGAGCACCAGCGTGCGGATCTGGTAGCCGTCCACATCGGCATCGGTACAAATGACGATTTTATTGAACCGCAGATTATCGAGATTGAAGGTGGCCAGCTCCTTGTTGTGTTTGCCGCCCAGTTCCACGCCGCAGCCCATCACCTTGATGAGATCCACGATGACATCCGATTTAAAGATGCGGGCATAGTCGGCCTTCAGGCAGTTCAAAATTTTGCCGCGGATGGGCATGATGGCCTGATATTCACTGTCGCGGCTGGACTTGACCGCACCCATAGCGGAATCGCCCTCCACGATATACAGCTCGCGGCGGGATGCATCCTTGGTGCGGCAGTCCACGAATTTCTGCACCCGGTTGGCAAGGTCGATCTGGGTGGACAGCGTTTTTTTGATGCTCTGGCGCGTTTTTTCCGCATGCTCACGGCTCTGCTTGTTCACCAGCACCTGCTGGCAGATCTTCTGGGCCTCGTCCGGCTTTTCCAGAAAATACACTTCCAGATAATGCTTGAGGAAGTCGGTCATAGCCTGCGAAACAAATTTGTTGGTGATGGCCTTTTTGGTCTGGTTCTCGTAGCTGGTGCGGGTGGAAAAACTGGACGAGACATACACCAAGCAGTCCTGCACATCCTGAAAGCTGATGGCGCTCTCACCTTTTTTATAGAGGTTCTTTTCCTTCAGGTACTTGTTGATCTGATAGACAAAGGCGGTGCGCACCGCGTGCTCCGGGCTGCCGCCGTGCTCCAGCCAGGAAGAGTTGTGGTAATATTCCAGCATCTGCACCTTATTGGAGAAGCAGAACGCCGCGCTCATGCGCACCTTGTAATCCGGCTGGTCCTCGCGGTCTCGGCCGGATGCCTCACTCTCGCAGCTGAACACCGGGGTCAGGGTATCCTCCCCTGCCACCTCGGCCACATAGTCCGCAATGCCGTGCTCATAGCACCAGCTCTCGTACCACGCCTTGCCAGTGGCAGGGTCTTTCTCTTTTTCATCGGTAAAGTTCAGGGTCAGGCCTGCGTTGACCACCGCTTGACGGCGCAGGGTATCCTTATAGTAGCTGCCGGGCACATCGATGTCGGTGAACACCTCGTCGTCCGGCTTCCAGTGAATGATGCTGCCGGTGCGGCGGCCCTTGTAGGCTTCCTTCTGCAGGCCGCCCACATTCTCGCCCTTTTTAAAATCAAGGTGATAGTGGTATCCGTCACGGTAGATATCGGCGGTCATCCATGCAGAAGCATACTGGGTAGCACACAGGCCCAGACCGTTCAAGCCAAGGCTGAACTCGTAGTTATCCTCACCCTCGCCATACTTGCCGCCTGCATACATCTCGCAAAACAACAGCTCCCAATTGTAGCGCCCCTCGCCGTTGTTCCAGTCCACGGGCATACCGCGGCCAAAGTCCTCAACGATAACGCTGCCATCCTTACAGCGGGTCACGTTGATGGTATCGCCGTGGCCGTCGCGGGCTTCGTCGATGGAGTTGGAGACGATCTCAAAGATGGAGTGGGCGCAGCCCTCCACGCCGTCCGAGCCGAAGATGACGGCCGGGCGCTTGCGCACAC
>OJRV01003585.1_pt1 | contig 12718 bp, 10 predicted proteins | sample 1599241 | NCBI WGS metagenome assembly OJRV01 (sample SAMN04168656, study PRJEB22393) | human gut metagenome | biome: human gut microbiome; feature: stool | host: Homo sapiens | collected 2014-03-17 | reverse complement strand
ACCTGTGACCCTCTGCTTGTAAGGCAGATGCTCTCCCAGCTGAGCTAAGATCCCGCTGACACTCGCACAAATCACGACTGCTTTGCAAGTATAATATAAATTTTCAAGATTGTCAACACTTTTGAGAAAATAATTTATAGAAATTTTCTTATCATTTAAAAGGAAGTATGGTATACTTATCTCATGCAAAATTGTAATGGCGCTGTATCCTGTGACAGGTATTCTGGCAGGGTAAAAGATAAAATATAACGCCCCAGCAGGGGAGTTTCTGTATTTTCGGAAAGCAGGGGACGTTATGGCAAAATATGAGGATGGAGTAATGTATTATTTCATTATTAATCCCGCTTCACAGAGTGGCCGCGGCTATAAGATATGGGAGAAAATAGAGCAGCGGCTTGTGCGGGACGGGGTTGAGTATCAGGCATATTTGACAGAATATGCGGGGCAGGCGACAGAGTATGCAAGGAAGCTGACGTCCCACTGCAAGGAGGCACGGGTGATTGTGGTCGTGGGCGGTGACGGGACGATGAATGAGGTCGTGGACGGAATCGTTTCCTGCGACATGGTGACGCTGGGCTATATTCCGGTGGGGACAGGCAGTGATCTGGCACGCGGGCTCCGGCTTTCGAGAAGACCGATGCGCGGACTGCGCCGGATTTTTAAGGCGCGGCGGATCCGGCAGATCGATTATGGTGTGATTGCATACGGCGATGATGTGCTCCGACATCGGCGTTTTATCGTCAGCGCGGGGATCGGGCTGGATGCGGAAGTATGCCAGCATATGCAGCGTTCGGCGATCAAAAATATCTGCAACCGGATTCATCTGCGGCGATTGTCGTACCGGATACTGGGATTTATACAGTATTTGAAGGCGAAACCGATCCGGGGCTATATTTTGCTCGATGGAACGCGCCGGGTGGAATTTAATTATATTTATTTTATCAGTGCACAGATTCAACCCTGCGAGGGCGGCGGATTCTGGTTTGCGCCGAAGGCGGACAGCAGCGACGGCAACCTGGAGGTCTGCATTGTCAGCCATGCCTCGAAGCGGCAGGTGCTTGGAACCCTGCTCCGGGCGTTGTTCCGGCGCTCCCACAACCGGGGGCTTCGGTGCTTCAGCTGCCGGGAGGTCCAGATCTACACGGAACGCCCGATGGCAGTTCACGTGGACGGCGAGAGCTGTCAGTACCAGAGCAATCTGGAAGTCCGCTGTATTGAGCGTAAATTAAAAATTGTTGGATAAGTGTATATTTTTCAAAAGTATAAAATAATTTATCAAATAAAGTAACTGCGGGCAGTCCGGACAGTTACAAAATGACCAAGAAAGGAACTGGAATACGATGAGAATAGGACAGGGATATGATGTGCATAAACTTGTTCCGGATCGGGAACTGATTTTAGGCGGCGTGACGATCCCGTATGAGAAGGGGCTGTTAGGACATTCGGATGCGGATGTGCTGGTGCATGCGGTGATGGATGCGCTCTTAGGGGCGGCGGCACTGGGCGACATCGGACAGCATTTTCCAGACACGGATCCGGCATATGAGGGTGCGTCGAGCATCGAGCTTCTGAAAAAGGTAGGGGAACTTCTGCAGGAACGCGGCTATGTGATTGAAAATATCGATGCCACGATCATTGCACAGCGCCCGAAGCTGGCTGCATACCGCCCACAGATGGCAGAAAATATTGCAGATGCGCTGGGGCTTCCGGTCAGCCGTGTGAGTGTCAAGGCGACGACCGAGGAAGGGCTTGGTTTTACAGGCAGCGGCGAGGGCATTTCCTCACAGGCGATTACCCTGTTGACGGAAGTGGAGAATTACTGTTATGATAGTGAGATGATGACGCAGGCAGCGGCTTGCGGTGGATGCAGTGGCTGTGGTGGCTGTCAGACAGCACCGGAAGCAGATTTAAAATAGAAGAGGAGTAATGAGGTTATGAAAATTTTCAATACATTGTCCCGCAGAAAAGAGGAGTTTGTGCCGATCGAACCGGGCAAGGTTAAGATGTATGTGTGCGGACCGACCGTTTACAATTTTATTCATATTGGAAATGCAAGACCGATGATCGTATTTGATACGGTCCGCCGGTATTTTGAGTACAAAGGATACGAAGTAAACTATGTATCTAACTTTACTGATGTGGATGACAAGATCATCAGGAAAGCCATCGAGGAGGGCGTGGATGCGGAGACGATCTCCAAGCGCTATATCGCAGAGTGCAAAAAAGATATGGAGATGATGAATGTCAAACCGGCGACGAAGAATCCGCAGGCAACTCAGGAGATCGGCGGTATGATCGAGATGATCAATACGCTGATCGAAAAAGGACATGCGTATGTGGCAGCTGACGGCACGGTTTATTTCCGCACCAAATCCTTTAAAGAGTACGGAAAACTGTCCCATAAAAATCTGGACGATCTGCAGTCCGGCTTCCGTGAGATCAAGGTAACCGGCGAGGAAGGCAAGGAAGATCCGACCGATTTCGTTCTCTGGAAACCGAAAAAAGAAGGAGAGCCGTTCTGGGAGTCTCCGTGGTGCCAGGGCCGTCCGGGCTGGCATATCGAGTGCTCCGAGATGTCCAAGAAATACCTTGGCGAGTCCATCGATATCCATGCAGGCGGAGAGGATCTGATCTTCCCGCACCATGAAAATGAGATCGCGCAGAGCGAGTGCGCGAACGGCAAGACCTTTGCCAACTACTGGATGCACAACGCATTCTTAAATATTGATAACCGCAAGATGTCCAAATCTCTTGGAAACTTCTTTACCGTGCGTGAGATCAGTGAGAAATACGATTTGCAGGTTCTGCGTCTCTTCATGCTGAGCGCCCAGTACCGCAGCCCGCTCAATTTCAGCGCGGATTTGATGGAAGCTTCGAAAAACAGCTTAGAGCGCATCCGCACTGCGGCAGAGCATCAGGCAGACTGCCTGAAAGCAGCGAAAGAGGGCGAGATGACGGCAGAGGAGAAGCAGAATCAGGCAGCAGTCGAGGAGTTGGTTCAGAAGTTCGAGATGGCGATGGACGATGATTTCAACACCGCAGATGCGATTTCAGCTATTTTTGAGATTGTACGCCTGAGCAACTCCACGATTTCGGAAGCATCGACGAAGGCATATGTTTCCTATGTCAAAGAGACGATGGACAAACTCTGCGATGTGCTCGGTATTATCACGGAGAAGAAGGAAGAGATTCTGGACAGCGAAGTAGAAGACTTGATCGCAAAACGCCAGCAGGCGAGAAAAGACAAGAATTTCGCACTGGCAGATGAGATCCGTGGACAGCTTCTCGATATGGGAATTATTCTGGAAGATACGAGAGAGGGCGTCAAATGGAAACGGGCTTAAATGCGTTTAAGGAAGCGTTGCATTTAAAACACGTTGAGGCGGGGGAGTATTCCCCGCTGGCGCTGGCGTATATCGGCGATGCGGTCTATGAGCTGGCGATCCGCACCCTTGTCATGAACCGCGGCAATATGCAGGTCAACAAGATGCACAAGAAGACGGCGAACCTGGTCAAGGCGGACGCACAGGCACGTTTTTATCTGCTTCTGGAGGAAGAGCTGACGGATGCGGAGAAGGCGGCATACCGACGCGGACGCAATGCGAAATCTTTTACGATGCCGAAGCACGCGACGATGAAGGATTACCGGATGGCGACCGGATTTGAGGCGCTGATGGGCTATCTCTATCTGACCGAGCAGTTTGACAGGATGGCAGAACTTCTGGGAAAAGGGCTGGAGCAGATGGGAGAATTGGCGGAGGCAGAGGGAACATCCACAGATTCGCAAGCGCTACAGGAAGCAGAGAACGAGAAATAACAGTGAGAGTGCGGAAGTACCGCCGGAAACGCTATAAATATCGTTATAAATCATGATGAGGAAAATAGATGGAACAGGAAAATAAGCAGGAAAATAGATTTGAAGAGACGATGATCGAAGGCAGAAACGCCGTTTTAGAGGCATTCCGTTCGGGCAAGACGGTGGATAAGCTGTTTGTGCTGGATGGCTGCCAGGATGGACCGGTCAAGACGATCACGAGAGAGGCAAAAAAGCAGAATACGATCATCCACTATGTGGCGAAGGAGAGACTCGACCAGCTTTCTGAGACCGGCAAGCATCAGGGCGTGATTGCACAGGCAGCGGCATACCGCTATGCAGAGGTGGAAGACATGCTAAAGCTGGCAGAAGAGAAAGGCGAGCCGCCGTTTCTCTTTATTCTGGATGGCATTGAGGATCCGCATAATCTGGGTGCGATCATCCGTACTGCCAATCTGGCAGGCGCACATGGCGTGATCATCCCGAAACGCCGCGCAGTGGGCCTGACATCGACGGTTGCGAAGACCTCGGCGGGAGCGCTGAATTATACGCCGGTGGCGAAGGTAACCAATATTTCAGCCACGATCGAGGAGCTGAAAGAGAGAGGACTCTGGTTTGTCTGTGCCGATATGGGAGGAGAGAGCATGTACCGCCTCGACTTAAAAGGACCGATCGGTCTGGTGATTGGCAATGAGGGCGAAGGTGTCAGCCGTCTGGTGCGGGAAAAATGTGATTTTATCGCATCGATCCCGATGAAGGGAGATATCGACTCCCTGAACGCATCGGTGGCAGCTGGCGTGCTGGCATATGAGATTGTGCGTCAGAGAATGATGTAGGGTAAGTGAAAGGTATCGGGCAACCGATTCCGCTACCCCCTCCCCGTTGGAATCATATAGAAATATGAAAAGATAGGAAATGAGAATCGGATGTCTGCGAATAAAAACGGAGGCATCCGATGAAAAAAACGGGAAATTTAAAAAAATAAAAAAAATTCAAAAAAACCGTTGACAAAACGATTGTATCATGATAAACTAATCGAGGCTTAGAGATGAGCCGAAAACAAAAAGATGCTGCTGTAGCACAGTCGGTAGTGCGTCGCATTGGTAGTGCGGAGGTCACGGGTCCGATTCCCGTCAGCAGCTCTGCTAGAAAAGAACGGAAGCCTTTGATTTACAAGGGTTTCCGTTTTTTTTATTCTCTACTTGCAATTCATTCCAGTTGTGCTATAATGATAACAGTTTGGACGGGGACATAGCTCAGCTGGGAGAGCGTTGCGTTCGCAACGCAAAGGTCGCGGGTTCGAATCCCGTTGTCTCCATGATAGAGAAAGGCTTGAAAACATTGGTTTTTCCTTTGTTTTCAAGCCTTTTTTGTGTTTTTAAGATTTCAAGCGGAACCAAATATTCCGTTATAGGTACACACGTTTCGGTACAAGGATCACACGAAAGATCACACGGACTTTCAGTATCGATGAATTTGCCGCACATTTTTTCTAAAAGAACTTTCGAAAAAATTCAAAAAAATAAAAAAAACTCTTCCATTTTGAACTACCCTATGTTATAATAAACTTACTTGTGAGTCAGAAAGACAAGCAAGCGGGCATGGCGGAATTGGCAGACGCGCCAGATTTAGGTTCTGGTACGAGAGTGTGCAGGTTCAAGTCCTGTTGCCCGCACTAGAAATTACGCAGAAGTGGCGGAATTGGCAGACGCGCACGGTTCAGGTCCGTGTGATGGCAACATCATGAGGGTTCAAGTCCCTTCTTCTGCATGATCGATAGCCCGGTACAGAGATGTACCGGGTTTTGTTTTGTTAAAAAAATAGATAGAATATGATGCTGGGATTTGCCATATAAGCATAAACTGTAAAATGAGTGAATTAGTGAATGGCAAGAGCCAGAAAAAAGAAAACCTTTTAAACTTATCTTTGGATGCGACAGAAGCGGAACGGGAAAAGTCCCCGGCACTTCAGATGGGATACGACCAGAATACGAAACGCTGGGAATTAATCATTCAATATAATGGAACTGTGGAAAAGTTGCAGGAACAGCTGCCGCAGGCGGAAATTTATCCACTTTCCGGCGGCTACGCGATTGTGCGGCTCCCTGAATCGCAGGTGGATGATCTGGCAGGATTATCACAGGTTGAGTATATAGAAAAGCCGAAGCGTCTTTATTTTGAGGTGAACCGGGCGATTCGTGATACCTGTATTGCGCCGGTGCAGAGCGGAAATCAAGTCTCTCAAAACGTGTATGGCAGAGATGCTGATTTAAGTGGTCGCGGCACATTGACTGCCATCATCGACTCCGGAATCGATTATTTCCATCCAGACTTTCGAAACGCAGATGGAACGACGCGCATCGCCGCACTCTGGGATCAGGAGCAGAACCGGATTTATACGCGGGAGGAGCTCAACCGGGCATTGGAGGCGGGCAGCCGGGAACGCGCTTACGAGATCGTCCAGTCGCGGGATGTGAGCGGGCACGGGACGGCAGTTGCGGCGATTGCAGCCGGAAATGGCTGGGAGGGCGGCGGACACTACCGGGGAGTAGCCTGGGAGAGTGAACTTCTGGTCGTGAAGCTTGGAACGCCGCTTGCGGATTCATTTCCCAGGACAACAGAGCTGATGCGGGCGCTGGACTATGTGGTGGGAATCGCACAGGAATGGCGGATGCCGGTGGCGGTGAATCTGAGCTTTGGAAATACCTACGGTTCTCATGACGGAACCAGCCTGCTGGAGACGTATCTAAATTCGATGGCAGAGCGGGGGCGGACTTCCATCATCGTGGGAACCGGAAATGAAGGATACAGCATGGGACACCGGGCGGGATTTCTGCAGATGGGACGTCCGGTGGAGATAGAGCTTGCAGTGGGGGAATATCAGACGGGCTTCGGTGTGCAGCTATGGAAATTGTATCAGGACCGGTTTTCAGTAGAAATTTTCAGCCCGGGCGGCAGCAGCACCGGGGTGATCCGGGAATCGTTGGGAGCACAGCGGCTTTCCTATGAGACGGAAGAGATTCTTCTATATTATGGGATGCCGAGTCCATACAGTCAGGCGCAGGAGATTTATCTGGATTTGATTCCAAAAGGAAGCTACATTCAGGACGGGCTCTGGAAAATCCGTCTGATTCCAGAAGAAATACGGGATGGTCAGTATGATCTGTGGCTGCCAGCGGGCATGGCACTGAACAGGGAAACACGTTTTTTGACGGCATCGCCGGACACGACGCTGACAATCCCATCGACCGCCAGCCGGGCGATCTCGGTGGGGGCGTACGATGACGCCACGCAGGCGTATGCAGATTTTTCCGGTCGTGGATTTGCAAGATTGGGGCATCCGATCAAACCAGAGCTGGCGGCACCTGGTGTAAATATTATCACCGCCCGCGCAGGCGGCGGATATGAGGCGGTGACAGGAACTTCCTTTGCCGCTCCATTTGTGACCGGATCGGCGGCGCTGATGATGCAATGGGGGATTGTAAATGGGAACGATCCCTACCTGTATGGGGAGAAGCTGAAAGCATATTTCATCCGCGGGGCGCGGAGTCTGCCGGGGGAGACGGTATATCCGAATGAGCGGGTAGGGTATGGGGCATTGTGTCTGGAGCGAAGTTTCCCGTTGTAAAAACAATAGGAAGTGCAAGGTGCACAAAAAACAATAAATGAAATTGTAAATTATATTTAAAGTGTTAATTGAATTTTCCACTCAAAAGAGTATAATTTACATGATATAAAATGCAATGAGCATGGAAAGACATAAAAGAACGGAAATACAGAGAGTCACTGGATGGATCGGGAAAGCTGTTGGGATAGAAAATTCGCCTTTGTTATCCGACTGGATAGCAGAGGCGTTTTTTTATAAATAAACAAAGGAAAGAGGTTTAACTATGAGTGGAGTAATGATGATGATAATCGCCATCGTTGTTCTGGGAGGAGCATACCTCCTGTACGGGCGTTATCTCCAGAATAAGTGGGGCATCGATCCGAATGCCAAAACTCCGGCATATGAGATGGAGGACGGTGTCGATTATGTACCGGCTGATACAAACGTTGTGTTTGGTCATCAGTTCGCGTCGATCGCCGGTGCGGGTCCGATCAATGGTCCGATCCAGGCGGCAATTTTTGGCTGGCTTCCGGTCCTGCTTTGGATTTTAATCGGCGGCGTATTTTTCGGCGCCGTTCAGGATTTTGCATCCATGTATGCGTCTGTCAAAAATAAGGGACGAACAATCGGATACATCATCGAAGAGTACATTGGAAAATTAGGAAAGAAATTATTCCTTTTATTCTGCTGGCTGTTCTGTATTCTGGTTGTTGCAGCGTTTGCAGACGTTGTAGCGGGAACATTTAAGGGATTTACGGTCGATGAGGCAGGTGCTGTCACAAAGATAGCGGCAAATGGAGCCGTTGCAACTACTTCTATGTTATTTATCATCGAGGCAGTTGCACTTGGATATTTCCTCAAATATACCAAATTCAACAAATGGATCAACACAGCCGTCGCTATTTTATTACTGGTGGCAGCGATCGCACTGGGACTGAATTTCCCGGTCTATGTCGATCTTGGAACCTGGCATATTATTATCTTTGTGTACATTCTGATTGCCAGTGTCGCTCCGGTATGGGCGCTGCTTCAGCCGCGTGATTATCTGAACAGCTATCTGCTGATCTTTATGATCGTCGGTGCAGTTATCGGTGTATTTGTGGCCAATCCGGCATGTAATTTGAAACCGTTTACAAGCTTTAATGTAAATGGACAGTATATGTTCCCGATTTTATTTGTAACGATTGCCTGTGGCGCAGTTTCTGGTTTCCATTCTCTGGTATCTTCCGGTACTGCATCTAAACAGATCAAAAATGAAAAGAACATGCTTCCAGTTTCGTTTGGCGCAATGCTGATGGAGAGTATGCTTGCTATCATCGCACTGATTGCAGTTGCTTCCTTTGCAGATGGCGAGGCAGCAGCACAGGGACTTACCACCCAGCCGCAGATTTTTGCAGGCGCGATCGCAAACTTTCTTTCCGTAGTTGGTCTGCCGCATTCGCTTGTATTTACATTAATCAACCTGGCGGTATCTGCATTTGCACTGACTTCCCTGGATTCGGTTGCCCGGGTAGGACGTCTGTCGTTCCAGGAATTTTTCATGGATTCGGACACAGACGAGGAAAATATGAGCCCGTTTGTAAAAGTAGTAACCAATAAATATTTTGCAACCATCATCACACTGGTACTCGCATACCTGCTTACCAAGGTCGGCTATGCAGAGATCTGGCCGTTATTCGGTTCTGCAAACCAGCTGTTATCGGTACTTGCTCTTGTAGCTTGTGCAGTATTCTTAAAGAAAACCAAGCGTCAGGGCTGGATGCTCTGGGTGCCGATGCTGTTCATGATGGCAGTTACCTTTACTGCACTGAGCATGACCATCATAAAGCTCACAAACGCATTTATGACGACCGGTCTGGATCTGGGAAATACACTGCAGCTTGTATTTGCAGTGCTGCTGTTAATCCTGGGTGTATTAGTAGCAATTCAGGGTATCAAGAAACTGCTTGAAAAAGCGGATAAGTAAAAATAATAAGTGAAAATAAAATGTAGATGAGGTCCATCGGGGACAGCCGTTACGTTTTGTATGTGTGATAGTAAAGAGAGGATGTCTGTATTCAAAAGAACAGATGTCTTCTCTTTTTCATTCTAAGCCCCTTTGTTCAATAGATGGAAATAAGTAGTCATAATTCCCCTTCTTTCCACATAAAATAAAAAAAGAAAATAGAAAAAGATCAAAAATCCATGGAAAACCTCTGTCCCAAATTACAAAAATATGATATTATTATAAGATAATGGGCGAACTTTCGAATTTATTCCGTAAATTATTCTGAATAAAGGTGGGATCTGGATGAATATCAGAGAAACGATCGAAAAATGGGAACAGGAAACCCTGAGTCCGTATGCGTCGCTGAGTGCGAATACACGGGGACGGGAGCGGAAAGAACCGCTCTGCGACATCCGGCCAGAGTATCAGCGCGATCGCGACCGTATTCTGCACAGCAAATCGTTCCGGCGTCTGAAACAGAAAACGCAGGTTTTTCTGGCGCCGGAGGGCGACCATTACCGGACGCGCCTGACGCACACGCTGGAAGTATCGCAGATAGCGCGCACGATCGCGAAAGCGCTGCGGCTGAATGAGTCTCTGGCGGAGGCGATCGCGCTGGGGCACGATCTGGGACATACGCCGTTTGGTCATTCGGGGGAGGCGGTGCTCAACCGGCTCTGCAGCGAGGGGTTCGCGCATTATCAGCAGAGTGTCCGCATTGTGGAGGTGCTGGAGCAGAAGGGGCAGGGGCTGAACCTGACCTGGGAGGTTCGCAACGGGATCCTGAACCACCGGACGAGCGGTCATCCGGCGACGCTGGAAGGGAATGTTGTGCGGCTTTCAGATAAAATTGCCTACATAAACCATGATATAGATGATGCGATCCGGGGAAAGATCATGAAGGAAGAGGATTTGCCGCGGGAGTACACGGACATTCTGGGAAACAGTGTGCATGAGCGGCTGAATATCATGATCCACGACATCATCGAGCATAGCCAGGACAAGCCGGAGGTGGCGATGTCACCGGAACGCGAGGAGGCGATGCACGGGCTGCGCCGCTGGATGTTTGACCATGTCTACCATGACGGGATTGCGAAAGCGGAGGAAGGGCGCGCACAGCAGATGATCGAGATGCTGTATGGATATTATATGGCGCATCCGGAGGAACTTCCGGAAGAATCCCACCGGATTATGGAGATAAGAAATGAGACGAAAGAGCGCGCGGTATGCGATTATATCGCGGGTATGACAGATATTTACGCGATTGACCGGTTTAAGGAATTGTTTATTCCGAAAGCCTGGAGCGTATAAGGAGGAAGAAATGTATTATCCGGAAGAGGTAATCGAGGAAGTCAGAATGCGTAGCGACATTGTGGATGTGATTTCCGGATACGTGAAGCTGCAGAAGAAGGGAAGCAACCTGTTTGGACTCTGCCCGTTTCATCATGAGAAATCGCCATCCTTTTCGGTGTCGCCGTCCAAGCAGATGTACCACTGCTTTGGCTGCGGTGTCAGCGGCAATGTGATTACGTTTGTGATGGAATATGAAAATTATTCATTCCGCGAGGCGGTTGAGATGCTGGCGGACCGTTCGGGCGTGAAACTGCCGAAGATGGAATATTCTAAAGAGGCAAAGGCGAAGGCGGACCGCAAGGCGGCGCTTCTGGAGATCAATAAGCTGGCAGCCAATTATTTTTATTACCAGCTCAAGCAGCCGCAGGGAAAGATAGGATATGATTATCTGGTAAAGCGGAAGCTGACGGATGAGACGATCCGGCGGTTCGGACTGGGATTTTCCAATAAAATCAGCGACGATCTGTATCGGTATCTGAAAAGCAAGGGCTATGAGGACGAGCTTTTAAAGGATACGGGGCTGGTGACGATCGAGGAGCGCGGCGCCAGGGACAAGTTCTGGAACCGTGTCATGTTTCCGATCATGGATGTCAACAGCCGGGTGATCGGGTTTGGCGGACGTGTCCTCGGGGACGGGGAACCGAAATACTTAAACTCACCGGAGACGATGCTGTTTGACAAAAGCCGGAATCTATACGGACTTAATTACGCGCGTACTTCGAGAAAGAAATATATGATGCTCTGCGAAGGCTACATGGATGTGATTTCCATGCACCAGGCGGGTTATACGAACGCGGTCGCATCGCTGGGAACGGCGCTGACCGAGCAGCATGCGGCGCTTCTGAAGCGGTATACGGATCAGGTCATTCTGACCTACGACAGCGATGGCGCGGGCGTCAAAGCGGCGCTGCGGGCGATTCCAATCCTCAAGCGGGCAGGAATTTCAACCAAGGTATTGAATATGCGTCCGTATAAGGATCCAGATGAATTTATGAAAAACCTGGGAGCAGAGGAGTTTGAAAAGCGGATCGAGACGGCTAGAAACAGCTTTCTCTATGAGATCGATGTGCTGAAAGCCGGCTTTGATATGGAAGATCCGGAGCAGAAGACGGCATTTTACAATCAGACGGCGCGCAAGCTGCTTGAATTTGGCGAGGCGCTGGAGCGGGATAATTATATACAGGCGGTTTCGCGGGAATACTTTATCAATTATGAAGATCTGCGGCGGCTGGTCAACCAGCTCGGAAGCCGGTATGGCGTCGGGGAGACGGCAGTAGGCGGATATGCAGGTCGCTATGGTGATTCATATAGAACCGGAAATACGACTGGTGCTGTACAAAACAGGGAGGTAGGCGGAAGCGTCGGCAGTGCCGGGGCAGTGTCGGAAAACCACGGTGCTGGAAATGCAGAGCTTCCGGGAAATGCGGGACCGGCGGTGAGACCGGTGGGCAGGAAGAAGGAGAAGGACGAGGGCATCCGCCGTTCAGAACGCCTGCTTCTTACATGGCTGATTGAAGAACCATCGTTATATGCCCGGATCAAGGACATCATCGGACCGGAGGATTTTGTAAAACCACTTTATAAAGAAGCGGCAAAAGCTGTATTTGAGGGTCTGGAAGCTGGAAATGTCAATCCGGCGGCGATTTTGAACCGCTTTATCGACGACGAGGGCAATTATAAAGAAGTCGCGGCGCTTTTCAATGCAAGTCTGGAAGAATCCTTAAACAATGAGGAGCAGAAAAAGGCATTTGCGGAGACGGTGCGCCGGATCAAGAAGAACAGCCTCGACGATCAGATCCGGCGGGCGTCGGATTTGAATGAGCTGCAGCGGCTCATACGGGAACAGGCGGGATTGCCTTCGCTCGTAATTACGTTGGAGTGATTGCGGATTGGGAAAAATTGGGTTACTGTACACGGGTAGGCACTTTTGGAACCGAAAGTGCCGTAAGAAAACGTGG
>OJRV01003572.1_pt1 | contig 12753 bp, 9 predicted proteins | sample 1599241 | NCBI WGS metagenome assembly OJRV01 (sample SAMN04168656, study PRJEB22393) | human gut metagenome | biome: human gut microbiome; feature: stool | host: Homo sapiens | collected 2014-03-17 | reverse complement strand
ATATTAAAATCTTGTTTTTCGTTGTTTCCTACATAAATATATGAAATGTTGTTTTCATCTGCAAATGACTTTAACTGTTGAGAAGAACCCTCATATGCTGTTTTTAATTCTTCGCTCCTCTCAGTGTATTCTTCTCCGAACCCGTGGAAATGCACATACAACGAAGAACCTACATATATTGTTCTTCCGGCAAGTGAAACTACAGGGTTAATGTGATTTGTACTTGTCATAAACACACCGTTTGCGTCGGTGTTGTCTTTGATATATTCAGCAACTTCAATATCAGCGGCGCTATATGTCTGATACATTGCACCTGAGTGATATTCGCGGATGATTGTCATAACTCCTGACAGCGTAGCGGAAATAATAACCAATGCCGCAAGGAAACCGCGTAAGTTGATACCTTTAAGTTTATTATAAATAAGTACAAGATATTCCGAAACAATGATTACCGCAATCATATATGCTATGTAGAACAGTTTGTTGTTATCATAATCGTTAGGCTGGAACAAGATAAGTTCGGCGATTAAGAACAACAATCCGCAGCTAAGCACTAATTTTTTATTATCCTTTGATGTATTGAAAAACGCAGGGATAATGAACAAGAAAGGAATTCCCCAATTCTTGATATAGAACCATAAATACGGATCAGCCTCATTTACCCAGTTAAATGAATATCTTAGGAATGAATTGTTTCCCGAAGTTTGTGAGAATGTCCAGAAGAAAAGCTGTGGCATAGCAAGTACAAGTGTAATGCCTCCGAAGTATATCCAACGCATAATATAGCTTTTCTTGTCTTTTTCATCGTAAAGATAAAGGAAGAACATTCCGGCACTTATAATTCCGAGTGCAAGTAATGAATGTGTGTGTATCATCGGCATACAGCCGGCGATAACTCCGAGAATAATGAAATAAGATGTCTTTTTATTCTTTACCGCATTTACAAGCATTTCAAGTTCAAACAGGATTACGCACCAACCTGCCATTGTTGTTCTTTGTGGTATAATCATATCGCAAATGACATTTGACCAACGTATATTGTGTTCATTATAGTTTGTCGGTGTTTGGTAGTATTCCGTAAAGAACTTTGTAAAGTTTGACGGGTCTTCTTTTGCACTCTCAAAGAAATACGCAAAACCAAATCCGCCGTTTAAGAAAAAGAACAATGTTGCAATGACAGATACGGTTGTACTCTTGGTAAGGGAGAATGAAAGAATGTAAAATCCCATTACTATACAAAGTGCAAATATAAAGCTTGGAATAAGTACGGCAATTCTAAGCGGACAACCGAACATATACAGGCTTGAAGAAAGCGAATCAATAAGGAACGGATAGTTTAATCTTGTTCCCGAAAGGAAACAGTATTCCGGCGGAAATGTTTTTTGTTCGGCTATTGATGTGACAAATCCAAGGTGCATTTGTAAGTCACCGTATGTAGACTGTCCCGAACTTACAGCGCCGTTGGCATAAGGTGCAAGGATATGGTTTACCATAAGCAAGCATATTAACAGTGTGACAGGCATAATCAAAAACAGAAAAATCTTATTTGATATAACCACGTTTTCTTTGCATACAAGATGTTTCTTTAAATATACTGTTTTCTCAGAAAAAATACTTTGCACAACGTCTTTGTGCTTAATTCCCAATACAACTATCGGTATAATCGCCGTAATAAGTAAAAGTATGTGGCTTATGTATTTGAATTTAAAAATCAAGGCAAACGGAATAATTCCTGCCATAAGTATTATATTTCCGAAAACAAGTCCCGACCATAGTTTGTAATAAATATCTTTTTCTTTGAAGAACATCGAACTGTAAATAAATCCGATGATAAGAAAAAGCAAATAATAAATAACTCCTAACAATTAAATCACCTCTGTTTAATAATTATTGTACAAAAAACATAATTGAGCCGACTAAATTAATCGCAAGACCGATAAAGAATAGGGGATAATTGAAACTTTCCCAATCATTATCCTTCGGCAGTAACATAACTGTTCCTATAAATATAATAGGAAGAACGTCATTTGTGTACCTGTTACCGAAATGTGCACCGCCCATTGTTTTGTGCACAGTTATTGAAAGAAGTTCGATTATTGCGATTGTCAAAACAAGAATCATAAACTTCATATCAAATTTTTCGTGCTTTATAATTGAACGTGCAATATATACCAAGTAAGATATAAATATCGGGCTCACCAAGAATATGCACATTCCGTTGGCATAAGGGTATTGCCAAATTCCGTTCTGTGTTTCGGGAACGGAAAACATATTTTTCAGATTTTCAGCCATATATCCGATATTGAATTGACCGAGTTCCGAACGTGTAAATTCGGGCAGATAGTTGTGACCGAATTCCGTAATATGGCCGAAACGAGCGAAGTTTAAAATCATATACGATAATGCAATGACCGCCATAGGAACAAGGGTGAGATAACGCTTTTTTATAATATCGATGATTTTATCTTCTGGGTTGACTGCTTTGTGTGCGTTGTATATCAGATATAGAAGTGCAGGCAGATATAATATCTGGAACGGTCTGCAACCTACCGCACATGCCCAAAATGCAAGTGAAAGACCTATTTTGTTTTTCAAAGCATAGTATATTGCCATAAGACTTAATGTAAAAGCCATATTTTGAGCGATAAACCATACCCAAGCATTTTGTGCAGTCATAAGCCAGTTTGAACCGACTGTAAGAAGTAATGTGAAAAATATTGCGGTTTTACTTTCAATATCAAAATGCTTTAATATCTTAAATGCGTATACCGCTCCCAAAAGCGATACCGCAAATGCAATCATACTGTCACAACTGTTCCAGCCGATAAGCACAAACGGCAGCATAGCATAAGACGGAAACGGCGGAAAGCTTACATAATATTTATTATTGAAAATCGCAAGCTCAAGATACGGATAGTCACGCCCTAAATCAAGTCTGCCCTCAAGCCAAGACTGAGCTTGAAGTATGTACGAATTATATGGCTGTGATTTCCAAGGCCATTGTCCCGTAAATGTCCAGGCGACGAAGAAAACGGCTGTAACACAAAGACAAAGTACAAGAATATTTATATAGTCCGTATTTTTTGTTTTTAATGGTTTTACTGTGCTCATATTAATCCTCCGTTATAAAATTTGTTTCCAACACAAGTATCCTGTCAAATAAATGCCTAAACCTATTGCCATTGAGGCTGTGATAATAGGTTCTGTCCATTTGTGTCGTTCCGAAAAATCTGAAAGGAAAAGGAATGCCGGAATTGCACAAGTCATATATCTCGGAACGCTTATAACCCAGTCGAAACTTGTGTTTAAAATCAGATACACAACGAGATATGCAGTGTACATACTTTTGTGCTTTCTGATACCGTAAAATAAATTTGCGGTTACAAAAATTATTGCAGCCAAAGACGGAATCCATACAGACGCAAGCATATCTTTGTCAGTACCCAAATTTAATTTTGAAACGATTGAATTGATACCCGTTCCGAAATATGCGGAGCCGTGTCCCCAAATTGTTCGTTGATATTCAAGGAATTTAAAGCAGTCGCCTGTGACTTTATAGTTACAGAACAGATAAATTCCTGTTCCAAGTAGCATTAAAAATATCCAAAGTCCTTTGGAGTAGAAAAGTTGCCATACTGTTTTTATATCCTTGTTTTTAAGCTTTTCAAATATTTTGTAATGTTCAAGCCATTCAACTGCCGCAGGTATCGCAAGCAGTATTCCGAGCATTCTCGACAGTGCTGCCGCGGCACCCCATATACCGACAAGGTACCACTTATGTTTTCTTATATAATATAAAGTTGCAGCAGATGTGAAAAGCAACATACTTTCATTCATAAGTGTTCCGAAAAACAGTGCGTGTGGAAATACCGACATATACACTATTGCACGAACGGCAACAGATTTACTGTAATCTATTGAAAACAGTTTGTATAGGAAACAGCACGCACCCGAATACAGTGCGAATGAAGTCAAAAGTCCGCTTACTCTCAAATCTCTGAAAATAATATTGACAATCCTCATAAGCCAAGGATATAACGGAAAAAATGCAAGAGTTGTAAAATTTTCACCTTCCGTATAGTATGTATATCCGCCTGTAGCAATGCGAACGTAGTTATTTGCGTCCCACTTCATATACTGTTCAAGTATGTCCCCAAAACCGTTGATATTGTCATTGAACATATACATCGCACATATCGAAAACAAAAATACTGCAATTCTGAAAGCAAAAGCCAATAAAAATACAGATATAATTTCTTTGTGCGTTGTTTGGTGAGCGGAGCCAAGACTTTTATTGCAAGTTAAAGCAGAAATAACTTTATTGTTCGGCAGTGCAATCCCGGAATTTGTTATAATTCTGAGTGCAATTACAAAAACGGCACTCCATATAGCGATACTTGATAAAACAGAAATAATCATTGATAATTCTCCTTATTACTTTCTTTTACTATATAAATCGGTCGCTTTTTTGTTTCGAGGTATGTTTTGGACAGATATTGCCCTAAAATACCCAGACAGAACATTTGCACGCCCGAAAGAAAGCATATGATACACACCAAAGACGGATAACCGGCAACCGGATCGCCCCATATAAGTGTTTTGATAATTATTACAAATACAAGTATAAAAGCAATGATAAACAGTAAAAAACCAAGTATTGATGAAAGGGCAAGCGGTATTGTGGAAAATGCCGTTATACCGTCAAGGGAATATAAGAATAATTTCCAAAAAGACCATTTTGTTTCACCTGCAACTCTTTCGACATTTTCGTATTCAATCCATTTGGTATTAAATCCGACCCAACCGAAAATCCCTTTTGAAAATCGATTATATTCTCCCATATTAATAATGGCATTAACCATTTGACGGGTCATCAGTCTGTAATCTCTTGCACCGTCTACAATATCGGTTTTAGATATTCTGTTTATTAATTTATAGAAACAGCGTGCAAAGAAAGAACGTATGGGAGGTTCACCGATACGGGTGGTACGGCGGGTTGCAACACAGTCATAATCGCTTTCGATTATAGTTTTGTACATCTCCGTAAGCATATACGGAGGGTCCTGTAAGTCCGCGTCCATAATTGCAATATAATTGCCGGACGCATTTTTGAGCCCGGCATACATTGCTGATTCTTTACCGAAGTTTCGTGAAAAAGAAATATATTTTACGCGATTATCTTTACTTGCATATTCTTTTAAGACGGTTAAGGTATTATCAACCGAGCCGTCGTTTATAAATAAATATTCAAAATCAACGCCAAATTCATTTTTCATCAGTGTAGAATGTTCCGTTATTGCTCTATAAAAATAAGGTATGGCGTGTTCTTCATTATAGCAGGGAACGATTATGCCGATTAAATTATCTCTGTTATTCATCATACATTAAACCTAAACAAAACAATATCTCCGTCTTTCATAACGTAGTCTTTACCCTCACTTCTTACAAGACCTTTTTCCTTAGCGGCTGTCATACTTCCGCATTCCATAAGGTCGTCATAGTGAACAACTTCCGCACGAATAAAGCCGCGTTCAAAGTCTGTATGAATTTTACCTGCCGCCTGAGGTGCTTTTGTACCCTTTGTGATAGTCCATGCACGAACTTCGGGTTCACCGGCTGTAAGGTAACTGATAAGACCAAGCAATGTATAGCTTGCTTTGATAAGTCTGTCAAGACCCGATTCGCTCATATTAAGTTCTTCAAGGAACATTGCCTTTTCATCGCCGTCAAGCTGAGAAATTTCTTCTTCTATTCTTGCACTTACAGGCATAACCTGTGAGCCTTCTTTTGCGGCAAGTTCTTTAACTCTGTTTACAAATTCGTTGTTTTCGATACCTTTTGAGAAATCGTCCTCCGCAACGTTTGCGGCATAGATAACAGGCTTCATTGAAATAAGCGAAATTTCTTTCATTATAGTCATTTCATCGTCTGTGTATTCAATACTTCTTGCAGGAAGTCCTTCTTCCAAAGTCGCTTTAACTCTTTCCAAAAGTGCAAGCTCTGTTGCAAGTGACTTGTCGCCCTTCATAGCTTTCTTTGTACGGTCAATTCTTCTCTCAATCATTTCAATATCAGAGAAAATAAGTTCAAGACTGATAGTTTCAATATCGCGGATAGGGTCGATTGAACCGTCAACGTGAGTGATGTTTGCATCCTCAAAACAACGTACAACGTGAACAATAGCGTCAACCTCACGAATGTGAGATAAGAACTTGTTTCCAAGACCCTCACCCTTTGAAGCACCTTTTACAAGACCCGCTATGTCAACGAATTCGATATAGGCGTGAGTAACTTTCTTAGGGTGATACATTTCTGCAAGTTTGTCAAGACGTTCGTCGGGAACGTCAACTATACCGACATTCGGCTCAATCGTACAGAACGGATAGTTTGCCGATTCTGCACCTGCCTGAGTTATTGCATTAAATAATGTTGATTTACCTACGTTAGGTAAGCCTACGATTCCAAGTTTCATTATGTTTTTCGTCCTTTCGTAGTGCCTGAAAATATATTCGACACCAATTTGTGAAAATTTTATGAATTTATTATATAACATTTAAAACATTTTCGCAATACTCTTTATTATTTTTTCGGTTTATGGTATAATAAATGTATCATATTAAGATGAAAAAACAGGAGGACAAAATAATGGCTAACAATAAGGTACTTATAGTAGATGACGATGAACATATAGTAGAACTTATAAAACTTTATATGGACAAAGAGGGGTTTGATACCGTTACCGCAAACAACGGTAAAAAAGCCGTTGAACTTTTTAAGTCAGAAGCACCGGCTATTGTAATTCTTGATGTTATGATGCCTGAAATGGACGGATGGCAGGTGTGCCGTGAAATCAGACGTGTAAGTAATATTCCTATTATAATGCTTACCGCAAAAGGCGAAACATTCGATAAGGTGCTTGGTTTGGAACTCGGTGCGGACGATTATATGGTTAAGCCTTTTGAGCCGAAAGAACTTCTTGCAAGAGTTAAGGCTGTGTTGAGAAGAAGTGATACAAAGGAATCAAATGCGGAAAAAGAAATTGTTTTCCCTAACCTTACAATAAACCTTTCAAACTACGAACTTAAAATAAACGGAAATATAGTTGAAGTACCGCCGAAAGAACTTGAACTTTTGTATTTCCTTGCGTCAAACCCGAACAGAGTGTTCACGCGTGAACAGCTTTTGGAAGAAGTATGGGGATTTGATTATTTCGGTGATTCGCGTACAGTTGACGTTCATATAAAAAGACTTAGAGAAAAACTTGAGGGTGTTGAGGCAAATTGGCAGCTGAAAACCGTATGGGGCGTAGGTTATAAATTCGAGGTAAGATAATGTTTAAGAGTATTTTGGGACGTTTGTTTTGGACGTATGCTATAATACTTATGCTTGTTTTTACGTCGGTTGCGGTTACGGTAGGTATATTTGTAAATCATTTTGCAATAAGCACTCATATGAATAATGTCATAAGCGTATCGCAGAATTTGGAGTATTGGACAGGATCACTGCAAATAGAAGATACCGATTATCGTGCAAGAGCGGCATATAAACAGCTTTTAAGGTCGTGGGGCAGCTTTTTGAACTCGGATATTATAGTAACTAATTCAAACGGTGAGGTTTTGGAAAGTACAACAAGTTCCGCGACCGTTCCGGACGAACTTGTACATATTGTAACAAACGGAAATATCATAAAGAAATACAGCACATTAAACGGTTCGTATAAAAATAAAATGATGGTTATAGGTGTACCGATTAAATATCAGGGAGGTATTGTCGGAGCGTCGTTTTATGTGACAGGCATTTTTGATATAAGAAAAACAACACTTGAGTTGTTTATGATGGTTATTATTACATCATTGTTTTCTGTATTGGCAGCGTTTGTGCTTGTGTATATGCAGTCGAAGAAAATCTCGAAACCGATAGAGGAGATTAATAAGGCTGCAAGGGGAATTGCGTCAGGTAAGTTTGACAAACGTGTTGAGGTGACAAGTGCCGATGAAATAGGACAGCTTGCGTCAAGTTTTAACTTTATGGCGGATTCCATAGAGGCATTGGAGGATACAAGAAGTGAGTTTATAAGCGACGTATCGCACGAACTCAGAACTCCTATGACAAGTATTTCGGGATTTATCGAGGGTATTTTGGACGGTACAATTCCGCCGGAAAAAGAAAAGGAATACCTTAAAATCGTGCTTGACGAATCAAAACGTCTTACGAAAATGGTTAATGATATGCTTGAAATGTCAAAAATGTCATCAAGCGAATATAAACTTGATGTGTCTGAATTTGATTTGAACGAGCTTACAAGAATTTGTATAATCGGTTTATGTAACAGAATTGACGAGAAAAATCTTGAACTTAATGTTGATTTTGAAGATGACATTTTGAAAGTTATAGCAGATAAAGACGCAATAAAACGAGTTATCATAAACTTGCTTGACAATGCGATAAAATTCAGTTATCCGAATACAACAATCGGTATAAGAACATGGATTGAGGACGGCAGAGCGAGATTTTGCGTAGGTAATTTCGGTGACGGAATAAGCGGTGCGGATTTGAGCAATATTTTCAATCGTTTCTATAAAACCGATAAGTCACGCGTAAATGAAAAGAGCGGTGCGGGACTGGGTCTGTCGTTTGTTAAAAATATTATGACATTGCATAAGCAAAACGTTTGGGTTGAAAGTGTTGATACAAAGGAAGGCTCAACGGTTAAATATACAAAATTCACGTTCACACTTGAACTTGCGTGATTTTGGTATTGACTGACAATGAAAATAGGTGTAAAATAGTATTATATGAATTTCAAGGAGGAAAAATTTAATGGCTGAATTACGTTGGAACCCACTAATAAAGGATTGGGTAATGATTGCATCACACCGTCAGAACAGACCTCAGATGCCAAAGGATTGGTGTCCGTTCTGTCCGGGTTCGGGAAAGGTTCCTGACCACTTTACAGTGTATGAATATGATAATGATTTCCCTGCACTTTCACAAAATCCGCCTGTACCGGATGATGTTGAAACAAGAATTTACAAGACAAAGCCAGCATACGGCAAGTGCGAAGTTATTTTGTACTCACCGGAGCATACTGTAACATTGCCGGAGCTTCCTGTTGACCATATCAGAGAACTTGTTGATTTGTGGACAGAAAGATTTGTTGAAATAAGCAAGGACGAAAAGATTAAGTATGTATTTATTTTTGAAAACAGAGGTGACGTTGTAGGTGTTACAATGCCTCACCCTCACGGTCAGATTTACGGTTATTCTGTAATTCCGAAGAAATTACAGCTTGAAATGGAATCATGTAAGGAACATTTTGACGAAACACATAACTGTCTAATCTGCGATATGCTTGAAGATGAAATGAACTGCGGTGACAGAATTATTATGGAAAACGAAGATTTCGTTACATTCCTGCCATTCTTCAGCGAATATCCTTACGGTATGTACATAGCCGCAAAGCGTCACGTACAGAATTTGTCACAGCTTACAGACAGTGAAAAGACAAATCTTGCAAAGATATTAAAGGAAACAACAGGTACATTTGACAGCTTGTTTGATTATAAGTTCCCTTATATGATGTGTATGTATCAAAACCCTGTAAACGGTGAAGATGTATCTGATTATTACCACTTCCATATCGCATTCTATCCGCCGATGAGAAGTGCAGATAAGATTAAGTATAACGCATCTTCTGAAACAGGTGCTTGGGCTCACTGTAACACAACTGCTCCTGAAGCAATGGCTGTTGAACTTAGAGCCGCACACGAAAAATTTCTTAAAAAAATGAACGGCTAAACCGAATGAGTCTGTCGACATTTTATCGACAGACTCATTTTTTTGTTTAAAAAGTGTCACATACACAAAAAGTCGGTTTATAGCCGATTATGTTTTCAAAATCGCTTTTAATCACATTTATTGCATAATCGACCTTATCTTCTTCAACGATTGCCCAAATACCTTTATCCTGACATCTTGCGGCGGCTATGCCGTCTGTATTGCGTGCAGTGTTTGCAAGGAATTTATGTTCTGTGCCAATATCCCAAAAACGTTCCATGGATTGTTCCGAATTGTTTATTTCGCGGAAAAGTGTTTTTATATCACATCGTTTTAATGCGGCGGAAACGGTATTAATGCGTGTATTTTCGGTGGATAGGTGATACATATATTTAGCCGCTTTGCTGTTTTTAAACGATGATTTTGCGGTGCTCAGTATTTCGGGCGTCAAGTCTGATATTGAATTGATGTGAGGGTATAATCTTCGTATTTCGGACATAGCATATTTAATGTGCTTTGAATGGTTGCTTAACGGTTCTGTGCAGTGTGCGGTAAGAATTTTGTAGCCGGAAAGCGGCAACGGCAGGTTTTTCGGCTCACCACTGTTCATAAGTGTACAGTAGCCTTTTTTAGAAAAAAGTACGGCGAGATAAGGCGTTAAATCGTCGCTTAATGCACATATTGCGGCGGTTTCAAGAGGGGTGAGTTCTATATCACTTACTTGCATAAGTGATTTTATCAGTGCAGCCGAAAAAGCGTGTTTTGAGGATATAAAATTCGGTATCGTGTTATTGTACAGTATTTCTGCACCTTTTAAACCGCTGTTTTCAAGTGCGTGTATTAACTCGGCAAAGAATTTTGTTTTGCCTTTAAAAAGGTCTGTGGACGTGCCGAAAGGGTATTGCAGACATTTGTCTGTGGTGGTGTTTTCGATTTTTACATAGTTGCCGCCGCTTTTTCGTGCGAACATTTCAACTCGCATTGATAATGTACAGCATAACGACGGTGCAGTGGGTATATCTGTATGTCCGAGAAGTGTGCATAATGCGCCGTATGAGGTGTAGTGAAGAAATTTGCCTGATGTTTCGTACCGCTTGTAAAAGTCCTCTTTTAAAGTGAGAAAATTCAAAAAAATCACTCCTTTTTATTAGCTTGCCCATAATTTTGAATTAAATTCATTGTGATTTGCCACCATGGTATATATTCGGGCGACCGATGATCGCCCTTACGAAGCGTGTGTGATTGGTGTAACTCTAACGTCAATATTAATATATTTCCGTAGGGGCGGTCATTGGCCGCCCGTTGAGAAAATGCAAAAGTGGGCGACCAATGATTGCTCGTACGAATGGATAAGCCGTATCAAAGGCTCCCCTTGAGGGGAGCTGTCGACAAAGTCGGCTGAGGGGTGGCTAAAATAAGAACATCACACGAATAGAAAAGCCACCACACCACCGCAAGCGGTACCCCTCTCCTCAAGGAGAGGCAAGGAACGACGAGGCACCGTCCCGTACAAGTTGGGAAATCCATACTAAAAGGCTCCTCTCGAGTGGAGCTGTCGACAAAGACGATTGAGGGGCTAAATATATATTTTTTTGGTGAATGATGACCGCCTCTACGAATGTTTTGCTTGAGGGGAGAAATTAGTGTTAAAATCCCAATACAGCTTGACAATTCACTCAAAAAAAGTTATAATAGTTAAATCGTAAGTGAAAATAAGAGAGGAATGACATAAAATGGCTGATGAAAAGGAATTTGTTTTAACACGAGAAGGTAAATTGGAACTTGAAAACGAACTTGATACTTTAAAGAATGTCACAAGAAAAGAAGTATCCGAAAAAATTAAAGAGGCTCGTTCATTTGGTGACCTTTCGGAAAATGCCGAATATGATGAAGCAAAAAATGAACAGGCAGAAGTAGAGGCAAGAATTAACGAAATAGAATATATGCTTAAATATGCAAGAGTTATTGACGATGAAGAAATCAAGTCAGACGTTGTAACTCCGGGTTCAAAGGTTGTTCTTGCAATATTCGGCGGTGAAGAAAAGTACACAATCGTCGGCTCAACAGAGGCTGATCCTTACAAGAACAAGCTATCATACGAATCACCTATCGGTGCGGCTTGTCTTAACAGAGCGGCAGGCGAAACTGTAAAGGCAAACACTCCCGGCGGTGAGATTGAATTTAAAATTCTTTCTATTGAAAAATAATCAAAAAATAATTTAATAAGAAATTTAAGTGCGGTATTTGAATACCGCACTGTTTTTTTGCATAAATTTTCTTAGGGGGTGAGGCTATGAGGAATATACGGAATATTTTAAGCGTCGTATGCGGTTATGCGGCGGCGGTTATCGGTGCAGGTTTTGCGTCGGGACAGGAGATTATAAGCTTTTTTGTGAAATACGGAAAATACAGTATTATAGGTGTATTGCTTTCGTGTATTATTTTTTCGGTGTTTGCGTATGCGGTTTTATCGGTGTGTGTAGAAAAAAATATAGAAACTTATTCGGATTATCTGAACAATTTTTTTAGACAGAATATAAGAAAAATTGTCGAAATTATAACTTTACTTTTTGCAATATCCACAGTATGCGTTATGACGGCGTGTGCAGGGGAAATGTTTTTTATATTGTTCGGAATTAAAAAAATATTCGGTGCAATTATTTTTAATGCAGTATGCGGAATTATATTTTTTATGAACAATAAAAAAATTATGGGTATAAATTCGATTTTGGGTGCAATAATAATTTTCGGTATCATTTTTTGTTGTTTCTATATATTGAGATTTCGAGAACATCAAGTTTTTTCAAATGAAGTTAAAATGACTGTTTCAAGTATTTCATATGCCGGATACAATCTTATAACAACAGGTGCAATTCTTGCGGGTATGAGCCATTTTTTGCAGGACAGGAAAGAGGCGGCATTGGCAAGCGTTATGTCCGGAGTGGTGCTGTTTGTTATGATGTTACTTATATGGAC
>OJRV01003561.1_pt1 | contig 12787 bp, 7 predicted proteins | sample 1599241 | NCBI WGS metagenome assembly OJRV01 (sample SAMN04168656, study PRJEB22393) | human gut metagenome | biome: human gut microbiome; feature: stool | host: Homo sapiens | collected 2014-03-17 | reverse complement strand
GGTCAGTACTTCTTGGAGCCCGAGACCGAGAACATTTCGGCTGCCGTGGGCTGCGCGCGTCTGGCGCTGCGCCTGGCGCCCAACGATGCGCATACGACGCGCCTGCTCAACAAGATCCATACCACCTATCCGGATGCCGCCGATGAGAGCGACGACCACGTGATGGGTGAACTGGCCCTGCAAGGCGTTCCGACCTCGCCTTCGGCCGAGATTGCCATCTGCCTGATCATGTGTGCGACCGATGCTGCGAGCGACGGCGACAAGCAGGAGGCTACACGCCTGACGGTCCGTGCCCGCGACCTGGTGGGCGAGGAGGCCTGCGCGGCGATTATCAAACTGGTGCGCGAGAGCGATGCTGAGCTCAATGCCGAGCGCAAGGCAAAGCACACGGGTGTCGACAAGGGCGCTGACGGTGTCAAGGAGGCCGGCGATGCCCAGTAAGCGCGAGCGCAAGCTCATTTCCAAGAATCGCTCGGCACATCACGAGTACTTTATCGATGAGACATTTGAGTGCGGCATTGAACTGAGCGGCACCGAGGTCAAGTCGATTCGCGAGCGTGCCTGTCAGATCACTGACACTTTTGCGCTGATTCGTGGCGGCGAGTGCTGGCTCGTCGGCCTGCATATCCATCCTTATAGCCATGGTGGCGTGTGGAATCGCGATCCCGACCGTCGGCGTCGTCTGCTGCTGCACCGTAAGGAGATCGACTTTCTTGACGGCAAACTTCGCAACCGTGGTTATGCTCTGGTTCCGTTGGAGCTCTACTTTAATACCGACGGCCGCGTAAAGCTGCTGCTGGGTCTGGGTCGCGGCAAGAAGCTCTACGACAAGCGCGAGGACATGGCCAAGCGTGATGTCCAACGCGAGATCGACCGCGCCCTTAAGGAACGCAACCGCTAGGCACTCTGTATAAGTTGCGGTGGAATACGGACTGTTTTGCCTGTTTGAGGGGCTATTCAGTCCCTATTTCACCGCAACTTCGGGCGTCTCATCTTTCTTACGGTTCTGACACATATGTCTCAAAGGCGGCATCCGTTATGGGTGCCGCCTTTTTTGTGGGTACATACATCCATGAGGTTCCAACCCGGGTTAGGGGAGTGATCGTTATGGACAAAACTGCGTTCTTTACCATGCCGAGCGGTCTGTATGTGGTGAGCTCTGCGGCAGATGGGCTGCGCGCCGGCTGCGTCATCAACACGGCGGTGCAGGTGACGTCCATGCCGCCGCGCATTTCGGTTGCCGTAAACAAGGACAACGTCACCTCGGGTGTCATCGCATCGGCCAAGGCCTTCGCGCTGACCGTGATCGATCAGACGGCCGACATGCTCTACATCGGTAACTTTGGGTTCCGCACCAGCAGCGACTACGACAAGTTTGCCAAGTACGAGACCCGCGAGACGGCTCTGGACATGCCCTATGTGCCCGAGCATGCGGCAGCGCTGTTTAGCTGCCGTTTGATTGACACCGTGGACGTGGGTACGCACCTGCTGTTTATCGGCGAGGTCGAGGACGCCGAGCGCCTGAGCGACGAGACACCGCTTACCTACGATTACTACCACAAGGTCCTGAAGGGCAAGACGCCGCCCAAGGCATCTTCGTATCAGGGATAGAAATGCTCTAAAAACACTTGCATTATATTATTGAGAACCTATACTAATAAGCGAAGTACATCAGCAGTCACGTTCGAGAGGAGAACATCATGGCTGAGGAGAAGAAGACCTATAAGTTTGTGTGCACCGTTTGCGGTTACGAGGTCGAGGTCGACACGCCCGAGCTGCCCGAGGACTACGTGTGCCCGGTGTGCGGCGTCGGTCCCGATGAGTTTGAGCTCGTCGAGGAGTAACTCGCAGACATACGGCGATTAGCCGAACATGGCTCTGTCCAAGGGCCCCGGTCGAATTCCCGATCGGGGCCCTTTTGTATTGATTGGTGCAAGAGGATCGTATTTGTTCGATTGTCTCGATCTGTAACAGAAAGGGGCGGAAATTGGCTCCATCTGTTACAGATTGAGACGTTTGGCTGGGCGGGTATGCGGTCTCGTTACATCCCTGTCAGCAGCACGGCATCGAGGGCAGTCACGACGACGCCAATTCCTATGAGCAGCGCGTTGAGCGGGCGGGAGTTGGCGTATTTGCCCATGACGCGGGGCGAACTGGTGAGTCGTATGAGCACAAAGACCGTAATCGGCAACTGAAGCGACAACAATGCCTGACTCCAGATGAGACCCTCAAAAGGATTCGGGACGATCAGGCACGCCGCCACTGCGCCGGCGAAACAGGCCACCACCCCGATCGAGGAATGTCGGTCGTGGATGTCGTATTCCTCGTCGAACATGCCCGCGGTGATGGTGCCTGCCGCCATGCCCGCCGTCACACTACTCGAGAGGCCCGCAAACAGCAGTGCCACCGCAAAGATGGTCGAGCTCGCCGGGCCCAAGATGGGGGAGAGCGTGGTTGCTGCGACGGCGAGGTCGTCTACGACCATGCCGTGCGCAAAGAAGGTCGTTGCGGCCAGGATGACCATGGCCGAGTTGATTGCCCAGCCCACGCCCATCGAAAAAAGCGTGTCGAAGAGCTCATAGCGCAGACGTTCTTCGATAACCTGCTCACCTTGGCCTTCGAAGTGCATGGATTGGATGACCTCGGAGTGCAGGAAGAGGTTGTGGGGCATAACGACCGCGCCTAGGACACTTACGATAATCGTGGCCGAGCCGGTGGGCATGCTGGGTGTGATCCAGCTTGCGGCGGCCTGCGGCCAGTCGACCTTGACCAGCGCAAGCTCGGCCAAAAACGAGAGGCCTACCACGCCTACGAAGGTGATGATCCATCGCTCGGCGCGCTTGTAGGAACTCGTCATGAGCATCGCCATCGATACTGCCGTCACGATGACGCAGCCCGCGCGCACGGGCAGCCCAAAGAGCATTTGAAGGGCAATCGCGCCGCCTAGGACTTCGGCCATGGCGGTGGCGATGGTCGCGAGATAGGCACTGGCGAGCACCGTGCGTCCAACGAAGCGGGGGAGGTAACGTGTCGTGGCCTCGGCAAGACAGGCGCCCGTGGCGATACCCAGGTGCGCCGCATTGTGCTGCAGCACAATGAGCATAATCGTGGACAGTGTGACGATCCACAGCAGCGCGTAGCCAAACTGCGAGCCCGCGGCCATATTGGAGGCCCAGTTGCCCGGGTCGATAAAGCCGACGGTCACGAGCAGCCCGGGGCCGATGTGCCGCGCAATGTCTAGGCCTCCGTGACCACCGGTGCGTCGGCAGCCAAAGTGTTGTTTGAGATGGTTGAGCATGGTGCGCTCCTGTGTATGGGCGGCGTGGCGTCGCATCTGGGTCGTGCGGCGCCACGCGTCGGGTTTGGGTTGGGGTTACCTGCGCGCCTTGCCTTGGTTGGCCACGGCGTCGATCTTGGCGGCGATGATCGCCGGGTCGCCGATGTAGCGCTTGTCGAGGACGTTGAAATCGGCATCGAAGGTGTAGACGAGCGGCACGCCGGTGGGGATGTTGACCTTGAGGATCTCCTCGGGCGTGAGGTGCTCGAACTTCATGACGAGAGAGCGCAGGGAGTTGCCGTGTGCGGCGATGAGTACGCGCTTGCCGGCGAGCATCTGGGGGCGAATCTCGTCTTCGAAATAAGGCCAGGCGCGGGCTATCGTGTCCTTGAGGCACTCGGTGTAGGGCAGCTGGTCGGGCGCGACATCACGGTATTGCTCCTGGGTGTGGGGATCGCGCGCGTCGTTCGGCTCGAGTGCCGGCGGGCAGATATCGAAGGAGCGGCGCCAGATGAGCACCTGTTCGTCGCCGTGCTCCGCCGCGGCATCGGCCTTGTTGAGACCCTGCAACGCGCCGTAGTGGCGCTCGTTGAGCTTCCAGGATTTGATGACGGGCAGCCACTCGCGATCCATTTGGCCGAGCACGATGTTGAGGGTGTGGATCGCGCGCTTGAGGCGCGAAGTGTAGCAGACGTCAAAGTCGAAACCGGCTTCTTTGAGGGCTCGACCGCCTGCGGCGGCTTCTTCGCGGCCCGTGTCGGTGAGCTCTACGTCGGTCCAGCCGGTGAACAGGTTGAGTTTGTTCCACTCCGACTCTCCGTGGCGGATAAGGACGAGTTGGATTGTCTGCCGGTCTGTCTGGTTTGCCATAGGGGCCTCCTTAATGTGGCGCGACATGCGTGCCGTTTGTTTGACGCCGCAAAGGATACCCGTTTTAGGCTAAAAAGTTAACCAAGACTAACAAAATTGTTGTATTTGAATAGGATGGTGAAAGGGGATTGCCGAAATGTCTTGATCTGTAACAGTTAGCTGCAAAAACCGGCTCTTCGTGTTACAGATTGAGACATTCGGAACCGTCTCTCGAAAACATCTCAATCTGTAACAGTTAGTCGTCGAAATTGGGTCTTACTGTTACAGATTGAGATGTTTGAAGAGGTGAGTTTGCAGGCCGAACTTGGGGCCTTGTCGTCGTCCTTGAGGTCGGCGGTGTCCACTCGTAGGGTGTGCGTTACGCGATTGTTTCGAAACGGGCGGGAAACACAACGGGCCGGCGATGCTTCTAGTATGCCTATTCAACTGACTGTCTAACACCAAGGGGAGGATCGCGATGCAGGCAGATTCCGCTCAGCAGCAGGGCCTTTATCGCCCCGAATTCGACCACGATGCATGTGGCATCGGCGCGCTTGCCGATATCAACGGCGAGCGCCATCACCAGATTCTGGACGACGCACTGTCCATTCTGGTCAACTTGGAGCACCGCGGCGGCACCGGACTCGAGAAGAACACCGGCGACGGCGCCGGAATCCTGTTCCAGGTTCCGCATCACTTTTTCCGTAAAGAGGCTCAAAAGTGCGGCCAGATCCTGCCGGCAGAGGGCGACTATGGCGTGGCCATGCTGTTCTTCCCGCAGGACGACAAGGGTGTAGAGGATGCCCGCCGCGTGTTTGAGGAGGGCTGCGCCGAAGCCGGCGTGCCGCTGCTCTTCTGGCGCGAGGTGCCGGTCGACCCGCACGACCTGGGCGAGACGGCCCGCGCCTGCATGCCTACTATCCTGCAGGCTTTCCTGGGCCGTCCGGACGACACGCCCGCCGGCGATGCCTTTGAGCGTCGCCTGTACGTGTGCCGCCGCACCATCGAAAAGAAGGCCGACGCTGAGTTCGCCCTGCGCGACAAGATCTTCTATGTGTGCTCCATGAGCTCGCGCACCATCGTGTACAAGGGCATGCTTGTGGCCACGCAGATGCGCCGTTTCTTCATCGACCTCAACGACGCCGCCGTCAAAACGGCCGTGGCGCTCGTCCACTCGCGCTACTCCACCAACACCACGCCCAGCTGGGAGCGCGCACATCCCAACCGCTTTATCATCCACAACGGCGAGATCAACACCCTCAAGGGCAACGTCAACTGGATTCGCGCCCGCGAACCCAACCTGTACAGCCCCGTGCTGCAGCACGATCTTGAGCGCGTGATGCCCATCATCAACCGCGAGGGCTCCGACTCCGCGATTCTGGACAATGTGCTTGAGTTTTTGGTCATGAACGGTCGTCCGCTCACGCGTGCCGCATCCATGCTGCTGCCCGAGCCGTGGGACCACAACGACAGCCTGAGTGAGGAGCGCCGCGCCTACGACGCTTACCAGTCCATGCTCATGGAGCCGTGGGATGGCCCGGCGGCCATCGCCTTTACCGACGGTCGCACGCTGGGTGCCGCCCTCGACCGTAACGGCTTGCGTCCCGCCCGCTACTATGTGACGCGCGACGGTCGCTTTATGCTGGCAAGCGAGGTGGGCACCATCGAGGTGAGCCCCGAGAACATCCTGACGAGCGGCTGCCTGGGACCGGGCCAGATGCTCGAGGTCGACTTTGCCCGCGGTCGCGTCATCTACAACGATGAGCTGCGCGCCCGTTACGCCAAGGAAAAGCCCTACCGCGACTGGATTGCCGAGGAGACGCTAACCGTTGACGCGCTCGATGAGCCCGTTGCGGCAACGCCCGCCGAGGACGCCGAGGTGCCCGCCGCCGTGCGCATGGCTAAGCTCGGGTATCATTGGGATGATGTTGACGAGGTCGTGCGTCCCATGGCCCAGCAGGGCAAGGCCCCGCTCGCCTCGATGGGTATCGATGCGCCGCTGGCCTGCCTGTCCAAGAAGACGCGCTCGTTCTTTGACTACTTCTATCAGTTGTTCGCCCAGGTCACGAACCCGCCGATCGACGCCCTGCGCGAGCATATGGTGACTTCGACCACGCTCTACCTGGGCAACCACGGCAACTTGCTCGAGGACTCCCGTACGGCCTGCCAGCTGGTGCGCCTGGAGCGCCCGCTGCTGAGCGAGGAGGAGTTCGACCGCATTTGCGCGATTGACCGTGTTGGCTTTAAGACCCGCCGGTTCCGTGCCGTGTACCGCCGCGACGCGGGTGAGGGCGCGCTGCAGGCTGCGCTCAAGCAGCTTGCCGAAGACGTCGAGGCTGCGGTTCGCGATGGCGTGAACATCGTGGTGCTGAGCGACCGTGCCGCTGCGGGCGAGGTGCCCGTGCCGTCGCTGCTCGCCGTGGGCTGCGTGCACAACCACTTGATCCGTGCCGACGTGCGCACCTTTGCCGATATCGTGGTGGAGTGCGGCGATGCCGTGTCTCCGCACGACTTTGCGGCGCTGGTGGGCTACTCCGCAAGCGGCATCTACCCGTACAACGCGCATGCGTGCATCCGCGACCTGGCGGCGCACGGCGATCTGGACGTGACAGCCGAGCAGGGCATCGCCAACTACAACAAGGCTGCGACCGCCGGCATCGTCTCCATCATGTCCAAGATGGGCATCTCCACGGTGCAGAGCTACCATTCGGCGCAGATCTTCGAGGCCGTTGGCTTTACGCCGGAGTTCGTCAACGCGTACTTTGCCGGCACGGTGAGCCGTGTGGGCGGTATGGGTGTCGAGGACGTTGAGCGCGAGCAAAACGAGCGCTACGACGCCGCGCTCGCTATCCTTAAGAGCCCGGCTCCCGATCAACTGCCCACGCTGGGCCTGACCAAGTGGCGCCCGCTTGGTGGCGAGGATCACCTCATCGATCCGCAGACTGTCTACCTGCTGCAGACCGCCTGCCGTGAGGACAGCTACGACACCTTTAAGGAGTACAGCGCCCGCCTGCACCGCACCGGCCGCGCCGTGTGCCTGCGCGACTTGCTCGACTTTAATGCCAGCGGTCGCACGCCGGTTTCGCTTGACGAGGTCGAGCCCGCGCTCAACATCGTCCGCCGCTTTAACACCGGCGCCATGTCGTACGGTTCCATCAGCAAAGAGGCACACGAGTGCATGGCCATCGCCATGAACCGCCTGCACGGCCGTTCCAACTCCGGCGAGGGCGGCGAGGATCCGCGCCGCGAGACCCCGCTGGCTAACGGTGACTCCAAGAACTCCGCCATCAAGCAGGTGGCAAGCGCGCGCTTTGGCGTGACGAGCCGCTACCTGTGCAGCGCCTTCGAGATTCAGATCAAGATGGCCCAGGGCGCCAAGCCCGGCGAGGGCGGTCACCTGCCCGGCAGGAAGGTCTACCCCTGGATTGCCGAGGTCCGTCAGTCCACGCCCGGCATCGGCCTGATCTCGCCTCCGCCGCACCACGACATCTACTCCATCGAGGACCTGGCAGAGCTGATCTACGACCTGAAGAACGCCAACCGCAGCGCCAACATCAATGTCAAGCTGGTCAGTGAGGCCGGCGTTGGCACCATTGCGGCCGGTGTTGCCAAGGGCGGCGCACAGGTCATTCTGGTGTCCGGCTACGACGGCGGCACCGGTGCAGCACCGCGTACTTCCATCAAGCACGCTGGCCTGCCGTGGGAGCTGGGCATCGCCGAGACCCATCAGACCCTGATCCTGAACGGCCTGCGCACCCGCGTGCGCATCGAGAGCGACTCCAAGCTGCTCTCCGGCCGCGATGTTGCCATCAGCTGTATGCTGGGCGCAGAGGAGTTCGGCTTCGGCACTACCCTGCTGATGGCCGAGGGCTGCGTGATGATGCGTGTGTGCAATCTGGATACCTGCCCCATGGGCATCTGCACCCAGAACCCGGAGCTGCGCAAGAACTTCAAGGGCAAGCCGGAATACATCATCAACTACCTCACCTTTGTGGCCGAGGAGCTGCGCGAGTACATGGCAAAGCTGGGCGTGCGCACCATCGATGAACTGGTGGGCCGCACCGACCTGCTCAAGGTCAAGCCCGCCGCACCCGGCAGCCGCGCTTCCAAGATGGATCTCGACTGCATCCTGCACAACCCTGCCATCGAGAACAGCAATGTTCACTTCGTGAAGGAGGACACCTACGACTTCCATCTGGAAAACACCCTCGATATGAAGGTGCTGATGAAGAAGTTCAAGCTCAGCAGCAAGAATGCCCAGAGCGTGACGCTGGATGTCTCCAACACCGACCGCGCCTTTGGTGCCATCTTTGGCAGCGAGATTACCCGCAAATACGGCAACAGCCTGCCGGATGATATTTACACCGCCCACTGTGTGGGTGCAGGCGGCCAGAGCTTTGGTGCCTTCATCCCGGGCGGCCTGACGCTGGACCTTGTGGGCGACTGCAACGACTACATGGGCAAGGGCCTGTCCGGCGGCAAGATCGTCGTGCGCCCGCCCAAGGGCATCACCTTTAAGCCGGAAGAGAACATTATCACCGGCAACGTGGCCCTGTACGGTGCTACCAGCGGCAAGGCGTTCATTTCCGGCGTGGCCGGTGAGCGCTTCGCCGTGCGCAACAGCGGTGCCACCGCCGTTGTGGAGGGCGTTGGCGACCACGGCTGCGAGTACATGACCGGCGGCACGGTGGTGGTTCTGGGCCAGACCGGCAAGAACTTTGCAGCCGGTATGACCGGCGGCATCGCCTACGTGCTGGACGAGAACTGGGACTTCTACCAGCGCGTGAACAAGGAGACCGTCAGCCTGGAGCCTGTGGAGCACAAGTACGATGTTGCCACCCTGAAAGAGCTGATCCGCGAACATGTGGAGGCCACCGGCTCTCCCCGCGGCAAAGAGATCCTTGACAACTTCAGCGAATTCCTGCCCAAGTTCAAGAAAGTTCTGCCCTACGATTATGACCGTATGCTGCGTGTGATCGCATCCGTTGAGGAGCGCGGTCTGGACGGCGAGCAGGCACAGATCGAAGCATTCTACACGGTGCAGAAGAAGAAGTAAGGAGGGCAGCGTTATGGGTAAGACAACTGGATTTATCGACTATACGCGCAAAACCAGCACGGATGTTCCGCCGCTGGAACGCATTGAAAACTTTAACGAATTTCACGTCTGGCTCTCCCGCGAGGAGCAGCAGACGCAGGCGGCACGCTGCATGGACTGCGGTGTTCCCTTCTGTCAGGCCGGCATGATGATCGGCGGCATGGCCTCCGGCTGCCCGCTGAACAACCTCATCCCGGAGTGGAACGACCTTGTTTATCATGGCAAGTGGGAGCTGGCCATGCACCGTCTGATGGCCACCAACCGTTTTCCGGAGTTCACCAGCCGGGTGTGCCCCGCCCTATGTGAAGCGGCCTGCACCTGCGGCGATGTGACCGGCAGCAGCGTGACCGTGCGCGAGAACGAGCACGCCATTATCGAAACGGCTTACGCCAAGGGCTGGCTGCACGCCGCACCGCCGCCCTCCCGCACCGGCAAGAGCGTAGCCGTGGTGGGCAGCGGCCCCTCCGGCCTTTCGGTGGCCGAATACCTGAACAAGCGCGGCCACGCCGTGACTGTGTTCGAGCGTGCCGACCGCGTGGGCGGCCTGCTGATGTACGGCATCCCCAACATGAAGCTGGACAAATCCGTCATCGAGCGCCGCATCAAGATCATGCAGGCTGAGGGCGTGGAGTTCCGCACCAACATGGATGTGGGCGGGGCTGTTGCCGCCGAAGAGCTGCTGAACGGCTACGATGCCGTGGTGCTGTGCTGCGGTGCCAAGAAGGCCCGCGACCTGAATGTGCCCGGCCGCGATGCAAACGGCGTGCACTTTGCCGTGGACTACCTGACCAGCGTGACCAGAAGTCTGCTGGACAGCCAGTTCGCGGACGGCAAGGCCATCGATGCCAAGGGCAAGAATGTTCTGGTGATCGGCGGCGGTGATACCGGCAACGACTGTCAGGGCACGGCCCTGCGGCAGGGCTGCACCGATCTGGTGGCACTGGAAATGATGCCGCAGCCGCCCAAGGAGCGTGCAGCCTCCAACCCGTGGCCGGAGTGGCCTCGTGTGCAGAAGGTGGACTACGGTCAGACTGAGTGTCTTGCAAAGTTTGGCAAGGACCCGCGCGTGTACCAGACCACCGTGAAGGAATTTTTGAAGGATGATGCAGGCAATCTGACCGGTGCTATCATCTCCTACCTGAAGCCGGAGCGGAACCCCGAGACCGGCCGTACCAGCATGGTACCTACCGGTGAAGAATTTACCTACAACTGCCAGCTGGCGTTCATCGCCGCAGGCTTTACCGGCTGCGAAAGCTACGTGGCCGATGCATTTGGTGTGGAGCTGACCGCCCGCGGCAACGTGGCAGACCACAGCTTCAAGACCAACGTGGAAAAGGTGTTCGTTTGCGGCGATATGCGCCGCGGTCAGAGCCTTGTGGTGTGGGGCCTGCGCGAAGGCCGCGACTGCGCCGCCGAGGTAGACCGCTACCTGATGGGCTACACCAACCTCTAACTAAGCCATTCTCTTTCCTATCCTAAACAAGCAGAAGCGGGGGCCTTTGCAAGGCTCCCGCTTCTGCTTTTGTTTTTTAGTCTGTATTGTATTCCGGTTCCGTGGGGGCAGGATCTGTTGTTTCCGGAGGGGCCGGCTCTGTCGCAGTGGGTTCGGTAGCGGCGGGTTCCTCCGGTGTTACCGTGATCTGCACACTGGGGTCTGCCGCAATATACACGGTGATCACCGTGCCCACTTCCACCTTGGTGCCCGGCTCCTCGCTGGTACGCACCACGCAGCCGGATGCATAGGAGCCATCGTTCACCACCATAAAGCAGCTGGCCACAAGGCCCCGCGCTTCCAGTTCCTTTACCGCGCTATCCTGCGTAAAGCCGATGATATTGGGCATCTCGGCCATCTGCGGGCCTTTGCTCACCACCAGCCGTATGGTCTCCCCTGCCTTGAGCACAGTATCCGCGCTCGGCTCCTGCTGGATGATCTGGCCCGCCGGGGCGGTATCGCTGTATTCCTCGGTGACGTAGAACAGATACATGCTGGTATATTCCCGGTTGTTCTGCACCTGCGTGTAGTCCATGCCAATAAAGTTCGGCACAAGGTTCTGCGGCACCATCACCTCGCTGCTGGCCGGTTCCGACTCCGCAGCCGACGCGGCAGGCTGGTGGATGTGCTGGCTCAGCACGCTCCACAGCGTGAGCAGAATGAGGATGGACAGCAGGATCACGATGCCCGCCAGCAGCGCTTTTAAGCTGAGCAGATGCTCCTTGCGTTCCGGCTCCGGCTGGGCTGTGCGCACCGGAGTCTCCGGTTTCATGGTGCGGGTCAGCTCGGCGGTGTATTCCTTGGAAGAAAGGGCCTGATACAGCTGCGGCACGGTCTGGATACGCTCCATGGGCCGCAGGCGCAGGCCCAGCTGCAGCACCTGCGAGACGTACAGCGGCAGGCTGCCGTTCACCGATTTTGCGCGTGGGTTGGAGTCTGCCACTATGCGCTGCGCTGCAGGCACCGGGGCCTGCCCGCACACCATGCGGTAGAACACGGCCGCAAGGCTGTATTCATCGGTATAGCGGCCCTCGAACTCTGCGGTGGAATACTGCTCCGGGGCGGAATAGCCTTCGTACAGCTGTTCGTGCAGGCCGCTGCCCGCCGTGCGCAGGCCCACCGTGGCATAGCCTGCCAGACGGCAGCGGTCGTTTTCCATCACGCGGATGTTCTCCGGGCAGATACCGCGGTGCACCAGACCGATCTTGTGCATGGCGGCTACGCCTTCAAACACCGGCTGCAGCATGGTGCAGGCATCGTCCGGGCGGATGGTGCCGGGGTGGTTTTCCAGCCACTGATCCAGCGGGGTGCCGCCCAGATTTTCCAGAATGGCGTAAACGCTGTTATTGGCTTCCACCACATCCAGCACGGCTTCCAGACCATTGGCCGGAGTGATGCGCTGGATGGAGCGGTACAGGTCCGCAAAATCCATGCGGGTGGTCTTGAACAGCACCTCACTGCCGGTCTTGGGCCGCAGGGTGCTTTCTGCCGTGCGCTCCGCCGTGAGGGTAATGGGCAGATATTCCTTGATGGTCACCCGGAAACGGCCCAGATTCTCTGCGCCGCGGTAGAGGATGCCCTCGCCGTCGATGCTCAACATTTCCCCTACGGTGTAGCGCCCGGCCAGCACGGTGCCCACCGGCAGGGTGCCGCCGGGGTTGCGCCCGGCAAAGCTTTTGCCGCAGTGCGGGCAGCTTTGTGCTGCTCCGGGCAGCGGCTGCAGGCAGTATGGACACAGGCGTGTTGCTTCCATTGTGGTCTCCTTATACCGTTTTGCGCCGCAGCAGGCTCATGGGCGGCAGCTCCGGCGTGGGAATGGTGTATTTTTCCATGGCATGCGGGGTGCTCTCCACCCGTTCACCGGCTTCGTTTTCGATCCACTCAGGGTTCAGCGGGATGCTGCGGCCATCCGGGCAGAGGGCTTCCAGAGTGTCGCCCAGGCTCCACTTGCCGCGCTGCTGGCAGGAGGCAACGCCGTTCTCCCAGCCGTCCACCGTGCCCACAAACTCCCACTCGCGGATGTAAGTAGCGCTGTCGGTGGCCTGTCTGGCCTGCTCGCGGCCAAAGTAGAAGC
>OJRV01003546.1_pt1 | contig 12824 bp, 10 predicted proteins | sample 1599241 | NCBI WGS metagenome assembly OJRV01 (sample SAMN04168656, study PRJEB22393) | human gut metagenome | biome: human gut microbiome; feature: stool | host: Homo sapiens | collected 2014-03-17 | reverse complement strand
TGCTTACATAATCTACATTCATAAATAAATAATTTTCAGCGATCCATTTTAGCGTAAGGGCCGAATCCTGAAGGTGCTGCTCCACATAGACATAGATCTGGGATACCATAGGTGAAACTGTCTCTTCTCCTTCTTTTAAACTTACCAGGTCCCGGAATTTGTCAGAGATCATCGTTCTTAAAAGATCCAGATCTTCTTCTTTTTCCATCTTAGTCAGCCACTGGGCCAGATCTACAGTGGAAAACGTCTGAAAATCCGAAGCCATTTTCAAAAACAGATTTCCTGCCAGCTGCTTTAAAAAGTCTATATTATCAATACTGTTTAACAGTTCCACCGCCTGATCCGTCTTTTCCCGGTTGCCCTCCTGAATCTGCTGATACAGAACACGGATCTGATCAATGACCCAGTTATAATTACAGATAGCTGTAATATGAAAATGGTTTATGTAATAGATCATGCTGTAACGCAGAAGTTTTCCTGTTACCTGGGTAAGAAGTGTCTTTAAAGAAGAATAATTCTCCTCCCGGATCTCTGTTGTGATCTTCTGCCCCTCCGGTGAAAGCTGCTGCAAAAACACATGAAGATCGTCACAGGCTTTACCTGCATTCTGCATAAACAGCACCAGGGTATTTTTTACATACATTCCATACAGAATGGTCTGGGGCATTTTTTCTTCCATATATGCTTTCAACTGCTGTAAAAAAGACGGCAGACCCTGAAATTCCAGATAATACACATAAAACAGACGGTAGGCTGCAAAATGAAAATCCAGATACTGTTCATAGGGAGAAATGATCTCCTCCAGCGTCATTTTTTCATCCAGACAGTCATTGATGATACTGGAAAGTACACTGTGGAACATTCCATCATAGAGAACGAACTGCTGCTGGAGCATTTTCCGTTCTCTGGCCTGTTTTTCATGATCTTCCCGGCACTGTTCAATACACTCCAGGATCTGTGTTTCATTACATGGTTTTAAAAGATAATGGCGGATACCATAGCTCATGGCTTCCTTGGCATACTCAAACTCCCCATAACCGGATAAAATAATAAACTGGATCTGCAGGTCAGTCTGACGGATTTTGCGGATCAGTTCCAAGCCTCCCATACCTGGCATACGGATATCCGTAAGTACGATATCCGGTGACTCATCCAGGATCATATCATAGGCTTCGATCCCATTTTTACAAAGTCCGATCACTTCAATGTCATGTTTTTTCCAGTCAATAATATTAAAGATCGTCTCTCGTATAATACGTTCATCATCTGCAATCAGTAATTTCAGCATGTCTCTTCTTCCTTCCGAAACGGCATTTTGATTGTTGCCACTGCAAAATCATGTTCATTTGATAATGTAAGTCCATACTCTTCCCCAAATAAAAGCCGGATCCTCTGGTCGATATTTAACAGACCAATTCCAAACCCATGAGGGCTTCTGCTTTTATTTTTTAATTTTTCCAGCAATTCCTCTTCAAAATTGGAACCTTCATTTCTCACCTGGATCGTAAGAACTCCCTCTTTTACCTCTGCCTGCAAATAAATATGACACACCTCCGTCATTTCTTCCATGCCATAGTGAATGGCATTTTCTACCAGAGGCTGAATGGTAAGAGGCGGGATCATTCCCTCTTTTGCTTTCTCATCTGTGATCACCTTAAACTCCAGCCGTTCCTCAAACCGGATCTTCTGGATGGTGATATAAGAGTCTACCAGTTCCAGTTCATAGGCCAGTGTTACCAGGGTCTTCTGGCTGGAAAGGGAAACTCTTAAAAGATTTCCCAGAGACTCTACCATCTGGGAGATCACTTCATTTCCCATGGCTTTCGCTCTCCAGTTAATCGTTTCCAGTGTATTATACAGAAAATGGGGGCTGATCTGGGAACGCAGCGCTTTTAACTGCGCATCCTTTGCCAGGATCTCATTTACATAATTGACCTTTACCAGATTTTGGATCCTTAATGCCATCTGATGAAACTGATGGTGCAAAGCGCCGATCTCATTAGGCTGTGATCCGTAATCCTCTTCCTCCGGTTCCAGTTCCAGCTCATTCTGGGTAAACAGTTTCATTTTCTGGATCAGGGCATCAAACTGGCGGATGATCCCCCGGATCAGACGACTGGAAAGATACCAGATAAACAAAATCCCAACCAGAAAGATCATAAATGTAGTCTGCATGGAAACGGTAAGCGCACCTGCAACTTCATCAAAGGGCGCCAGTGTCACATAACTGTACTGATAATGGGGAAGCGTTCCTTTCACGGCAAAATATTTATGACCATCATAAGAAACGATCTTATAGGTAGTAAAAGGATCTGTAATCAGCTCCTCTGCCCTCTGATCCGTTAAAGAAGAGGAAGCATAGATCAGGCTTCCGCTCTGATTGGCGATCACCACTTTCTGATCCTTATACTGGGAAGCAAAACGGACTGCCTCAGATACTACCTGTTCCAGGTCCAGGCCGATCACCATATTTCCCAAAGGCTCCAAAGACATGTTCCGGATCTGACGTACATTCCTGCTGAGAAGCATATAAGGCTGCCTGGTAGCATGGGTCCAGGTAACTGCTCCCTCTTTCTCATAACCGTTCTGTATTGCTGCATCTAACAAAAAACCGGGTGTCCGCTTTAACGTGACCCAGTTGGTACAGTTCACATATTCCCCGTTTTTGCTGTAAACAGCTGCATAAGCAATGCCATTGGACCGGAAAAGAGTTGCGTATTCTGTAAGGGCATTATTAATGGTACGGTTATATTCTGTGATCGCCGGCGCGTCTTCCGGTGACGGAAGATCTGACAGACAATCCTGAATAGAAGAAGAACCAAGGATCAGATTAGAAATATATTCTGCATTTTCCATTTTCTGGGAAATCTGAGCTGATGTCACGGAAAGTCTGGATGCCATAGAGTCAAAAAGAAGCTTATTATAGGCATTTGTATACAGCCGGTACCCAAACACAGCACATAACAGCATGGTCACACTGTTAAAAAGCACTATGGTAAGGATCTTATATTTTAAAGACCAGTGCCTGAACCGGCCAATTAATATGCGTATATTTTTTTTCATATATTTCCCGTTTCTTCCTTAATTATTGTATATCTCCTGACATTCACATTATACTTTTTTTCAAAAATAATTCAATTCTGCACAAAAAAGAAGTCGGTTTTTTGAACGAACTGCTCCGTTTTAACTATTAAGAACAAAAAAATTATGCGCTATAATGTGGAACATAAACAAGCAGATATCCTTTCGGACCACGAAAGGATCCAATTTCAAGGAGGTTACAATATTATGAAAAAGAAATTAGCAGTCCTTCTTACTGCAGCTCTTGCCGCTGCATCTTTAACCGCCTGCGGCGGATCTTCTTCCTCAGGCAGCTCTGACACCAGCGCAGCTGATACAAACACTTCCCAGTCTGCACAGTCAGATGGCGGCAGCAGTGATTCCTCCAGCCTGGTTATGGCATGGTGGGGAAATCAGACCAGAAATGAACGTACCCAGAAGATCCTGGACATGTACAGCGAAGAAAATCCTGGTGTTACCATTGACGGACAGTTCTCCGAATTCAACGACTACTGGAACAAACTGGCAACCGCAGCAGCAGGACATTCCATGCCAGACATCGTTCAGATGGACTACAAATATTTACAGCAGTATGTAAACAACAATCTGTTAGTTGATCTTACTCCTTACATTGAGGACGGAACCATTGATACAGCAAGCTGCAACCAGGATGTTTTAAACTCCGGTAAGGTTGGAGATGGCTTATATGCACTGTGCAATGGTATCAATGCACCAGCTCTGTTATACAACAAGACTTTACTTGATGAAAACGGTATCACTGTAAAAGACAACATGACCATGGATGAGTTCATCGCTCTTTCCAGGGAAATCGAAGAAAAAACCGGTTACAAGACCAACCTTTGCTACAACCAGAACGAGCAGTTCTTAGAGTACTTCCTTCGTGCAGATGACATTGTTCTGTACCAGGATGGAAAAATGGGCGGAGAGTCCGCTGAACCATATGTAAACTTCTTCAAACTGTATGAAGATGGTATTAAAGATGGCTGGGTCGTTGACCCTTCTGTATTTGCAGAGCGTACCATCGGTTCTGTTGAACAGGATCCATTAGTATATGGTTCCAGTCCTGAGACCATGTCCTGGTGCTCTTTCTCCTACTCCAACCAGTTAACTGCGATCAAGAACGCAGCTCCGGAAGGCACTGAGATTGGTATCACCACCTGGCCATCTGCAGATCCTGAAAAATCTGACTACTTAAAGCCAAGCCAGTTCTTCGCTATCTCTGCTGACTCCAAAAATCCTGCAGAAGCAGCAAAGATCTTAAACTACATCACAAACTCTGCAGACTGCAACAATGTACTTCTTGCTGAACGTGGAATCCCGCTGTCCAGTGATGTAGCAGAAGCTATTTCTTCTAACCTGGATGAAAGCAGCCAGCAGGTAATTGACTTCATCTACAATGTTGTAGATCCTCACTCTTCACAGGTAAATCCACCAAGTGCTGATGGTTCCAGTGAAGTAAACGATCTGATCAACAAACTGGAAGAGCAGGTATGCTACGGACAGCTGTCCGCAGAAGATGCAGGCGCACAGCTCTTTGAGCAGGGCAACTCCATTATGGCTTCCAAAGCTTCCAAGTAAACGTATCTACTTTTATTGATTACTCTCTTTTTAATTACCATATCCTTTTATAATTCAGGGCGGTCCTCCCGCCCTGAACCATTGTAAACTATCTTTTATCCCAAGACATCCAAAAACAGGAGGTTTGACATGAAAACCATTCGCAGCTTGTTTAACCGGGAAGATACAGCAGGCATCATGTTTACTCTTCCCTTTACCCTGGGCTTTCTCTTCTTTATGATCGTTCCCATGGGCATTTCCCTTTATTATTCCTTTTGCAAATATAATATTTTGTCCCCGCCTGTTTTTACAGGTCTTGATAACTTTAAAAATATGATCGCTGATGGTACTTTTTTACAGACCATCAAAGTTACTTTCTTCTTTGCTTTTGTATCTGTTCCTTTAAAGCTGATCTTCGCTTTACTGGTTGCAATGCTCCTGTTAAAAAACACCAAAATGTCCGGTATTTACAGAGCAGCTTACTATCTGCCTTCCATTATCGGAGGTTCTGTAGCAGTCGCTATCCTTTGGAAGCGTATGTTCGCTATGGACGGTGTTGTAAATAAACTTTTAGGTTCTATTGGTATTAAAACCAGTATTTCCTGGTTAGGTGATACAAAAACAGCCATCTGGATCCTGATCCTGTTAGCTGTATGGCAGTTTGGTTCTTCCATGCTGATCTTCTTATCTTCTTTAAAGCAGATCCCGACTTCTCTTTATGAGGCAGCCATGGTAGACGGTGCCAACCCAGTATCCCGTTTCTTTAAGATCACACTTCCTCTGCTGACACCAACTATTTTCTTTAACCTGGTTATGCAGATGATCAACGGATTTCTGGCATTTACCCAGTGCTACATCATTACACAGGGTAAGCCAATGAACTCCACTTTGCTTTACACCGTTTATATGTATCAGCAGTCATTTGAGTTTTACAACACTGGTTATGGCGCTGCCATGGCTTGGGTCATGCTGCTGATGATCGGACTGATCACCCTGTTCCTGTTTGCAACCAAGCGGTTCTGGGTATATGAAGGAGGACTGTAGACATGAAGGAAAAACGTCTGGCAGGAGCTGCGCTCTACCACATCATCATATTTGCCATTGGTATCATCATGGTCTATCCTCTGATCTGGATGGTTATGAGCTCCTTTAAGGAGACCAACACCATTTTCACAACCGCCAGTTCCCTGATCCCGGAACATTTTGTAACGGATAACTACGCAAACGGCTGGAAAGGATTTGCAAAGATCTCTTTCTCCACTTTCTTTAAAAACTCTATCTTCATCTCCGTGATCGCTACCATTGGAACCATTGCTTCCTCTGCTGTTGTAGCCTACGGTTTCGCAAGATTTAAGTTCCGTGGAAAAGGAATTTTATTTTCCGCAATGCTGTTATCCATGATGCTTCCTGCACAGGTTCTTATGATCCCGCAGTATCTGTGGTACCAGAAATTAGGCTGGGTCGGTTCTTTCCTTCCCCTGACTGTCCCATACTTCTTCGCGATCCAGGGATTTTTCGTATACCTGCTTTCCAACTTCATCGGCGGTATTCCGATCGAACTGGACGAAGCAGCAAAGATCGACGGCTGTTCCTACTGGGGCATCTTTACAAGGATCATGATCCCTCTGATCAAACCGGCAGTTGTAACCGGCTGCATCTTCTCCTTTATGTGGAGATGGGATGATTTCCTTTCCGCCCTGCTTTATATCAACAAAACCGCCATGTATCCGGTCAGCCTGGCATTAAAACTGTTCTGCGACCCAGGTTCTTCTTCCGACTACGGCGCTATGTTCGCAATGGCAAGCCTTTCCATCCTTCCATCCGTACTGATCTTCATTTTCTTCCAGAAATACCTGGTAGAAGGAATTAGTACCTCTGGTCTGAAGGGTTAAACCAAACAGATAAGCATTTCCATTTCAACCAGCAAATGCGCTGTTGGCGCATTCGGGATATGTATAATACATAAAAAAGCCCATGCAGCTGCCATTCAGGCAGCCTGCATAGGCTTTTTTCTCATTCTTTTTATTTCTCATGCATAAATCTTCCAAGGAATTCCATCGTCTGCTCTCTTTGAGGATTTGCAAAAATATCAGCCGGTGTTCCCTCTTCTACGATGACACCGTTTGCCATGTATACAACATGGGTAGATACATCTCTTGCAAATGCCATCTCATGAGTAACAATGATCATGGTCAGACCTTCTTTTGCAAGCTTGCGCATAACTTCCAGAACCTCTCCAACCATCTGGGGATCCAGCGCGGATGTGGGCTCATCAAACAGCAGTACCTCAGGCTCCATAGCCAGGGCTCTTGCAATGGCTACACGCTGTTTCTGACCGCCGGAAAGCTGTCTTGGTTTTGCATTGATATAAGGAGCCATGCCAACTTTTTCCAGGTAATACATGGCCTTCTGCTTTGACTCTTCCTTACCCTTCTTTAACACCTTGACCTGTCCCACCATGCAGTTTTCAAGAACGGTCATGTTGTTGAACAGGTTAAAGCTCTGGAATACCATACTAACTCTGGAACGGTATTTCGGTGCATTTACCTTTGCATCGGCAATGTTATTTCCATGATATAAAATCTCGCCGGTAGTCGGTGTTTCCAGTAAGTTTAAGCAGCGAAGCAAGGTGGACTTACCGGAACCGGAAGCTCCGATGATACAGGTAACATCCTTGCTGTTTACTGTAAAATCAATATCCTTTAAGACCAGATTGGTGCCAAAGGTCTTGCTTAAATGGCGGATCTCCAAAATCTTTTCGCTCATTACTGCTCCTCCTTCTTATCATCCGGATAACGGTACATACCACTGGTATAAGCCAGTGTATCTGTGGTTGCCAGGTCAAAATTGTCTGCACCATCCATCTTCTTCTCCCACAGACGCAGCAGTCTGGAGCAGGTAAATGTCATGATAAAATACATGATCATGGTAATGGTATAGGTCTCAAAGTTCATGTAAAGGGCGCCTGCAGCTGCCTTTGTCTTATACAGCAGTTCTGCCACACCAATAACAGAAAGCACGCAGCTGTCCTTGATATTGATGATCAGGTTGTTGCCGATCTGAGGCATCAGGTTACGCAGAGCCTGAGGCAGGATAACGTAGATCATAGTCTGAACATGGGTCATACCAATGGATTTTGCTCCTTCAGTCTGTCCCGGGTCAATAGAAAGGATACCGCCTCGTACAGTCTCTGCCATATAGGCACCTGTATTAATAGATAAGATAAAATAAGCAGCCTGGGTAATAGTAGAATTAATTCCCAGCAAAGGCATAAGGCCATAGTAGATAAACATAGCCTGGGCCATCATAGGTGTACCCCTGAAAAATTCCACATAAGCATTTAAGATCAGCCGTATGATCCACAAAGCTCCCTTCTTTAAAGGATTGTCTCCCTTTTCAGAAGGAATGGTCTGGACAATACCTACGGCAAAGCCGATGAGGCATCCTACCAGCGTACCTACTAAAGCGATCTTTAAGCTGACGCCTGCACCCTGCAACATAGACATGCCGTAGCGGTTGAATACGACCATTACACGGCCCAAAAAATCTGTTGGCATAACTTTCTCCTTTTTATCTCTTCAATTAGTTTGCCAGAGGCTGTACGGAAATTGCCTCATCCATCATTGCAGAGAAATCATCTTTTGTCATCTTGGACAGAACACTGTCAATAGCTTCCTTTAACTCAGTATTGCCCTTCTTTAAGGAAATACCAATGTTGATATCCTCGTCAGTTACCTGGAAATCATCTTCGCCGCCGCCAAATTCAAGAAGCTTGAAATCTGGATAAGCAACTAAAGCACCCTTACCGGTTGGCTGGTCAGTTACAACCAAATCACACTTGTCAGCATTTAAGGACATCAGCATATCTGGTGCACTTGCTGTTGCAGCTAAGATATTTGCATCCTGGATCTGTGGAAGGCAGGTATCATACCAGATGGTGCTCTGCTGGGAAGTACAGGTTGCACCAGCCAGGTCAGCTACGCTCTTAGCGTCAGCGTACTTACTGCCGTTCTTAACCAGGGTAACGATGGTTGCATAGTAATATGGCTCAGTAAAATCAACTGCCTGAAGACGCTCTGTAGTAATGGACTGACCGGCAATAACGCAGTCAACCTGTCCAGTGCTTACAGCAGGGATCAGTGAATCCCAGTCAAGACGAACGATCTGCAGGTCATATCCTAACTCATCACAGATCTTCTTTGCCATCATAACATCGTATCCATAAGCATATTCGTTGCTGTCATTAATTGGTACAGCGCCGTTGGAATCATCTGGCTGTGTCCAGTTGTATGGTGCGTATGCACACTCCATAGCTACCTTTAAAACCTTCTTTTCGCCGGAAGCTGCTGTAGCCTCTTCAGCTGCGCTTTCTCCTGCTGCGCTTGTCTGCTCTGCCGGAGCTGCTGTAGTAGCTGCTGTATTATTTCCGCCACATGCTGTTAATGCACCTGCTGCCATTATTCCAGCAAATGCCAGGCTCATTGTTCTCATTACATTTCTTTTCATAATTGTTCTCTCCTTTTGCCTGTATTTCGAAAGTCTGTTATCAAAAAATACCTGTCCTTATAACAAACAGACATGTCACCTGGCGGTAACATCACCATAAATGAAAGCCATACCTGTTACCAGGTATGACTTCTTCGTTTTCCTTGGCTTCTTTCGCGAAACAGCCTTCCTGACTGCTGATTTTTATATAAATCAGCATTTTCCCGCTTAGTATAGCATAACTGCTCCGCTTTTCCAATAGTAATTTTTATTTTAACAGGCCATATTTTCCACTATATTTTCCTACTTTTTCCCAGCTTCCTTAGAAACTGCCTCTGCTTCCTCTGCCTTTTTAATCATCAGGTCTGTCATTTTCTGCTGATACTCTTCATCCGCCGTGATCTCATTTCCCTGTTCATCTGCCTCCACAGCGAACAAGAAAGTTCTTGCATCATTGATCTCATAGCTGCAGGTTACAAATGTATACAGCGCTTTCACCGGGTATTCTACGGTTTCCGCATAGGAGCAAGGGGCGATCATCTCTTTTACAAACTCATCAAAAGCTTCCTGACTCTTAAAACGGGTCTTGCGCACAATGGGCTTTGCCTCTCCATAATAGCAGGATACCGCCTTTAAACGTATCTCCCGTTCAGGAGTATAAATAGAAAAATACTGATGCTCTTTAAAATAAGAAGGGTCTTTATAGCGGACAATATCTTTAAACATGCTTCCGTTCTTCATATTGTGGCCGTAAAGGATATTATTTCTTCCCTCAAAGTCACCTTCGCTTTCGTAGTCCAGATAAATACTTCCGGCTACACTTGCTTCCCCGTTAAAATCATGTTTCAGATAAAAATCATTATCTGTTCCCTGTACAATAGGATAACTGATCTTTGTATCTGGAATATGGATCCAGCCAATGGTATCAGGATTTTCCTTTTTTAATGTATCAAAATCATAGGGTGACTGGTATTCCTCTTTTTCAGGTTCTGTCTCCAGTTCCTGTTTTTCTGTTTCTTCTATTGTAATGGTCTCCTGGGTCGTCTGGGCTGCTTCCCTTGCAAGGCGTTCATACTCTTCCTGGGCTCTTTTATCTGCAAGATAACTGCGCAAAGTCAGGCCGCCGCTTACTAAAAATACCAGAAGTGCAACGCAGACCAGTATTTTCCACAGAGTATCTCTGCCGCTTTTTTTACTGTCTTCCATACATCATTCTGTCCTTTCCAAGATGTTTTCCTTAAAAGATCATGCTGTATGTGTCTTCTTTACAGGCTCTTTCTCCCACTGTCCGGATCTTGCCACAGCCTCATGCATTAAAAGGAGCAGTTCCATAAAGCTTCTGAAGCTTACCTGGCAGCGTTTTTCCTTCCAGCCAACCGTTCCCTGCCAGGTAGAATTCCTGCGAAACAGCACCCGGACTACAAAGGTTGCAGGACTATAATTTCCATTTTCCACACGGAAACTGCGTGAAATGATCACTGCCGGTTCTTTTTCCTGTTCCGGAAGAGGATCGATCATTTCCGCGATCTTTTCCCTCAGCTCAAATTCATTATAAAAAGCCCGTCTGTCTTCTACTGCCGGATGGGACACATCCCCGCTCATCACATGACCTTCATAATTGTTTACAGTGACTTCACACATCTTTTTGCCAAGTCCATAGGGAAGTCTTGTTACACCTTCCCCTAACTGCTGGTCTAAAAAGTCCATCAGTTCCATAAAGCTGTCAAAATGTCTTTTGGCGTTCGTTCCGATCTGTTCGATCTGCCCCTGCCAGGAAGCATAATAACGATACTGGACCCGCAGGCAAAAATCCGCAAGTTTTCCTCTTGTTTCAGACTTTAATCCTTCTATTCTTACTTCCCTGCTTTCCTCTTTCAGATCCAGATATTCTTTTTTGCTGAAATTGCGGTGGTCCACACTTTTCATAGGGTAATGGATCTCCTCAAACAGCTCCTCTAAAGCAAACACCATTTCAGAAAGGCTGTAAAAAACAATGCCATACTCCTTACTTTCATGATTGATCCTTCCTTTTAATATCCTGTTTTCAAAATCATCCACTGCAATATGGATCTGACGATAAGAATTCGGTATTGCTCCAGTCTTTGCTACTGACATTTTTTCACCCACTTTCTGTTTATTATTCTGTTTTATACTATTTTCAGTATAGCAGTTTCCGGTTACAAATCGGTTACAAAATACTTAATTTTTTCGTTTTTTCGTCTTAATAAACTGGACATTTCCATAGCGTATAGTTATACTTATTGTATAAATTCAAATGCACGATATAAAAATGATATATAAAGGAGACCTGCCATTATGCCATCTTCTTCTGAACAGAGACCAACGATCCATGTACAGACCCTTGGCGGTTTTTCTATCCGCACAAACGGCTGCCAGATCAATGACAACAGCAATCAGTCAAAAAAGCCCTGGGCATTATTAGAGTATCTTGTTATATTCCAGAAAAAGGATATCAACCCTGCTGAACTGATCCGTATCATCTGGGCCGATGATCCCGGTGTCAATCCAAACGGAGCATTAAAAACCCTTATGTTCCGTTCCCGTAAACTGTTAGAGCCGTTAGGGATCTCCCCGCAGAAACTGTTAGTCCAGCAGCGGGGAACATATGCCTGGACCCAGGATTATCCTACGGTTTTAGATATTGATGAATTTGAGTCTGTATGCAACCGGGCTTTAAGCAACTCCCTTGATCCGGAAGAAAATCTGTCCCTGTGTATGGAGGGTCTTTCTATTTACAAGGGTGATTTCCTTCCAAAATCAGAATACGAATCATGGGTCATTCCCATCAGTGCTTATTATCACTCTCTGTACCAGAAGCTGGTTTACAAGACCATTCAGCTGCTTTTGGACAAACAGGCTTACGGACAGATCACTTCCATCTGCCAGACTGCTATTGGGATCGAGCCTTTTGATGAGGAATTTCATTATCACCTGGTCTATTCCTTATATAAGGACGGCCATACCAGCCAGGCACTTGAAGAATATAGCAATACCTTAGACCTGTTCTACAATGAATTTTCCATTTCACCAACGGAACATTTTAAGGAGCTGTATAATATCATCCGTAACAGTGAACGTGGCATCAATACAAACCTTGACTCTATCCAGACTTCCTTAAACGAGGAAAGCAGCGGCGGGGCTTTCTACTGTGAATATCCTATTTTCAGGGATCTGTTCCAGTTAGAACGCCGTTCTATCCAGCGTACCGGAGACTCTATTTATCTCTGCCTGCTGACAGTTACAGGGATCGACGGAAAAACTCCAAAGAGCATGATCCTTCAAAAAGCAATGGAACACTTAAATACTTCCATTATGGCTTCCCTGCGCTGCAGTGATGTATTCACCCGTTACAGTATCAGCCAGTACCTGATCTTACTGCCTACTGTAACCATTGAAAAAGGAGAAATGGTCTTAAAACGTATTATCAGCAACTTCCGCAAGCTTTACAACCGGAAGGACATTACAGTTGAGATCCGTTTGCAACCGGTTCTTCCCTGGAAAAATACGCCTTTAGGCGAAACCTTAAATTACGAAGAACTGACAGAAGAAGAACCCTAGAATTTCCGTAAGTAAACAAAAAACATTTAAAAAACAGATGGAGCCAGGTCGGTTCCATCTGTTTTTATTTTATGTACTAGGAAATTCCGTTGGAACTCCCTAGTACACAAAAAGGCACGACC
>OJRV01003536.1_pt1 | contig 12855 bp, 9 predicted proteins | sample 1599241 | NCBI WGS metagenome assembly OJRV01 (sample SAMN04168656, study PRJEB22393) | human gut metagenome | biome: human gut microbiome; feature: stool | host: Homo sapiens | collected 2014-03-17 | reverse complement strand
ACGGCGACCACCGAGATCTACACCTCTCTATTCGTCGGCAGCGTCAGATGTGTAAAGAGACAGCTATTCATACTTATATAATAATTAAATGATTAATGTAAATTAACGGATGAACAACAGTTCCCTATATTTCGGCAGCGGCCACATCTGGTTATCGACCATCAGCTCCAGGTCGTCGATGTGGCTACGGATTTCGTCCAGATAGGGAGCGACGGTATCATGGTAAGCGATCGCTTTGGTACGCAAATCCGTGATACGGTTTGCTTTTTTGCGGGCTTCCACCATTTCGTCCACCATGCGAGTGACGGAACAGATATGTCCGGCAATCTTGCGAACCAGGCGTCGGGGCTCTTCCGACATATCGTCATATTCCGGATATCCGCCGAAAGTCTCTTTCAGTTTGGCGATGTTGTCCAATAGCAATGACTGGTAGCGGACGGCAACCGGGATGATATGGTTGAGCGATAGGTCGCCAAGGACACGAGCTTCGATCTGTACCTTTTTGATATAGATTTCCCATTTCACTTCGTTGCGGGCTTCCAATTCCTTTTCGCTCAGTACACCCGTTTCTTTGAACATCCGGATAACTTCCGGTTTCAGGTAAGCATCGTATTGTAATGGAACGCTGTTTTCGCAATCCAGGCCGCGGCGGGCAGCTTCTTCCTTCCATTCGTCGCCGTAGCCGTTCCCGTCGAAACGGATCGGTTTGGATTCCTTGATATAGGCTTTCAGCACTTCGAAGATGGCGGCCTCCTTGCTCTTGCCTTCGGCACGCAAGGCTTCGACATCCTGTTTGAACTGGCGGAGCTGGTAGGCTACGGCAGAGTTCAGTGCCAACATCGCCGAACCGCAGTTGGCCGACGATCCCAATGCACGGAATTCGAAACGGTTTCCGGTGAAAGCAAAAGGAGAGGTGCGGTTACGGTCCGTATTGTCTAACAGCAGTTCGGGGATCTGTCCGAAGCCGAGATGCAGGCGTTTCTTGTCGTCCACCTCGATAGCGTCTTCGATGGAACAGTTCTCGAACTTATCCAGAATTTCGGTGATCTGTGTTCCTAAGAAGGATGAGATGATGGCGGGAGGCGCTTCGTTGGCGCCCAGGCGGTGCGCGTTGGTAGCCGAAGCGATACTGGCTTTCAGCAAGGCGTTGTATTTATAAACGGCCATCAGCGAGTTGACCACGAATGTGATGAAACGCAGGTTGTCTTCCCGGTCCTTTCCCGGAGAGAAGAGGTTGATGCCCGTATCGGTTCCCATCGACCAGTTGCAGTGCTTACCCGAACCGTTCACACCCATAAAAGGCTTTTCGTGGAGCAGCACGCGGAAGTTGTGGCGGCGGGAAACACGTTTCATCACCGACATCAACAACTGGTTATGGTCGTTGGCGAGGTTGCATTCCTCGTAAATAGGCGCTAGCTCGAACTGGTTCGGGGCAACCTCGTTATGGCGTGTCTTGACCGGGATGCCCAACTTGTAGCATTCAGTTTCCAGGTCTTTCATAAACTCCTGTACACGGGAGGGAATGGCTCCGAAATAGTGGTCGTCCAATTGCTGGTTCTTTGCGCTTTCGTGTCCCAACAGGGTACGTTCCGTCAGCGACAGGTCGGGACGGGCGGAATAGAGGTCTTCGTCTACCAGGAAATACTCCTGTTCCCAGCCTAAATAGGTGATGACTTTATTGACGTCTTCGTTGAAATAATGGCAAACATCTTTGGCTGCCTTGTTCAAGGCTTCGATGGAGCGGATCAGCGGGGTCTTGTAGTCCAGCGCTTCACCGGTATAGGCGATGAATACGGTCGGGATACACAAGGTGTCGTCTACGATAAACGCAGGTGAGGAGGGGTCCCAGGCCGAATAGCCGCGGGCTTCGAACGTGTTGCGCAATCCGCCGTTGGGGAAGCTGGATGCGTCCGGCTCCTGTTGTGCGAGCAGCTTGCCGCTGAATTCTTCGATCATGCCGCCGCCGTCATGTTCGACGAATGCGTCGTGCTTTTCGGCTGTCCCGTCGGTAAGAGGCTGGAACCAGTGTGTGTAATGTGTGACTCCTTTTTCCAGTGCCCACATGCGCATGCCGGCAGCCACATGATTGGCTATTTCGCGGTCGATAGGGGTTCCGTTGTCGATGGCATGGGTCAGGGCTTTGTAGGTTTCCTTGGAGAGATACTTTTGCATTGCCTTCCGGTTGAAGACGTTCTCACCATAATATTCGGATACTTTCTGATTGGGAGTAATGGCTTCCACTGCCTTTCGGTTGGATGCTTTCTCCACTGCATTGAAGCGTGAGATTGACATACAGATTGTTTTTATGTTATACCGGCTGCAAAGATACATGCAATTCTCCATGAATGCTTTCATCCGGTAGTTAAAAATAGATGAGTAGGAAACGATTTGTCCCGGCGCATCCCGTTCGGCAATGCACCAGCTTCTCTAAAGCTATGCATTAGGTTGCGTAACCCATAGCTTTAGCCTTCATAAAGCATAGCTTTACGGTAGCCTTTTTGGGGTGTCTGTCCTTTCGAATGAGGGCGTAAATGAAGATTCAAACATTTCATCGCGTGGGATAAATAAAAAAGGTGTATTAAGAAATGCTATTATTGATTATCAGTGATTTATGGTGATAGGTGATAGGTAAACCCCCGTTTCTGTAAAAGTTTAGGAAAAATGAATTAAAAAACGCCGCCTTTAAGGTGACGTTTTTTAATTCAAACTCAGAAAAGTTTTACAAAAAGGCCTTTTCACCTATCACCTATCACCCGATCAGAACAAACTCCAGGCTACTGTCAATCCTGCCATGACGATCGCTACCATGCTCATCAGCTTGATCAGGATGTTGAGGCTGGGACCGGAGGTGTCTTTGAACGGGTCGCCGACCGTATCGCCTACGACTGTCGCCTTATGGGCTTCGCTGCCCTTGCCGCCGTGGTTTCCTTCTTCGATATGTTTCTTGGCGTTGTCCCAGGCGCCTCCCGAATTGGCCATGAAGATCGCCAGTACGAACCCGGTGCTCAGGCCGCCGATCAGCAGTCCGACCACTCCTGTCACTCCGAATATCAGACCGGTGAGGATCGGTGCGATGATGGCTAACAGGGAAGGGGTCACCATCTCATGTTGTGCCCCTTTTGTCGAGATGGCCACGCAACGGGCGTAATCGGGTTCGGCTTTTCCTGTTAGTATTCCGGGGATTTCACGGAACTGGCGGCGTACTTCCTCCACCATGTGTCCGGCTGCCCGTCCGACTGCATTCATTGTCAACCCGCAGAACATGAAAGCCATCATGGAGCCGAGGAACATCCCCGCCAACACCTTCGGGTTCATAAGTGTGACATCATAATAGATCATAAAGTCGGAGAAAGAGGCTTTTGATACCTCGATGGCTTTGCCGTCGGAAAATGTCAGGACTGTTTCGCCCAACCGGAGCAAGCCTATTTTAATCTCTTCCACGTAAGAAGCCAGCAAAGCCAAGCCAGTCAAGGCTGCCGAGCCGATCGCAAACCCTTTGCCTGTTGCGGCGGTCGTGTTGCCTAAGGAGTCGAGCGCATCCGTACGTTTGCGTACTTCTTTGCCCAAGCCGGACATTTCCGCATTGCCGCCGGCATTGTCGGCAATCGGCCCGTAAGCGTCCGTAGCCAAAGTGATCCCTAATGTCGAGAGCATCCCGACGGCGGCGATGCCGATGCCGTACAACCCCATCCCTACATTGTTGAAATCGAAGCCGGAAGCAAAAAGGAACGAACAGATGATCCCGGCTACTACGGCCAGTACCGGAATGGCGGTCGATAGCATGCCAAGCCCCAAGCCGGAGATAATCACCGTTGCCGGTCCGGTCAGTCCGGCCTCTGAAACCCGCTGGGTGGGCTTATAAGACTGGGAAGTATAGTATTCCGTCGATTGGCCGATCACGATCCCTACCAACAATCCGATTATGACCGAACAACTGATCCAGAACCAATTGTCCAACTCTAACAAATAAAGAATGCCGAAAGTGGAGAGGGCGATCAACACGGAACTTAGGTTTGTCCCTATGGCAAGCGCTTTCAGCAGCTCACGTATAGTCGCATTTTCCTTCGTGCGGACGGCGAAGATGCCGATGATCGACAATACGATCCCGACCGCGGCGATCAGCATCGGCGCCACGACCGCCTTGTATTGCATCTCTACGTCGCCGGACGCCACGAATGCGGCAGCACCCAATGCGGAGGTTGCCAGAATGGAACCGCAATATGATTCGTACAAATCCGCCCCCATGCCGGCCACATCTCCGACGTTGTCTCCCACATTGTCGGCAATGGTTGCCGGGTTGCGCGGGTCGTCTTCGGGGATGCCGGCTTCGACTTTGCCGACCAGGTCGGCTCCGACATCGGCTGCTTTTGTGTAGATACCACCGCCGACACGGGCGAAGAGTGCCTGTGTGGAAGCTCCCATACCGAAGGTCAGCATGGTGGTGGTGATGATGGTCAGTTTATGTGTGGCATCCATCGTTTCTGCCGGAATGCAGATATTCAATAATATGTACCAGAATGAAATGTCCAGCAAGCCGAGGCCGACGACAACCAGCCCCATTACGGCACCGCTCCTGAAAGCAACCTGCAAGCCGCTATTCAAAGACGACCGGGCGGCATTGGCGGTACGGGCGGATGCGTAAGTAGCCGTCTTCATTCCTAAGAAACCGGCAAGGCCAGAGAAGAAACCGCCGGTCAGGAAAGCGATCGGAACCCATTCGTTTTGTACTCCGAATCCATACGCCATGATGGAGAACAAAACCACCAGGGCGAGAAACACCGAAGCGACAACCTTGTATTGTTGTTTCAGGTATGACATAGCCCCTTTGCGTACGTGCCGGGCTATTTTTGCCATTAACTCCGTCCCTTCACTCTCTTTCATCATCTGCCTGAAGAAGAACCAAGCAAATACCAGTGCCAGGATGGAGGCTACCGGTATGATCCAAAAAATAGGTGTAATCATAGCAATGAGATTTAAAATTAATACGAATTTAATCGTTTTGACACTTAGCGTCTTACGATCCTTTATTGTTCATCTGTAAATATAACAAAAATAAAGAAGTAGAGAAACTTTTTCGTAAATAATAATGTTTCATTCTAAAAAAAACAGCATATTTGTCACAGAATAAGAATGAAAACGCAAATGACGGAAGAAACGAACCATAATGCCTATAAATTAGGCTTGGCTCTGAGCGGAGGAGGAGCGAAAGGTTTCGCTCATATCGGAGTTTTTAGATTACTGGAAGAATGCGGTCTGAAGCCGGATATCATCGTTGGTACGAGTGTCGGTTCGTTGATGGGTGCTTTGTTTGCCGATGGCTATACGTCCGACGAAATTAAAGAACTCTTTACCGGTCGTGAGTTCTCCGAATTCGCCCAGTTGCAAATCCCGAAATCGGGATTGTTCGACAGCAAGCGGTTCCGCTATTTTCTTCGTCGTCATTTGAGGGCTAAAACGTTCGAAGAGCTGAAAACTCCTCTGGTTGTCGTGGCGACCGATCTTGACAATGGCGAGAGCCATGAGTTTCGTAGCGGTCCCATCGTAGAGGCGGTGACCGCTTCCTGTAGTATTCCGATTATCTTTAGCCCGGTCGTGATAAACGGAGTGCATTATGTTGACGGAGGTCTTTTCCATAATTTCCCGGTTTCGATCATCCGTGAAGAGTGTGAGCGTATCATCGGTGTGAATGTCAGTCCCCTTGTCCCGCAAAAGTACAAGCAGACGATTTTCCATATCGCGGAACGTTCCTACCACTATATGTTCCGGGCGAACACGTTGGAGGACCGCGAGATGTGCGATGTCCTGATCGAGGCGGAGGAGTTCGGTATGTATAAGACATTCGATCTGGAAAATGTGGATGAGATCGCGGGTATCGGATATGCTGCGGCGATCCGGGCATTCGAGGTCGTGATAAAAGAAAATAAATATGAAACCTTGGTGAACGCTATTATGGCAAGAAGAAACAACGCCTTGATGCCATAGTTTTTTCCGGAAGTTCCGGTGTTCACCCCAAATATTAACTAAGTTGGCAAATAACGCGATGAAACAGGCAAATAAGATGGTAATATATCAGGTCTTTCCACGTTGGTTTGGAAATATGAAATCATCCCTGGTGAAGAATGGAAGTAAAGTTGAAAACGGAGTAGGAAAGTTTTCGGACTTTACGCCGGTTGCTTTGTCCAAGATTAAGGAGTTGGGAACCACCCATATCTGGTATACCGGAGTGATCGAACATGCAACGAATACTGATTATACGGCTTACCAGATACGAAGAGACCATGCAGCAGTCGTAAAGGGGAATGCCGGCTCGCCTTATGCGATCAAAGATTATTATGATATAGACCCGGACCTGGCCGATAATGTGCCTGACCGTATGAAAGAATTCGAATCGCTGGTCAGAAGGACGCATGAAGCCGGAATGAAAGTAATCATCGATTTCGTACCTAATCATGTGGCCCGCCAGTATTATTCGGATGCCAAGATGGCATATGTGGAAGACTTGGGGCAAAAAGACAATACTTCGAAAGCTTTCGATCCTAATAATAATTTCTATTATATACCGGGGCAGACTTTGTGCCTGCAATTCGGTGCTCAGCAGGAAGATTTTGAATATAGTGAATTTCCGGCGAAAGTCACGGGGAATGATTGCTTCAGTACCTGTCCCGGACAAAACGACTGGTATGAGACGGTCAAGTTGAATTATGGTGTTGATTATGTGAACGGCCGTACCCTGCATTTTGATCCGGTTCCCAATACATGGGCGAAGATGCTGGATATCCTGCTTTTCTGGGCGGAAAAAGGGATAGACGGTTTCCGGTGCGATATGGCGGAAATGGTTCCGGTTGAATTCTGGAACTGGGTGATCCCGAAGGTGAAACAGGCTTATGATGTTTGTTTTATTGCCGAAGTTTATAATCCGGCAGAATATCGCAATTATATCTGGAACGGACATTTTGATTATTTGTATGATAAGGTCGGACTGTACGATACGGTACGGGCGGTCATGTGTAACCAGGCTCCGGCAAGCAATATCTCCGGATGCTGGCAGTCACTCGAAGGCATCCAGCATAATATGTTGAACTTCCTTGAAAACCATGACGAGCAGCGTATCGCTTCTTACTTCTTTGCCGGTGATCCGCGTCCGGGAATTCCGGGGATGATCGTGTCGGCTATGATGAATACCAATCCGGTGATGATCTACAGCGGACAGGAGTTAGGAGAGCCGGGAATGGACGATGAAGGGTTCAGCGGACGTGATGGGCGCACGACGATTTTTGATTACTGGAGTCTTGCCAGCTTGCGTAACTGGATAAACGAGGGAGCTTTCGATGGCGGCAAACTGACTGCCGAACAACGGCAGTTGCGCGAGGTGTATGCAAAGATCTTGAATATATCAAAGTCCGAACGGGTTATCACGGAAGGAGTTTTCTATGATTTGATGTATGCAAACCTGAGCAATCCGTATTTTAATTCACACCGTCAATTCGTGTTCATGCGTAAATATCAGAATGAAGTGTTGTTAGTGGTGGTCAACTTTGACAAGGCAGAGCAGACGGTACGCATCCAAATTCCTGACGAGGCATTCAAGGCACTTGATTTCGGGGACAACAAAGCTGCCGTACAGACCGATCTGATGACTGGAGAGAACTGTATCAGCACATTGACGGCTGCTTGGCCCTATCAGGTCGTTATACCTGCTTATTCCGGTCGTTTACTGAAGTTTACATATTGATTTATGATTTATGGTTTGTGATTTATGATCTGCTCTGACCGATGTGTTTGGTAATAAATCATAAATCATAAATCATAAATCATAATTGTTTTGTACCTTTGCACTCACAATTCAAATCTATTTACTTAAGATAAATATTCGGAATAATGAGTGCACAAACTCCTTTCTTGGTGTTTTCGGGAACGAACTCCCGGTATCTTGCAGAGAAAATTTGCAATAGTCTTGGTTGTCCGCTGGGACAGATGAACATTCAACACTTTGCCGATGGTGAATTTGCCGTCTCTTATGAAGAGTCGATTCGCGGTCGCGATGTATTCCTGGTACAATCAACGTTTCCTAACTCTGATAATCTGATGGAGCTTCTCCTGATGATCGATGCTGCCAAGCGTGCTTCAGCACACTCTGTAATCGCAGTTATTCCTTATTTCGGTTGGGCACGTCAGGATAGAAAAGATAAACCGCGTGTTTCTATCGGGGCCAAGCTGATCGCAGACATGCTGAGTACTGCCGGTATCGACCGCTTGATTACGATGGACCTGCATGCCGATCAGATTCAGGGATTCTTTAATGTTCCGGTCGACCACTTGTATGCATCTTCCATTTTCCTGGATTACATTAAAACATCATTGCCTCTGGATAACCTGTGTATCGCTACACCGGATGTTGGAGGAACTAAACGTGCCAGCAGTTATTCCAAATACCTGGGTTTGCCGATGGTTATTTGCCACAAGTCACGTCTGCGTGCCAATGAAGTGGCCGAAATGCGTATCATCGGTGATGTGAAAGGTTTGGATGTACTTTTGATCGACGATATGGTGGATACGGCCGGTACTATTACGAAGGCTGCCAACCTGATGCTCGAAAACGGTGCTAAATCCGTGCGTGCCATCGCCAGTCATGCCGTTATGTCCGACCCGGCTTCTACACGTGTAGACCAGTCTGCTTTGACTGAAATGATCTTTACGGATTCTATCCCTTATGCAAAGAAATGCGAAAAGGTGAAAGTGTTGTCTGTTGCCGATATGTTTGCCGAAGCCATCCGTCGTGTTTGTAGCGGTGAATCTATCAGTTCTCTGTATACTATTTAATTAATGCATATATCAAGGAAAGGCTGCAATCCTGCGGGATGAGCAGCCTTTTTATTTCCATATGATTCTTAACTTTGTCTGCATGAAAAAGAGCGAGAACCTTCTCGCTTGATATGATTAAGATGAATTATTGGTTTAATCTATAGGTCAGAATGGATCAGCATGCGTACCGGTATCGGTAAAAAGGAGTATAAGCTCTGTTTCGTTTTGGCTTCAGACTAATAACCGGTCTGATTGTATAATGGCACTCCCATAGACCGTCATACTTATGTTTTTACCGTTTCTTTTTTACTTGTTGCCTCCATCTTTACTTAATTTGAATATTACGGCCAAAAATAATAATTAGCAATTTGCCTATTTCTCTTCATCAATAATCATGCCACTGCCGAGGCAAAGACGATGGTCTTTGTCGTAGACTACTCCGTACTGTCCGGGGGCTATTCCTTGGATTTTGTTGTCGGATTCGATGCGGTATAAGTCTCCGATGCGACGGATGCGGCCGTGTGTGAAGTCCGGCGTGTGGCGGATCTTGAAAGTGATCTCTTTCTCGTCCTCAAATTCTCCCCATGGGTCTTCGGTGATGAAGTCGAAGCCGTGCATGTTGATAATCTTGCCGTACTGTGTTTCCGGATCATAACCGTTGGAAACATAGATAATGTTCCGCTTGATGTCCTTTTTGATAACGAACCACGGTCCTCCGCTTAAGCCTAAACCCTTACGCTGTCCGATGGTGTGGAACCAGTAGCCGTTGTGTTTGCCTAACACCTTGCCTGTTTCCAGTTCGACGATCTTTCCGGTTCGTTTGCCCAGGTAGCGTTCGATGAAATCATTATAGTTGATCTTGCCTAAGAAGCAGATTCCCTGGCTGTCTTTCCGTTTGGCACTCGGCAGTTTTTGTTGTTCGGCTATAGCTCGGACTTCGCTTTTCATGAGATGTCCGATCGGGAACATTAATTTCTGTATTTGCAAACGGGTGATTTGGCCAAGGAAGTCGGTCTGATCTTTTACCGGATCCTTGGCGGTGGAAAGCCATACTTTACCGTCTATCTCGGTTGTCGTGGCGTAATGACCGGTCGCTATTTTATCGAAATCCTTTCCCCATTTCTCTTCGAAGCAGCCGAATTTGATATATTTATTGCACATCATATCCGGGTTGGGGGTGAGTCCGCGTTTTACGGAATCAATGGTGTAGCTCACGACACGATCCCAATATTCGTCGTGCAAGGAGACGATTTCAAACCGGCAACCGTACTTCTTGGCGATATAAGAGGTGATTTCAATATCTTCTTCGGCAGGGCAGTCTATATATCCGTCTTTATCTTCCATGCCGATACGGATATAGAAAATGGTAGGATCGTATCCTGCCTCTTTCAACTGGTGGACGACTACGGAGCTATCTACTCCTCCCGAAACTAATGCTGCGATTTCCATATTTTTACAGTGAATAAGAATTGTACAAAGGTACGGTAAATTTTTCAATTAAAACAGGAGAGATACTTTGGGTGCATCGATTACCGATAAGATACATGTCGGAACGACGAAAAATTATTGGCAGTATCTTTCGGAAATGTTGGGTTTGGAACTGCTCGATTACGGTATTATATCTAGCCGGACGAATCTTATTCTAACTGAAGGGATAGTAGTGACGATTTGATAGAATTGAAAGAGCGATTCTTGTTGGGATACTTTTAACCTGCAAAACATTTTTCATCTCATCGGAATTGTTTATTTTCGCATCCATAATAGTTCTCTTTTATGAATGTAGACATAACAGATTTAAAGACAGTCCGTTTGAGTCAGGACGGGAGTGCTGTGATTATCTTGGACCAGACCTGCTTGCCGGGATCTGAAGTCTATGTTTCCCTTTCTTCTGCAGAAGAGATTTGGGAGGCTATATATAGATTAAAGGTGCGCGGGGCGCCGGCTATCGGGATAGCTGCTGCCTATGGCATTTATGTTTGTAGCCGACAGATTGCGGCAAACACTTATGGTGGTTTTTGCAGTGAGTTTCTCCGAATCAAGGATTATCTGGCATCTTCTCGCCCTACTGCGGTCAACTTGGTTGCGGCTTTGGACCGGATGGAAAAAGTTGTGGTCGCCCATTCTGTGAATCCTGTTCCGGAAATAGTGGAACTGTTGCGTGTCGAGGCGGAGGCGATCCGGGCGGAAGATGCGGCTGCTTGCCGTAAGATAGGAGAGAACTGCTTGTCCTTGTTGCGCCCGGGAATGGGAATCCTGACACATTGCAATGCCGGTCATTTGGCGGTATCGGAATATGGAACGGCTCTCGCTCCGGTTTATTTAGGAGAAGAACGTGGATATGGCTTTAAGGTGTTTGCCGATGAAACGCGTCCGCTGTTGCAGGGTGCACGCCTGACGGCCTACGAATTGCAGAAGGTGGGTGTGGATGTTACCTTGATTTGTGATAATATGGCGTCGGCCGTCATGCGGAAAGGCTGGGTACAGGCTGTCGTGGTCGGTTGCGACCGGGTCGCGGCAAATGGTGATACGGCTAATAAGATCGGGACTTCGGGAGTGGCGATCCTGGCTCGTTATTACGGTATTCCTTTTTATGTGTTAGGTCCGACATCCACTATTGATTTGAATTGTTCGGATGGGGATTCGATCGTGATAGAAGAACGGAATCCCAAGGAAATTACGGATATGTGGTATGCTTCGCGGATGGCTCCTGAAGGGGTGAAAGCTTATAATCCGGCTTTTGATGTAACTCCTCACGACTTGATAACTGCGATTATAACCGAAAAAGGTATTGCTTATCCTCCTTTCCGTCTGGAGGATTTCTGAAAAATATTTACGGAAAGTTTTGCTAATCCCGAAACAATCAGTAATTTTGCTGCCCAATTTGTGGATATAGTAATTAAACAATATAATAAATTAAATTATGATCGTAGTTCCATTAAAAGAAGGCGAAAACATTGAAAAAGCGCTGAAGAAATTCAAAAGAAAGTTTGAAAAAACTGGCACAGTTAAGGAATTGAGACGCAGACAACAATTTGATAAACCGTCTGTGACTAAAAGACTTAAGAAAGAACGTGCTGTTTACGTTCAACAACTTCAGCAAGTAGAAGATTAATAATTCGTAAATTCCTTTGAATTATTGAATTCTTTTTCATACATTCGTTGCATGATTTTAGATATGTAGCGATATGTTGTTGACAGATTCTTTTCTTGACTATCTTCTGCATGAGCGGAACTATTCCAAAGGTACGGTTGAGTACTATCGGGCAGATATTCTTGAACTGCAGAGGTTTGGAGAAGAAATGTTGGGAGACTTGACTCCATCGGATGTAGATGCGGAACTTGTTCGTGAATGGATTGCTTCCTTGATGGACAAAGGACTTGCTTCTAATACGATAAACCGAAAGCTGAGTTCTATCCGGACATACTATAAATTCCTTTTGAGGAGAGGCGAGGTCGCGGTAGATCCGTTGCGGAAAGTGACGGGGCCCAAGAAGAAAAAGCCGCTTCCGGTATTTCTGAGAGAGGGTGAGATGAATAGGTTGCTGGATGATATGGACTTTGGTGAAGGTTTTGAAGGGTGTCGCGACCATATGATTATTGAAATGTTTTATGCTACCGGCATGCGACTTTCAGAATTGATAGGGTTGGATGATAAGGATGTCGATTTTTCGGCTTCTCTCGTTAAAGTGACGGGAAAACGGAATAAACAACGTCTTATACCTTTCGATGAGGAGCTGGGACGCTCGATGCGAGAATATGTCAATGTGCGGAATGAAGCTGTCCCGGTTCGCTCGGATGCTTTTTTTGTCCGGAAGAATGGAAAAAGGCTTTACCGCAGTATCGTAGCATGCCTTGTGAAACGAAACCTTTCGAAGGTAGTGACTGTAAAAAAAAGAAGTCCCCACGTGCTGAGGCACACCTTTGCAACGGCTATGCTGAACAATGGTGCTGATTTAGGCTCGATAAAAGAACTCCTCGGACACGAGAGTCTGGCGACAACGGAAGTTTATACGCATACTACTTTTGAAGAGCTTAAAAAAGTGTATAATCAGG
>OJRV01003532.1_pt1 | contig 12876 bp, 10 predicted proteins | sample 1599241 | NCBI WGS metagenome assembly OJRV01 (sample SAMN04168656, study PRJEB22393) | human gut metagenome | biome: human gut microbiome; feature: stool | host: Homo sapiens | collected 2014-03-17 | reverse complement strand
TAATAAACCTCTCTTATAAGATTGTTTCTCTATTCCCATAAATTATTGTAATACAAAAATAAATATTTGAAAACTAAAACGAAAGATTTATATCTTTCGTTTTATAGACACTTTTTTATTATTCGCTTATTATCAAACTTTTTTTACTTTATTATTTTTCTTATATAGAAAGCTTTTTATAGTTATTTTATGGTACAATTATTTCAAAAGGAGGCGATTTTGTGTATCGTTTTTACGTATCAAGTTACGCTAAAGGAAAAGAAAAAGGTCTTTATGTATGTACTCTAGATGAAACTAAAAATGAACTTCATTTAAATAAACATATTCCTACCGAAGATTTTCCTTCTTATGTTATTAAAAAAGATGATTTTCTTTATGTATCTTTAAAAGATGCACGTGTTGGTGAAGGAGGAGGTGTCGCAAGTTATCATATTGAAGAAGATGATTTAAAACAACTTTCTTTTTATAATTCCCATGGTCGTTCTTATACTCATTTATGTTTAAGTCCTGATCAAAAATATTTATTTACAGCCAATTATCACGTTGGAGCAACAGCTGCTTTCCCTTTAAAGGATCATAAAATTGGAGATAAACTTTCAGTTGTTCACCATCATGGTTCAGGAATTGATTTACTTAAAAGACAAACAAGTCCTCATGCTCATTATGTAGGAATTACTCCTGATCATAAATATCTTTACAGTGTTGACCTAGGTGCTGATAAAATTATTATGTATGAATTTATTAATGAAAAATTACAAGAAACATCATTAAGTCAATCTGTGATTCCTGGTAGTGGGCCTCGTCATATGATTTTTTCTCATGATGGTAAATATTGTTATCTTGTTAACGAAATTGCAAATAGTATTATGGTTTATCAATATGAAGATGGACACTTTACTTTGATTCAAGTTATTCATTGTGTACCTCGTCATTTCCATGGTTTTTCAAGTGCTGCTGCTATTCATATGACATCAAGTGGTAAACATATTATTGTTTCTAATAGAGGTCATGATAGTATTGTCCTTTATCGTGTGAATCAAGAAACTGGAAAAATCACTTTACTTTATATGGTGCATACTGGAAAAGGACCTCGTGATTTTAATATTATTGATGATCGTTATATTGTTGTTGCTAGTCAAGAAGATGATCGTTTGGAGCTTTATACATTTGATGAAGAAAAAGAAGAAATTAAGCCTACAGGAAATACCTTAGATATTATTCAACCTGTTTGTGTGGCTTTATAAAAGGAGAAAAATTATGAAATACGAAATTGTTGGAGATACTCTCCCTGTTGTTATTTGTCATTTAAATAAAGGTGAAAAAATGATTAGTGATAGTGGTGCTATGGCTTGGATGGATCCATGTATGAAAATGGAAACAAATGGTGGTGGTGCTGGTAAAATCATCAGTAGAATGTTTTCTGGTGAAACTTTATTTAGAAATAGTTATACGGCAAACAAAGATGGTTTGATTGCCTTTGCCTCAAGTTTCCCTGGAAAAATTGTCGCTATTGATGTAGAGCCTGGAAAAGAAGTCATCATTCAAAAATCTGCTTTTCTAGCTAGTGAAGAAAATGTAGAAACATCGGTTTGCTTTAATAAGAAATTTTCTTCTGGTATATTTGGTGGTGAAGGTTTTATTTTAACAAAGATTTCAGGACACGGAACATGTTTTATTGAAATTGATGGAAGTACCGTAGAATATAATTTACTACCAGGTCAACAAATGGTGATTGATACCGGTTATCTTGCAATGATGGATGCTACTTGTAAAATGGATATCCAATCAGTTCCTGGTTTAAAAAATAAATTTTTAGGAGGAGAGGGATTATTTAATACAGTGGTTACTGGCCCTGGTAAAATTGTGGTTCAAACAATGCCTATTTCAGCAGTCGCAAATTCACTTGCAAGATTTTTCCCTCAAGGTAAATAATGAAGAAATTGTTTTGTTTTGATATTGATGGTACTTTAAGAACAACCACAGATCATCAAGTACCAGAAAGCACTGTCAAAGCTTTAAACTTATTAAGAGAAAAAGGACATCTTTTACTAGTTTCAACAGGAAGAAGTGTGGATTCTTTAAAAAATACACATATTTATGATACTTTTTCTTTTGATGGCTATGTATGTAATAGTGGACAAGCTTTATTAGATAAAGATTTAAATTTAATTCACAAAGAAAATCTTTCTCGAGAAGTGGTTTTAAAAGCTCTAGAAGCTTCTAAAAAACATAACATTCCTTTAGCACTTAAATGTACACCAAGAATTATTAATATGGAACCAAATGAAGATGTCATTCGCTCATGTAATTATTTCAATAACCCTATTCCAACTGTAGGTACATATACAAATCAAGAAGTAGGTGCCATGATTGCCTATGGTCCTTTAGGATATGATTATCAAGAATTTAAAGCTATTGATGAATTAGATGTAATGGTTGGTGAAAGTAGTTATGCAGATATTACAATCAAAGGCATTTCTAAAGCAACAGGTATTGCTTATTTTATGAAGTTATGGAATATAGATAATTATGTCGCTTTTGGTGATTCTTTAAATGATGTTGAAATGTTTAAGCATGCATCGTTTTCTATTTGTATGGGACAAGGAAATAGTGATTTAAAGAGATTAAGTGATTTTGTGACAACTTCTATTGATGAAGATGGTATTTATTACGCATGTAAAGAATTAGGTTATATCCAATAAGATATAACCTAATTTTTCATATAAAAAAGAACAATGCTTTAGTATTACTACATTGTTCTTTTTAGTTTTATCTTAATTTTGTAATATCAATTAATGATGGTACACCTTGTTTACGTTTTTCAAGTGAATCAATAAGTGCTTTTGCTGTATCAAGTGACGTATAAATTGGAATACCTGCTTCTACGGCAAAACGTCTAATTAAGAAGCCATCTTTTAAGTTATCATTTCTTGTTGGAATATCGATTACTAAATCAACTGTATCCGTAAACATTAAGTCAAAGATTGTATTTGTTTTTTCACAGATACGATTGACAAAATGTACAGGTACGTCATGTTCTTTTAAGAATTTATATGTTCCTTCTGTTGCATATAAATCATAACCAAACATATAATATTGTTTAGCGATTGGTAAGAATTCTTCTTTAGAAGAATCTTTAATTGTACAAATGATATTCTTTCTCTTAGGTAATTGAATACCTGTTCCCATGAATGCTTTATAAATAGCTTCATCTAAGTTTTTAGAAATGCCTAAAACTTCACCTGTTGATTTCATTTCAGGTCCTAAAGAAATTTCTGCACCTTTGATTTTTTCAAATGAGAACACTGGCATTTTAACTGCAATTGTTTCTTTTTCCGGAACAATTCCATAAGAATATCCTTGTTCTTCAATTGTATGTCCCATAATTGCTTTTGTAGCAATGGCAACAATTGGGATATCTGTAACTTTTGAAATATAAGGAATTGTTCTTGAAGATCTTGGGTTAACTTCAATAACATAAACTTGATCTTCATAAACAATGAATTGAATATTGATTAATCCCACAACATGTAATGCTTTAGCAAGACGTTTTGTATAATCAACGATAACATCTTTAATTTCTTGTTTGATTTTTTGTGGTGGGTAAACAGAAATACTATCTCCAGAGTGAACTCCCGCACGTTCAACGTGTTCCATAATACCTGGAATTAAGATACCATGTCCATCACAAACTGCATCAACTTCAACTTCTTTACCAGATAAGTATTTATCAATTAAGATTGGATGTTCTTGGTATTGTCTATTAATGATTTTCATGAACTTTTTAATATCACCATCATTTAAGGCAATTTCCATACCAGCACCACCTAATACATAAGATGGTCTTACTAAAACTGGATATCCTAATTTATTAGCAACTTCAATGGCTTCTTCTGTTGTAAAGACTGTTGAACCTCTTGGACGGTCAATATGACATTTTTCAAGAATTTCATCAAATCTTTCTCTATCTTCAGCTGCATCTACATCATCAGCATCTGTTCCTAAGATTTTAACACCCATATCTGTTAAAGCTTTTGTAAGTTTAATGGCTGTTTGTCCCCCAAATTGCACGATGGCTCCATCTGGTTTTTCAATATCAACAATGCTTTCTACATCTTCAGCAGTTAATGGTTCAAAATATAAACGATCTGCAATATCAAAGTCAGTTGATACTGTTTCAGGATTGTTATTAACAATAATTGTATCGTATCCTGCTGCTTTTAAGGCCCATACACAATGTACCGAACAGTAATCGAATTCGATACCTTGTCCTATACGAATTGGTCCTGATCCTAAAACCATGATTTTTTTCTTTTCTCTTTGAGGTTCTACTTCGTTCACTCCACCTTGAATTGAATAGTAATAAGGTGTTTGTGCATCAAATTCTGCCGCACATGTATCAACAACTTTATAAGCTGCAACAATATTATTTTCTTTACGCATTTGATGAATTTCTTGTTCTGTTTTTCCAGTTAATTCAGCAATGACTCTATCTGGGAATTGTAATCTTTTTGCTTGTTTTAATAAATCAACTGTTAATTCTTCTGTTTTAATTCTTTCTTCCATTTCTACTAAATGTTTGATTTTATCAATGAACCAAACATCAATTTTAGTAATTTCATGGATTTCTTGTTCAGTAATTCCTTTTCTTAAGGATTCAGCTACTGCAAAGATACGTTGATCATCAACATCTTTTAATTTTTGTTTTAATTCATCATGTGTTAATTTTGTAAAGGCATCTAAATGTAAGTAGAAAACATTTTGTTCAAGAGAACGTAAAGCTTTCATTAAAGCTCCTTCAAAGTTATTACAGATTGACATAACTTCTCCAGTTGCTTTCATTTGTGTTCCTAATTTTCTTGAAGCATCAACGAATTTATCAAATGGCCATTTAGGAATTTTACATACAACATAGTCTAATGTTGGTTCATAAGAAGCGTATGTTTTACCTGTAACGGCATTTTTGATTTCATCTAAGGTATATCCTAAAGCAATTTTAGCCGCTAATTTAGCAATTGGATAACCTGTTGCTTTAGAAGCTAAAGCTGATGAACGAGAAACACGTGGGTTTACTTCGATAACACAATATTCAAAGCTATTTGGATTTAATGCATATTGAACGTTACATCCACCTTCAATATTTAATGCTGTAATGATATTTAAAGCTGATGAACGTAACATTTGATATTCTTTATCTGATAAAGTTTGGCTTGGTGCCACAACAATACTATCTCCTGTATGAACACCAACAGGATCTAAGTTTTCCATGTTACATACAGTAATGCAGTTTCCTACACTATCTCTCATTACTTCATACTCGATTTCTTTCCATCCAGCAATACATCTTTCAATTAAACATTGACTTACTCTTGATAGACGTAAACCATTTGAACAAATATCATGAAGTTCTTTTTCATTATTTGCGATACCTCCACCAGTACCACCTAAAGTATAAGCAGGTCTTACAACAACTGGATAACCAATTTTTTCGGCGAATTCTAAAGCGTCATTAACATGGTTAACAACGATGGATGCAGCACATGGTTCGTTAATTCTTTCCATTAAGTTTTTAAATTCTAAACGATCTTCTGCAAGTTTGATGGTATCTGTATTTGTCCCAATTGTACGAACATTGTGTTCTTCTAAGAATCCTTCATCCGCTAAAGCCATAGCGATATTTAATGCATTTTGTCCACCTAATGTTGGTAAAATGCTATCTGGTTTTTCTTCCATGATTAATTTTTTAACAACAGGTACAGTTAATGGTTCGATATAAACTTTATCTGCGATATCAGCATCTGTCATGATAGTTGCTGGGTTTGAGTTAATTAAAACAACTTCTACCCCTTCTTCTCTTAAAGCACGACATGCTTGTGTTCCAGCATAATCGAATTCTGCTGCTTGACCAATGATGATAGGTCCTGAACCGATAACTAATACTTTTTTAATACTTAAATCTCTTGCCATCTTATTTACCCTCCATCATTTTTTCAAATTCATCAAATAAAGCATCTGTATCTAATGGACCAGCACATGCTTCTGGATGAAATTGTACTGTTTTAATATTTTTACCAATATATTCAACACCTTCAATTGTTTGGTCATTTACATTAATAAACCAAGGTTTTGCGATATTTCGATCAATAGAATCATCACAAATTACATAGTTATGATTTTGTGTAGAAATATAAACACGACCTGTATTTAAATCTTTAACAGGATGATTTGCACCATGGTGTCCATATTTTAATTTTTCTGTTTTAAAACCATGAGCTAAAGCCATCAATTGATGTCCTAAACAGATTGCAAAGATTGGTAAACCACTTTCAGATAGTTTTTTAACTTCTTTAATGATTTCAACATTTTCGCTTGGATCTCCAGGACCATTTGATAACATCACTCCATCATAGTTTCCTTCAATGATTGTACTTGCAGGAGTAGATGCTGGATAAACTGTGACTTCTATATTTCTCTTTGCAAGTGATTTAGCAATATTCTTCTTAGCACCAAAATCTAATAAAGCAACTTTTCGATCTCCACTACCTACTGTATAAGGTTTGTCACATGTTGTTCTTTCAACGACACCAGTTACTTTAAAGTTATGTATTTTTTCCATCACTTCACTTAAATCATCATATTTTGTTGTTGTAATCATTCCATTCATACAACCTTTATTTCTAATGATTTTAGTTAAATGTCTTGTATCGATTCCTTGAATACAAGGAATGTCATGTTCAATTAAATAATCTTTTAAATCAATATTTTTTCTAAAATTACTTCCAAGTCTTGCAAGTTCATTTACAACAAATCCTTCAACATAAGGTTTTGTAGATTCTTGATCTTCTAAGCATACTCCATAGTTTCCAATCAATGGATATGTCATAACAACTGATTGTCCTGCATAGGAAGGATCTGTCAGTACTTCTACATATCCTGTCATCGACGTATTAAATACAAATTCACTGACAACTTCTTTGTCAGCTCCTACGCTTTCACCTTCAAATACGTTTCCATCTTCTAAGATTAAATAGGCTTTCATATATTTTCCTCCTTTTTTTGTTATAAAAAAACATATCAATTAAAAATGATATGTTAGAAACAATGAGAATATAAAAATGAGGTACTCGTATTCAATTGTAAGCAATCATATTTGACACTTTGTTGTAACATAGCCCTCATCTCCTTTTGTTCTTGAATAGTATAGTAGATTTGATAACATTTTTCAACACTATTTTATAATTTTTTATTATTATGTAATTTTATTTTATTAACAATTTTTTAGTATAAGAAAAAAAGAGATTTTACTCTCTTTCTATTTTTGAAAATACTTTTCTATTTCTTTTACTTCTTTTTCTGGAATTTTTAACAGCTCTGCTGCTTTAGAAAACGATATATTTAAACTACTCATCAAATTAGAAATAAGTTTCCTATTATTTTCTTTACGTTCCATTTGTTTACCCTGATTGATTCCTTGACTTATTCCTTCATTTCTTGCTTCTAATGCAATACTTTCGCCTAAATTACACATACCCTTAACCTCACTTTCTATCCTTTTCGTATCAAATCCATACTCTTCTATAATTATTTGTTTTCCCTTATAATCTAATACATTATTTAAAAAGACCATCAATGGTGTCAATAATTCATCATATACTTCGTACTTTTTATTTAAGTCATGTTCTTTGTTTAAGTATATCACAAGAATTACTCCCTTGTCATAAACTTCTTTTTCTTCTGCTGTCGTTCCACAAACAATCCTTTCATTTGTTTCATAGACATTCATATGCCCATCTTTTATCTTTGGAGCCTTTGGCATAATCCACAAAGAATAAACCTTTTTCATTCCATCATAGTTTTTACCATCATACTCTCTTCCCCATTGACTAGATAACATTCTGGCAATATAAGCTTGCCCTCTCGTAATAATTGAGTATCCTGGATAAAGATTATTTTGTATTTCTACATTCAAATAAACCCGTATTTTCTTTCCATCTTTTTGTGGTACATCAATATAACATAAAATATCATAATATACCATCCCTTCATCTTTGATGAAGCCTTCCTTATCTACAAGATGAAAATGTGGATTAACTATTCTATCACCTATATGTACTCCTTTTATTAGTCTTCTAATTTCTTCAATACTTAAATGCTTTGCTTCATCTACAACTACCTTTATGATTCTTGATAATACTTCTTCATTTCCTATGATCATTTTACACAGATGATCATACATTGTTGTTTGTTTACTTGTTGTTATTTTATTTATTTTGTCCATAAGTAGTCCTCCTACTTATTTATCTGTTCTTTTTTTACTTTTTTTCTTCTTTTTTTGAAAAAAAATAAAAAAATTGTTAGGAAATCAGATGATTTCCTAACAATCATGTATCTTAGTCTTTAATAGCTTTATGATATTCTTGAAGTGATTTAACTTCATGTGTTCCATGAATTTCAGCTTCTAAGATACCTTCTACAGCTGCATTTGCAGCAGCAATGTTTGTCATGTATGGAATTTTCATTTTAATAGCTGTTTTTCTAATATAACTATCATCATGTGCAGATTCTTTACCATGTGGCGTATTGATCACCATATCAAGTTCACCATTTGTAAGAGCATCTGCAATATTTGGACGACCTTCTTTGATCTTTTTAATTTTGATAGCTGGAATGTTATTGCTATTGATTAATTCAAATGTTTTACCTGTAGCCACAATTTCAAATCCTGCATCATAATATTTTCTAGCAAGAGCAACAACATCTTTTTTATCTCTATCAGAGACAGAAATTAAAACACGACCAGATGTTGGTAATTTTGTTTGAGTAGCTTCTTCAGCTTTAAAGATAGCAGCTCCATAAGAATTAGCTAAACCTAATACTTCTCCTGTTGATCTCATTTCAGGCCCTAGAATTGGATCAACTTCAGGGAACATATTGAATGGGAAAACAGCTTGTTTTACACCAATATGAGGAATCTTTCTATCTTTTAAATCTTTAACAGGTGATGGTCTACCTGTAAGTTCACTCGTAACGATATCTGTTGCAAGTTTTACCATGTTGATGTTACATACCTTAGATACTAAAGGTACTGTTCTTGAAGCACGTGGATTTGCTTCTAAAACATAAACTTTATCATCAGCAATCGCATATTGCATATTCATTAAACCACGTACATTCATTTCTCTAGCAATTTTCTTAGTATATTCTTTTATTGTTTGTACATGTCTTACTGGAATATGTTTAGATGGTAAAATACATGCTGAGTCCCCTGAGTGAATACCAGCAAGTTCAATATGTTCCATAACAGCAGGCACAAAAACATTTTCTCCATCAGAAATAGCATCTGCTTCACATTCCATCGCATCATTTAAGAAACGGTCAATTAAGATAGGACGATCAGGTGTTACCCCAACAGCAGCTGCCATATATTGTTTTAATGAATCATCATCGTAAACAACTTCCATACCTCTACCACCTAATACGTAAGATGGTCTTACCATTAATGGATAACCAATTCTTTGAGCGATTTCTAAAGCATCATCGATTGTTACAGCCATTCCTGATTCAGGCATTGGAATTTCTAATTTTTCCATCATTTCATTAAATAAGTCACGATCTTCTGCCATATCAATTGTTTCAGGTGTTGTTCCTAAAATATTTACACCATTTTCTTTTAATTGACTTGCTAGATTTAATGGTGTTTGTCCCCCAAATTGAGCAATGACTCCTAATGGTTTTTCTTTTTCATGAATACTTAAAACATCTTCTAATGTTAATGGTTCAAAATAAAGTTTATCAGATGTATCATAATCTGTTGAAACTGTTTCTGGGTTACAGTTAACAATGATTGTTTCAAATCCTAATTTCTTTAAGGCAAGAGAAGCATGAACACAGCAATAGTCAAATTCAATACCTTGACCAATTCTGTTAGGTCCTCCACCTAAGATCATGATTTTTTTATTATTTGATACTTCATCTTGATCTTTTCCATTATATGTAGAGTAATAATAAGAACTATCTTTTGTACTTGATACATGAACTGGTTCCCAGACTTGATGCATACCCATAGCAAGTCTTTGATTTCTAATTTCTTTTTCTTCAACATCTAATAACTTAGAAATATATTTATCAGCAAAACCATCTTGTTTAGCTTGTTTTAAAACATTGTCTGGTAATTGTTGTCCTTTATAAGAAGAAATTTTTTCTTCTTCTTCAACAAGTTCTTTCATTTGTTCAATGAAATAATGTTTAATTTTTGTAAGTTCAAATAATTCATCAACAGTAGCTCCTTTTCTTAAAGCTTCATACATAATGAATTGTCTTTCACTTGTTGGATTAACTAATAATTTTAATAATTCATCTTTAGATAAATCATTAAAGTTCTTTGCATATCCTAAACCATAACGTCCAATTTCTAATGAACGAATTGCCTTTTGAAAAGCTTCTTTATAAGTTTTACCAATACTCATAACTTCCCCTACAGCTTTCATTTGTGTACCAAGTTTATCTTCTGCTCCTTTGAATTTTTCAAAAGCCCAACGTGCAAACTTAATAACAACATAATCCCCATCAGGATAATATTTATCTAACGTTCCATATTTACCACAAGGAATCTCATCTAATGTAAGTCCAGCCGCTAACATTGCTGAAATTAAAGCAATAGGGAAACCTGTCGCTTTAGAAGCTAAAGCAGATGAACGAGATGTTCTTGGATTGATTTCAATAACAACAATACGATCTGTTACTGGATCATGAGCGAATTGAACATTTGTACCTCCAATAACTCCAATTGATTCAACAATACGATAAGCTTGTTCTTGTAAACGATTTTGCACTTCTTTTGAAATTGTAAGCATTGGTGCACTACAGAAAGAATCTCCAGTATGTACTCCTAATGGATCAATATTTTCAATAAAACAAATTGTAATCATGTTATTTTTAGCATCTCTTACAACTTCTAATTCTAATTCTTCCCATCCTAAAATAGATTCTTCAATTAAGCATTGGTGTACTAAACTTGCTTGCAACCCTCTATTTACAACTGTTTTTAATTCATCAACATTGTAAACAAGTCCTCCACCTGCTCCACCCATTGTATAGGCAGGTCTTACAACTACTGGATAGCCTAATTTATCAGCAATAGCTAAAGCTTCATCAACCGTATTTGCAATTTCACTTCTTGCCATTTCAATACCAAGTTCATTCATGGCTTTTTTGAATTCTAAACGGTCTTCTCCACGTTCAATAGCATCTACTTTTACCCCTAATACTTGAACGTTATATTTGTCTAAAACTCCGGCATTACTTAATTCAGAACATAGATTTAAAGCTGATTGTCCACCTAAGTTAGGAAGTAAAGCATCTGGTCTTTCTTTTTCAATGATTTGTGTTAATCTTTCTACATTCAATGGTTCAATATATGTCACATCTGCAGTTTCTGGATCTGTCATAATTGTAGCTGGGTTAGAATTGACTAAAACAATTTTATACCCTAATCCTCTTAATGCTTTACAAGCTTGTGTTCCTGAATAATCAAATTCACATGCTTGACCAATAATAATTGGTCCTGAACCAATGACTAATACTGTGTTAATATCTTCTCTTTTTGGCATCTTTAATCCTCCTTTTGATTGTAAAAAAAACATATCTTAGAAAAGATACGTTTCAAATTAAAAAATAAAAAGCGAAAAAGGGCCCATGTCTTTATATTGAATTGTCATAAGTAGATCTTTTTTCATAATGGCCTCCTATAAGCAATTTCGCTCTATCTATAGAAAAATTATATAAGATAATGATTGGGAATTAAATAAATTAAAATATAATTATCATACTAATTTTTTATTTCCATGCCAAATAATATCCTTGCCAATTCTTTTTAAGTTGAGCTGTTACTTCTTGTTTCTTTTTTATTCCCATTTCATTTGTATACGTATATTCAACCATCACAGTATCTTCTTTTTTTATATTTTTACATGTATACGCTTTTTCAAATTCAATATATTCTTTATCCCACAAATAGATTTCATCTTTCTTTATCTTATTTCCACTAAATGAAAGAGTAAAATCACCTTTGTTCTTTTTTTCATTATAACTTTCTAACATGATTCCACCACTAGCATCTTCATCTAAATAGTTTTCAAAGTTCACATCCATATCTAATACTTCCGAATTTGTTTCACCATTTGTTTGTGAAATAAGCTGTGCAGATTGAAGGGTTTGAATAGGAAGATTTATTGTTCCATTAAAACGATCTTCTTCTTTATTTAAAGAAAGTGTATATGTATCTTTATCTGTTTTAAAAATAACTTGTGCTGTTGTATTATCTTAATAATTTTTTAAAATCAAATCAATATTTATATTATAACTATCCTTTTTAATATCACTGATATAACCACTAAAATAAGAACAAATAGAATTTGTATCTAGTGAAATTGGTTGATCACCATAAAAGTCATTGATTTGTTGTTGCAACGAAGAATTTGCTTCTTCCAATGCATCCATTCTCTCACTCATCTTAACTGCTACATAACTTTCCATAATAAATGCTAGAAAAATAACAATTCCAAAGATAATAATCATATTTCGATGATTAGTACTTTGATCCGTTTTTATTTTTTTCTTTCATCTAAAAGTTCTTCTAAAGAGATGCCAAAAACATCAGCCATAGCCTTACAACTTTGTATATCAGGTGATGACTGATTACTTTCCCATTTTGATATTGTTTGTCTTGATATATGCAGTAATTTACCTAATTCTTCTTGCGATAATCCCTTCATTTTCCGATATTTTTAAATACGTTCTCCAAGTGTCATATAATCTTTTCTCCTTTTATTCATCATAACATGAAATAAGAAGAAGATATGCTCTAAGGATTAACAT
>OJRV01003497.1_pt1 | contig 12989 bp, 6 predicted proteins | sample 1599241 | NCBI WGS metagenome assembly OJRV01 (sample SAMN04168656, study PRJEB22393) | human gut metagenome | biome: human gut microbiome; feature: stool | host: Homo sapiens | collected 2014-03-17 | reverse complement strand
CGGTGGCGAGCGCCACCTGCGTGAACTGGGTCAGGTTGAGCAGGCCTTCCGGATGGCGGTAGGTCACGCCGTTGGCGGTCAGTTCCTTCGGATTGTCACGCACGACGGCAAGGATCGAGAATCCAAGCTTCTCGCGGGTCACCTTGTCGGCACGCTTCCACACGTCTCGTGCGGCCGGGGACTTGGCACGCTCGTCGAGCACCATGCCCTGCTGCTGTATGCCCTGGCCCGGGTATACGAACGCAGACTTCGGCGCGCGCACGATGGCGGTACCACGAGACACGATGTTGCCTTTGATACGGCTGGTCACTTCGAGCACCATGCCGGAGTGAGCCACGCGTCCAACGCGTTCGATGGAGATTTCCACTTCGTCGTCGAGCTGCACCATGCCGTACATGTTGTAGGTCCAGCCTGCGATTTCATAGTGCGCACCCTTGCCGTCAAGCGCCTGCACCGCGTATTGTGCGGTTGCGGAGAGCCACATGCCGTGCACGAGCGGTGCCGCAAGACCGGAAACAGCAGCGCCACGATGCGAGGTGTGAATCGGGTTGAAATCGCCGGAAGTACGTGCGAAGGCGGTCATCTCGTGCGGAGCGGTCACCTTGACGCGGCGCAGCAGTCGGCGCGGAGTGCTTTCGATTTCCGCGTCGATTCCACCATAGTCTGGTGCTTCCGGCGGCAGTGCGTCGGAGTATGCACGACCACGGATGGCGAAACGTTCGGTTTCGTTGGCAAGCACGGTGCCGTCTTGTGTGCTGTGGGTGACGTGGATGGTCACCACACGGCCGGATGCCGATTCGAAGTAGTCTTCGGCCCAGCTGGTCAGCGCGATTTGTTCGCCGATATGCTTGAGCAGTTCGTCTTCGCTGACTTCCAGTTCGATGAGATGGTCGAGATGCACTGCGTTGAGCAGGCCTTCGATCACCGGGAAGCCGTTGACGTACACGGATCCGAGGGCCGCGTAGATGGCGGGCCATGCCGGTCCGACGAGCGCGTCCGGTGCGATGCGGGACGGCACCAGGTTGCTTGGCAGCGCGCCGCCGGTGGCCGCTTCATGGTCGAAGCCGAGGTTGGCGGACAGCGTGTAGCTGGCATGCGCCTGGCCGAACGGATAGGAGGCTTTGTCAGCCACCTGTTCAATAACAGGCATGGCGGTGAGCTTGTCGCCAGTAATGGCGGTGTTACCAATGCCAGCAGTATCTGCAAGCATACGGTACACGTGTTCCGGTAGACGGTCACGGTCGACCACCGGGAAGAGCCCGGATTCGTTGCCGTCTACGTTCAGCGGGATGACGATGTCTCGTACGGCATGCTTGGACTTGCCACCGTCCGGATCGTTGTCCCAGTAGGTATCGAGATGGATGTCGAGATCGTACTTTTCGACACTTCCTTCGCTGGAAATCTTGCGAATCTCATAGTTGGCGTCACCGTTGCTGGTGCCGTATGCCGGGTTTGCCATGAGATGGCCCACCCACGAAATGTTCGGGGATTTGCGAATGAATTCTTCTGCGGAAGATGCCGCGCCGAGCTGAGCGAACGCGGTTTTAGCTGCGATCGACGATTCTGCGGAAACGCGCTTGACCATGGCCGCTTCGAAACGGCCAAGAATGTCGGCGACCGGTTCGTCAACGGTGGTGATGCCCGCAACGGAGATCGGACCAGGAATAATACGCACGGAATCGGCGGAGTAACGGGAGTCTTCGGACTGCCACAGCTGGTCCTGACCCCACCAACGCAGCAGGTCGTTATCGATGACGGGCACGAACGGCATTGGCTTCGGATATTCACGCACGAGCACCGGGAACCAAGCTTCATCCATCGGGGTGACGGTCAGTTCGTCGGCTTGCGGATAGGCTTCGGCAAGCTTGGCGATGGCCGCGTGCGGATCGGATTCCACATCGGCACGGGATGCGAACAGCGATGCGAATTCGCCGCTTTCCTGCGTGGTGACGCGAGCTTCAATACGCTGCAGCAAGTGCAGGAAGCGATCGGCATAGGTTTCGTCGACCCACGGGAAAGCGAGATCGGCGAAACGCTGCGCCCATGCGAGATAGGTCATGGCCTTCAGGTCACCGAAATACGGCTTCGCGGTGGCGTTCAACGCTTCGATGATTTCCTCACGGCGGCTTTCCAGCTCTTCCGGATGCTTCATCACGCGCACCAGCAGGCGTCCACAACGTGCGGAAGAGTTTTCCAGCTCGTAAATGTCGGCATGCAGGTGGCTCAGGCCGGAAGTGACTCCACCCTTGGCCTGGCCGCTCGGCACCCACTGCTCGCCCAGCGGAGCGAACGGATCGGCGTCTGTTCCCTTGGCGGGAATGCCTGGGGTGTTGACGAGCATCTGCTTGACTTCAGGGCTGGTGTGCGCTTCCTTGGCGGTCATCACGGCGGTGCCGACGAGCACGCCATCCACCGGCATGAGCGGGCGACCGTATTCGGCGGACCATTCGCCGGTGATGTAGTCGGCGCCACGTTCCGGCGTGCCGATGCCGCCGCCGACCACGAGCACAAGGTTCGACTGTTCGCGCACTTCGGCATAGGTGCTGAGCAGCAGATCATCCAACGATTCCCACGAATGGTGACCGCCTGCGGAACCGCCTTCAACTTCGATCAGCACCTTGACCGGAGCGACGGCCTTGGCGATACGCACCACCTGACGAATCTGGTCGACGGTGCCCGGCTTAAAGCTCACATACGGGAATCCGTCGGCGTTGAGATTGTGGATGAGTTCCACGGCCTCGTCAAGTTCCGGAATACCCGCGGACACGACCACGCCGTCGATCGGAGTGCCGCTGGCACGCTTCTTCGGCACGATACGCTGGGATCCGAACTGCAGGTTCCACAGGTAGCGGTCCATGAACATCGCGTTGAATTCAACGGTACGGCCTTCTTCAAGCTCTTCTTCTAGCTTGGCAACATGACGGTCGAACACGCTGGCGGTCACCTGGCCACCGCCTGCAAGTTCCGCCCAGTAGCCGGCGTTGGCGGCCGCTGCCACGATTTCCGGCTCCACGGTGGTCGGGGTCATGCCGGCGAGCAGTACCGGAGCCTTGCCGGTCAGTTCGGTGAATGCGGTGCGCACCTTGTCTCCAGCGGAGGTGTGGATGATGCTTGGTGCGAAGCGGGTCCAGTTCTGGGTGCGCTCCGGCAGGGTTTCCAGCGTGGAGAGCTCGCCGCGATCAGCCACGGTGAAGGCTTCCACCACACCGACACCAGTGCCTTGGGCAACAGTGGAGAACAGTTTGCCAACGGTGGTTCCCGGACCAAAGTCCAACACCCACAGGGCACTCGGATCGGTGGATTTCATGAGCGCACGCACGCGGGCGGCCCAATCCACATGGTTGAGCAGCACTTCGGCTGCAAGCTCGCGAGCGTGGTCGGCGTCGATTCCGCAGGATTCCGCCCATGAAACAGCCTGTGAAACAGCATCGGCCATGAGCGGGCTGTGGAACGGCAGGGTCACGTCAAGGTATTCGAGCACCGGTTCGAACACACGACCGCCACGCACCTTCTCTTCGCGCAGCTTGGCCTGGTGCTTGTGCTCCTTGGCCACTTCCACGCCGAACGCGGCCAGATCCTCCGGGTAGCCGGAGAGCACATAATGCGTGGCGGAATTGGTGACGGCCACGGCAATCGGGCCGCGGGCACCGGAAACACGCTTGATCAGCGCATCCACCTGGGCACGGGTGATGTCTTTGACCGACAGCATCGGCGTGGCTTCGCCGTGACGCGCGGCAAGACCAAGTTGACGCGCCTGACGGGTGCCAGCAACACCGATCAGCGTGGCAATCGCAAGAATTTCATCAATTTGCGCGGAAGCCGCCTCAATGGAACCCGCTTCGACAATCGACTGCACCATGTGCACGGCGAGCACACCTTGGGAGTGACCGAGCACGGCAACCGGCTTGGCAACGGCGGGATTGTAGCCGAGAGAAGCAGCGTCGAGCAGCGCACCCAACTGGGCGAGAGCAATGCCCGGAACGCTTGCGGAAGCCGCTGCGGCAGCGCCGAGTCGTGCCGGATTCGGCTCGAATCCAAACAGGTCGACCGGGCGGCCGGTGGTGGCGAGCAGGTCGGCTGACACCGGGTACAGCAGTGCCTGGGCTGCGTCGGCATGGGCATGCAGCGCTTCGTTGAGCACCGGATTGGCGCTTTGGTCGGTGAGCGCCACCGGCCATGGGGTGGATTGTCCGGCGAAGGCGAGCGCGTGCGGCTCACCGTTCAGTCGATCAAGAAAAAAGGTGTTCATGATGTTCCTTACTTGTTTCAAAAATCTTGCGATGTGTTCTTGCGATTGATTCTTGCGTTTACGTTTGCTTACGATTCATCCGCGCACTTTGCACCCGTCACAACGGCTGGTTGCCATGGTGTTTGGTGGTTTTGCGCACACGCTTCTTGCTGGAGAGCAGTTTGAGCGATTCGATGATGGTTTCGCGCGTTTGCTCGGGGTCGATCATGGCGTCGATTTCACCCATTTCCAGCGAAAGATTCGCGTTGACGGTGGTGCGTTCGTAGTCGGCCACGTATTTGGCCCGGAGCGCTTCGACGTCTTTGCCTGCGTCTTTGGCTTTCTGCAGGTCTTTGCGGTGGATGATGTTCACCGCTCCGGCTGCGCCGAGCACTGCGATTTGGCTGGATGGCCAAGCGTAGTTGAGGTCGGCCCCAATGGCTTTGGATCCCATCACGATGTAGGCACCGCCGAAGGCTTTTCGCAGGATTACGGTGACCAGCGGCACTTGCGCGTTGGCGTAGGCGTAAATCACTTTCGCACCGCGGCGGATGATGCCCGCATGTTCCTGTTCGGCGCCAGGCTTGTACCCGGGGGTGTCCACCAAGGTGACGACCGGCAGGTTGAACGCGTCGCACAGACGCACGAATCGTGCCACTTTTTCGGAGGAATCCACGTCGAGGATGCCCGCGTTGACGTTCGGCTGGTTTGCCACAATGCCGACCGGATGCCCGTTCACGCAGGCGAATCCCACCACTGCGGAGCCTGCAAACAGCTCATGCACTTGTACGAATTCGCCGTAGTCCACGATGCAGCGGATCACGTCGAGCACGTCGTATGGCTGGCGATCGTTGTCGGGCACGATGGTGGCGAGTCGTTTGGCTACATCACGATCGGAGCGGGTTGCGGCGTACGCGTAGGTGGGAGGCTGCAGGTCGGAGTTGGACGGCAAGTAGGCGAGCACGGTTCGCGCGTAGTCGATCGCGTCAGCTTCGTCTTCGCCCAAATAGTGCGCCACGCCGGAGGTGGCGTTGTGCACATAGCCGCCACCGAGATCGTCCATGCTGATTACTTCGCCGGTGGCCGCTTTGACCACGTCAGGGCCGGTGACGAACATGTTGGAGTTCTCGCGGGTCATGATGATCAGGTCGGTCAGTGCCGGGCAGTACACGGCTCCGCCCGCGCAAGGGCCGAGAATCAGCGAAAGCTGCGGCACGAAACCGCTGGCATCGCAGGTTTTGCGGAACAGATGCCCGTATTGCGTCAGTGCGGCCACGCCTTCCTGAATGCGGGCGCCACCCGAATCGATGAGCGCGATGATCGGCACTTTCAGATCGAGCGCCTTGTCCATCAACCGACAAATCTTGCGGCCTTCCGCGACTCCCAAAGTGCCGCCACGCACGGAGAAATCCTGCGCATAGACGGCGACTTTGCGCCCGAACACTTCGCCGAAACCGGTGATGACCGCCGCTCCCGCACGACCACCGTTGATGTCGCCGCCGCAGAATCGTCCGATTTCCTCAAAAGAACCGGTATCGAGCAGCAGGTCGAGACGTTCGCGTGCCGTCAGCTTGCCTTTAACGTGCTGGCGATTGCGTGCATGATCTTCCGCTTCGTGCGCGAGTTGTGCCGCTCGCAGTACGGATGCGCGGATTGGCTGGGACGCGCCCGGCACATCGGTTGCGGAGGCGTTTGCGGCAGCAGAGACGGCTTCGGCTGCGTTTTTGCCGAGTCGTTCCTGCTGTTCCATCACGATTTTCACGGCTTCTTTAACGGCCGGGCTTGCGATGATATCGGTCATCACTTACCCCCTTCTGCAGTGTCGCCAACAGCGGTTCCGTCAGCTTGCTTTCCGTTACCGCTCGCTCCGGTCACATCGATGGTCATCAATGTTTCGCCGGCTTCCACGCCCGCCGCAGGCCCCACGAAAATCTTGGTGACAGCGCCCTTGACCGGCGCGTACACATAGTTTTCCATCTTCATGGATTCGAGTACGACGAGCAGGTCGCCCTTGGCCACCTGTTGGCCTTCGGCCACGTTAATGCGTGTCACGACGGCCTGCATCGGACTTGCGATCACGCCGGATTGGCCGTCGTTGCTTTGCTGTTTTTTCTGCGCATGATGCAGTCCCTGCCCGCGCAGAGGCTGGATGGCGCGTTTCGCGTCACGTGCTTTGGCACCGCCCGTCAGGTTGGCGACGATGTCGTTCGGCACGGTCAACGACACTCTGCGATTATTGACTTCGATGACGAAGGTTTCGCTGGATTCCTTCTTGTCGACGTCAAGAGAGCCCGTCGTGCCAGACACGGATGCCGGCTGACCTCCTTGGGACGATGCGGCTTCTTTGTTGAGATACTTGCGTTCCAGCCATTTGGTGCTGACATCGTATGCGGCACCGTGTTCGGCGGTGAATTCGTCGTCATTGAAGATCTGTTCGAACAGGCTTGCCGGAGTTGGCACGCCTTCCACTTTCAGTTCGCTCAATGCTCGGCGCACACGTGCCACGGCCGCGGCGCGGTCGGATGCGGTGACCACAAGTTTGCCCATCATCGAATCGAATTTCGGCGAGATGGTGTCGCCTTCGACGACGCCGGAATCCACGCGGATACCCGGTCCGGACGGCCAACGCAGCGAAGTCAGCGTGCCGGAGCTTGGCGCAAGGTTCTTTGCCGGATCCTCGCAGGTCAGACGCAGTTCGAAACTGTGCCCACGAAGCGGATGGTTCACGGTCAATTCCCCACCGTTGGCGATGGTCAGCTGCTCGCGCACCAGGTCGAGTCCGCAAACCTCCTCGCTGACGGTATGCTCCACCTGCAGGCGCGGATTGACTTCCAGGAAGTACACTTTGCCTTGCTCGGTCACCATGAATTCGCAGGTGCCAAGGCCTTCGTAATCGACCGCTTCGAACAGTCGGCGGGAGTAGGTTTCCAGCTGGTCGGTCACATCGGAAGGAAGGAACGGTGCGGGAGCCTCTTCAACAAGCTTCTGATTGCGGCGCTGCACGGAGCAGTCGCGCGTGGAATACACAGTGAAGTTACCGTGCGAATCGCGGCCGCACTGCGTTTCGACGTGACGCCCTTTGTCGATGAATCGTTCAACGAAATATTCGTTCAGATCGCCGCCCTGCAGCGCGTCATGATTCATGTAGAAGCCGCGCAGCTCATCATCATTATGCACCAGCGTGATGCCGCGGCCGCCGCCGCCATCAGTGCGCTTGAGCATCAGCGGATAACCGTGCGTGTGTGCGAAATCAAGCAGCAATCGCATGTCGGAAATCGACTGGGAAATACCGGGAACCGGCGGAACTTTCGCAAACGTCGCCACACGACGTGCGGTGATCTTATCCCCTAAATCCACGAGGGCTTCCGGATTGGGACCAACCCAAGCCGCGCCCGCGTCGATCACTTTCTGTGCGAATGAAGCGACTTCGGAAAGGAATCCATAGCCCGGATGCACTGCGTCGGCACCGCTGCGCTGCAGAATGTCGATCAGCAGATCCTCGTTGAGATATGTGTCTTTGTATGTATCTCCGGAAAGCAAATATGCGTCGTCAGCCATCTGCACATATTGCGCATGACGATCCTGTTCCGCATACACCGCAACCGTGGGAATCCCCATCTCACGCGCGGTGCGCACTACGCGAAGAGCGATTTCGCCGCGATTCGCCACCAGAAGTTTGTTGACATTTTTAGGCATAACGTCAAGTTTGGCCGAACGAACGAAAAATCGGGAACTCGTTTCCCACAAAAGACACGCGATCTTTTTGTAAGGCTCCACAAACGTTACCGAAACTTAGCCAACCTACGATTGGGGGCATAAGTTGACAAACCATGCATTTTCGTCACTTTTGCGATTGCCGTCATTTCGGCCGTCAACAATCGTCGATTCATCAACAGTAATGCAATCAGATTCAAGGAGAATTATCGTGCGTAACGCAATGCTGACGCTCAAAACCACACTGAAAACCGCTACCAGCGGCACTCTCGGATCCGTACTCAAGCCCACGCTGTTCGCCGTACTCATGTGGGCAGCTTCCGCGGCCGGCGCCGTGCCGATTCCAGGCACGCCCGTGCCGATCACCTTGCAGACGTTTGTGGTGATGCTGGCCGCGCTGATGCTGCCGTGGAAGCAGGCCGGCGCCGCAATGCTCATGTATCTGGCGGCGGGCGCGGTCGGCCTGCCGGTGTTCGCAGGCGGCGCTTCCACCATGGCATTGGTCGGCCCGAGCGCCGGCTTCCTGATCGGCTTCCTGCCGGCAGCCGTCGTCACCTCGCTGCTCAAGGGCGAAGCCCGCACCGGTTCGCTGAAGCACGGTGCGCTGACCGCCGCACGTTATCTGTTCGCCTGCGTCGCCGGCTGCATTGTGCTTGACTATCTGCTTGGCTTCATCGTGCAGTCCGCCATTACCGGCGTTGCGCTGCCGATCGTCGCGGTGGCTTCCATGGGATTCATTGCCGGCGACGCGGTCAAGGCCGTTGTCGCTTCCGCTGTGGTCGCAGGTCTTGCCAAGCTGAAGTGAGTGGAACGCGTTACGAACGTTTTCCTCACTTGCCGAGCACGCCCACATCGGCCGTGCTCACCCGATGCAACACGCCTTCCTGATCCTCAATGGTCAGGGAGGCGTCGTCGTTTAAAGCGATAGCCTTGCCCCGCAAGGTGGTTCCATCCACAAAATGCGCTTCGCAAGATTTGCCAAGCGTCCAACAGATCGGAATCATGACCTCTCTGGCACGCACGGCCTCACGATGGGGATCTTCCTCGAAATCAGCCAACCGCGAGCGCAATCCTTGCACCCAACGTGCGGCGATTGCATCGCGCATAACGGCAGCATCCGGCAGATCATGCGCAATCAACTGCAATGACGTGGCCATGTCTATCGGCAATCGTTCCTGCGCGATGGCAAGATTCAAACCGACGCCGATCACAATGGCGACGCGATTCCCACAACCCGTAATCGGCACCATTTCGGCGAGAATGCCGCCGAGTTTCCGTCCGTCCACGAAAATATCGTTCGGCCATTTCAGCGCAATGGTTCCAATCTTCCCGTCAAAATCGCCGCCGCAATCGCGTACCGCGCCAACAATCGCCTCACGCATCTCGTAACCGGCGATCATTTGCAGCCAACCGCTGACGGATAAATCGCGCATAATCGAAACGGGCACGCTTACCACCAGCGACACGATGAACGACTCCCCCGGAACGCTCGTCCACGTATGGTCGAGACGCCCGCGGCCTGCTGTCTGCTCATTCGCCGCAATGACCACGATTTCATGCCCGCTCCACGCAGACTTCCCTGCATTCACGCCATCCGCGCTGTTCACGCCATCCGCACCATTCGCACCGAACAGCACTCCCTCGCGCACCAAATCCGCGGCATACGTATTCGTGGATCCCACGGTGTCGAGCAGCAGCACCTGATCCGCCGCAACACAAGTACGCGGCATAATCATTGCCGAATCCAAAATCGCCATCATTACCTATCTACTACGGTATGTTCGATGCAACGTAACGGCCAGCACAACAACCACGCAGCCGCTATTCGTCCTGCCGCACTTGGCTGACCTCATGCTCGCTGGCCACGTTCGCATTGACCGCCAGCCGCGCATTGCGCGACTCGCGCCAGAATTGCAGGCATACGAAACCGAACACGAACGCGACCGGCAGCATATGCCGTTCGAAATTGTTGGCCGGAGCGGTGATCATCACGCCCATGAGCAGCAACAAGGGCAAATGCCACGACAGCGAACGCCACCGTCGCAGCACCACTTCGGCAGCGCCGACCAACAGCATCAGCGTTACGTACAGATTGCCGTGCGTCACCCAGCCGACCACGGGAATATTGCCCCATCCTTTGGCGAAACCAGCCACCGCATCGCGCCAATCGTGGTTGTACAGGTGTATCCACACATTGCCGCTCTGCACGTAATCGTTGTTCACGTAGTAGTCCATCGACACGTACGGCAGGTCAGTCACGTTGAAATAGCCGAAACACTCCGCGAAAAACGCGTCGAGTGCGATCACGGGATTCGCGACGACGATTTCAAGCCATGCCTCGTTGAAGTTCTTCATGTCGTCTTCGGTGACGGTACGCCACTTGTAGCTGACTTTTTTTGATTGGATGCCGGAGGATTTCACCGGGTCGGCGTCCTGCCAGGAGTATGCTTCGGCCATTTGGTCGAGGTTGAAGATGGGTTCGAGCTTTTCCGCCGCGTCTGCCGGAATGCCTTTTGGATTGTATTTGGCGACGCGCGCGATCTGTTGCAGTTGGATGCCCCGGCTTTCGATCGGGTCGCCACCGATGATGGCACCCGTGTTGGTGAGGAATACGATGCCGCCATGAATGAGGATGGTCGGCAGCAGCAGTGCCACAAGATAGGTTTTCCAACGTTTTCGATCGTTGATGAGCGCCAGAATCAGGGTGAAGAGAATGATGTACCATGCGTATTTCGCACTGATGAGCATCACGCAGCTTGAGATGATGAGCGCCATGATCGAGCGTTTGCGCAGACGAGTCGGCTTGCCGTTGATGGTGGGCAACGCTTTGATGTGCGTCATATGCAGTTCGTACCACACGCCGAACCACCATACGAATGCGAAAGCGAACAGCGGCGATTTCGTCAGGGAAATCGTGGCGAACACTGCAAGGGGGCACACCATGAAGAACAGAAGTATCACGAATCGGGTTTTCGCACCGGCCCGCAGTCTGGAAGGACGTGCCACGACGCCCGCTTCGGGATGCGTGTAATCGCGCATATTCCAGCAATCGTGGCGTTCCGGATGTGAGAAGTCGAATGTGCCGACGCCGAGCCTGCGCCACGGCAGGTTGAAGAATCGGTTGGCGGTCGCCGAACAGCAGAATGCAGCGAACAGCCATTGCAATGCGGCGAGCACCACAATGCCCGCATCGTTGGAGTCGGTGATATAGCGAGAAACCGCCGCCACCGCGCCGTAGAACACGGTGAGCACAACGTTATGCTGGTCGGTCAGGTACGTGGGATCATCCGGCCACATGTAATGCGCGGTCGGGTAGATATCCATGGGCACGAACGAGAAGAAGCCGATATACGGTTGCTTCAGGCCCGTCCACTGGTTCAACGCCCAGCTGAATTCGCGGATTTGCGAACGCATGTCGGCGCCGAATGCGGCCAATAGCGTGGTCGGCACCCACAGCCAGCCGATCACGAACACCAGCATGAGTTTCCACCAGCAGTCGGTGCAACGGGTCAGTTTGCGCCCAAGCCATACGATCATCGCATGAAGGGCACGCCCTGGGCGACTGTGCGCAGCGTCATGCAAGTGTCGCAACATAATGCCGAGCACAGTGGTTGGCGTTCCCGCGATCTCGTCGCATAGTCTTTCATACCGACGTACGAAATATCGCGGAAGCACGCGACGGCCATGTCCGAATCTGACCAGCGCGACGACAATCGAAAAACATATTGCGAAAGCGACCGCCAAATACAGCACGTTCAGCCAGCCGAAGTCGGAAAGTCCGCCACCGAACCAATACAACGGTCCGATGGCACAACACCATGCCACCCACAGGCATGCCAGCACGGCCAGCGTCCAGCTGAGGAACGTGCCGACCTTTCCGCCACGCTTTCCGGTTTTCTTGACTTCGCTCATAAGCGGCATAATAGCGGCACTCCCCGAATGAGCCTCCCCTTGTTGCCGCCGCCCGTTCAGCGATTCGTTGGATAGACGGCTACACTTGACGCTTATGAACTCCGATCAGACAGACATTCTCGACCTTCTGGCAGGGCACACCGACGATTCGACCATCGAACGGCTCGCTTTCGAATGCCTGATGACAAATCTTACGGATGATCGCGTCGCCTCGTTGATGAACGTGCTCGGATGGCGCGGAAATTTCGATTGCTTCGCGATTGGCGGCACACCGAAGGTGAGTCCTGCCTCGGCTTCGCTTGTCGCGCGCAATGCGGTGCATGATTTGGGTGGAGAGCACGCGATCGTCGGCACATACGGCAGTTTTCTGCTGGTGTTGGTCTGCCAGATGGGAGCCGCCACAGCCGAGGTGACGTGCACATCTGTCATGCCCGCGTTCAGCGAGGATGAGCCGGTGTATTTGAGCCCGGTACGTTCCGGTGTCGTCGGCGCCTCGCATGTGTTGCGTGAAACCTTGTTCTCACTGCAGGCCGCTCCCGCTTTGGCCTCGCCGTCCCGCCCGTTGCGTGCCGACGAATTACTGCCTGAGAGGGCGCTTTTGGGCGATGACTACGCTCGTGAGGAGCTGTATCAGAACGTGTATCGGGTGCTTCATGGCGATAATCCCGACGATCCGACATTTGTGACGGTTTCCACGTTTTTGAGGAACGGCAGTTCGTTGGAGAACACCGCGAAGGATTTGAACGTGCATCCGAATACGGTGCGTTATCGTTTGAAGCGTGCCGCGGAAACGACCGGTTGGGATGCGACCGATCCGCGCGACGCATACGTGTTGACGACCGCGCTTGCAATTGGCCGTATGCGCGATCGTTGAAACCACTTTTCTGTTTTTAATATCTATCTGATATCTGGTTTCATTGAGATTCTTTGATATTCAGACAATTGCAGGATCATTATTTATTAAATGAGATAGATAATCGCAAGATATATACGAAAAGACCCGCATCTCGCGTTGGGGCGGGATGCGGGTCTTTTGCAAGCCATATAGAAGCTATTTGCAAGCTATACTGCTCAGGCGATGACCGCCGGATCAACCGGGACGCCCGGGTTCATCGTGGAGGTGATGGTCGCCTTG
>OJRV01003492.1_pt1 | contig 13002 bp, 9 predicted proteins | sample 1599241 | NCBI WGS metagenome assembly OJRV01 (sample SAMN04168656, study PRJEB22393) | human gut metagenome | biome: human gut microbiome; feature: stool | host: Homo sapiens | collected 2014-03-17 | reverse complement strand
GTTGAGGAAGGAACAGCGATGAAATTAGTGCTAAAGGGGCACGACGAGCGGTATGTTGTGGAACAGGGGATGCTGAACCTGTTTCCTGGTGAGCGGCCCGTCTATGAGCCCATTGGCCCGGAGGATGACACCTGGGCCCGGGTCTCCCTCCGGGAGGAGGCGGACGGCTGTACCGTGGAGGTGGAGCTGTCCTGGCGGGGGACGGCGGCAACCCACCGGCTGGACGCCCCCCTGACGGGGGACGAATTTCAGCGGGAGGGCCTGCGCCGCCGGGCCATCGGCCGGTGCTTTTTCCTGGCCGCCCATGGGGTCACCGGTACTGCGCCCCCCTGGGGGATGCTCACCGGCGTGCGCCCGGTGAAGCTGCCCACCCGGGAGATGGCTGCCGGAGCCACCCCGGAGCAGGCACGGGCCAGCCTGGAGCGGGACTGCTATGTCTCCCCGGAGCGGGCGGAGCTGGCGGTGGACTGCGCCCAGGCCAGCCTGAATGCCCAGCGCACTCTGAAGGAGGACGAGGTCTCTCTCTATGTGGGCATCCCCTTCTGTCCCACCCGGTGCGCCTACTGCTCCTTTGTGTCCGCCGATGTGGGCCGGACGCTGAAGCTGCTGGAGCCCTATCTGGACGCCCTTTTGGAGGAGATCGACGCCCTGGGCCGAATCCTGGAGCGGACTGGAAAGGGCCTTCGCACCTTCTACATGGGGGGTGGTACGCCCACCACTCTGTCCGCTGTCCAGCTGGACCGTCTGCTCACCCGGTGCCGGGAGGTCCTGCCTCTGGAGGGCTGCACCGAGTATACCGTGGAGGCCGGCCGGCCGGACACCATCGACCGGGCGAAGCTGGAGGTGCTGAAAGGACACGGCGTGGGCCGCATCTCCATCAATCCCCAGACCCTGGAGGACCATGTGCTCCGGGCCATCGGACGGAAACACGCCGCCGGGGACATCCGGGCGGCCAACGACCTGGCCGGGTCAGTGGGCTTTGACTGCATCAATATGGACCTGATCGCCGGCCTGCCCCAGGACTCCTGCGAGGGCTTCCGCCGCTCTCTGGAGGGGGTGCTGGAGATGGAGCCGGAGAACGTCACCATCCACACCCTTGCGCTGAAAAAGGGCTCCACTCTTATGGAGCGGGGCGGTAGCCTGCCCAGCGGAGCGGAAGTGGCAGAAATGCTAGACTTCTCACGAGAGATATTGATACGGCGTGGTTATCGACCGTATTATTTATACAGGCAGAAATATATGTCCGGTGCATTGGAGAACGTGGGTTGGGCCAAACCTGGGACAGAGAATCTGTACAACATCATTATGATGGAGGAACTCCAGACAGTGGTGTCGGTAGGAGGAGGCGGAGTTACAAAGTTGGTGGACTACGCCGCTGGAAGAATCGTTCGCCTGCCCAACCCCAAGTATCCCCACGACTATCTGACCTCGCTGGAGAAGGTGCTGGCCCAAAAGGAGGAGCTGATCCGGTTTTACGGTTCTGAACTTCCCTAACTGCTACCCTGATGTGAAAGGAGAACGTCCATGGCATATCAATTACAGGAGATCAACCGCCGGATCCAGAATGATGTCACTGAATTTTTAGCGGAGTGCGATGAGAACTATGCCCAGCGCGTCTCACTGGCTGCGGATAAGATTCTGTCTAACCTAGAGGCCAGCCCCATTGTTCTGCTGTCCGGCCCATCTGGATCCGGCAAAACCACCACTGCAATGAAAATCGCGGAAGAACTCCAGCGGCGGGGGGTGAACACCCACGCAGTGGCCATGGACAACTACTTTAAAACCACCAATCCAAAGACTGCGCCCCGTACCCCAGAAGGAGCACTGGATTTTGAGTCCCCGCTCTGTCTGGATATGGAACTGCTGGACCGTCACTTCACTGCTCTGACCCAGGGAGAGGAGATTCTGATCCCCAAGTATGAGTTTATTCGCCAGATGCGCAACGACAGCAAGGGTACTCCGCTTCGTCTTGGCAAAAACGAGATCGTGGTGTTTGAAGGGATCCACGCCCTCAATGACAGTATTGCTGGCCGCCACCCGGAGGCTACTAAGCTGTACATCTCTGCCCGTTCCAACATCAATGAGGGCTCCGTGCTCCGCTTTAAAGGAACATGGATGCGCCTGACCCGCCGGGCGGTGCGGGATTATAATTTCCGCGGCACCGGAGTAGAAGATACTCTGGATATGTGGGCCAACGTGCGCCGGGGGGAGAAGCTGTATATTTCGCCCTTCAAGAACAAGGCGGATATTATCTTTGACTCTTCCCTTCCTTATGAGGTTTCAGTGATGAAGCACTATGCCCTCCCTTTACTGGAGGCAGTCCCGGAGGAGAATGTCCGTCGGGAGGAATTATTGGAGTTGATCGATGCGTTTCAGTTTTTCCAGCCCATCGATCCGGAACTGGTGGATAAGAGCTCTCTGCTCCGGGAGTTTATCGGCGGCGGTTCTTACCACTACACATGAGGAATTAGAATTTACAAATTAAGAGTGAGAGTCTTGAGGTCCGGTTCTGCCGGGCAGGGTACATTGCGCTCCCTCGCTCCTGATTGAGAGAAAAGGTGCCAACATGACAGAACCAATCTATAACTCACGAGATTTCCGGTGCAAGTCACCCTATGGGGCGGCGGCATCGGGGACCCCGGTTAAACTCACCCTCCGGCCGCTGCGGCAGGAGGGTTATTCCCGTGCGTTGCTCACGGCACGGTTTGAGGCTCGGAAGGACGAGATCCTCACCATTCCTATGCCATGGTCCGGGCTGGATGGGGATCGGGATCAGTTTTCATGCGTGCTGGACACTGAGGGATATGTGGGACTGGTATGGTACACCTTTACCTTGGAGCGATTGGATGGGAAAAAGAGCCGGCAGCTGGGTCCCTATCAGCTGACAGTGTATGATGGCGGGGAGGAGGTCCCTGCTTGGTTTGGCGAGGGAATGACCTATCAGATCTTCCCAGATCGTTTCCGCCGCACCAGGATCCCAGACCCTGCCGGGATGGTAGGGGGGCGGTGGGTACACGCTGCCTGGCAGGAGGAGCCTGAGTACCGTCCGGACCAGAATGGTGAGATACGAAACCGGGACTTTTTCGGCGGAGACCTGCGGGGTGTAATGGAAAAGCTGGATTATCTCCGCAGTTTGGGGGTGACGACCCTCTATTTCTGTCCTGTTTTTGAGGCGGCAGAGAATCACCGCTATGGCACAGCCGATTACAGCAGAATCGATCCTATGCTGGGCTGTGAGGAGCACTTTTCCACTCTCTGCGAGAAGGCCCACAGCCTGGGAATGCGGGTGATGCTGGATGGGGTATTCAACCATACCGGCTTTGTCAGCCGTTACTTCAATGGAGACGGATTTTACCCGGAGCTGGGGGCTCACCAGAGTCAGGACTCACCCTGGTCCTCCTGGTACAATTTCCAGCAGTGGCCAGATAGATATGAGAGTTGGTGGGGGATCTACTCCCTGCCCGCAGTGAACGAGCACGACCCATCCTATCGGGAGTTTATCTTTGGCGGAGAGAACTCGGTAGTCCGCCGGTGGCTGCGGGCGGGGGCTGACGGCTGGCGGCTGGATGTGGCGGATGAACTGCCGGATGACTTTGTCCAGGGGGTCCACGCCGCAGCCCGGGCGGAGAAGCCGGACGCGGTGGTCATTGGCGAGGTGTGGGAGGACGGCTCCACCAAGGTAGCCTACGGCGTGCGCCGCCGCCATATCCTGGGGGGGCACTGCGACGGGCTGATGAACTACCCCTTCCGCGGCGCGGCCCTGGCCTACCTCAGGGGCGGAGACGCCCGGGACTTTATGGAGGCGATGGAGACCCTGCGGGAGAACTACCCCCGGTTTGCCTTCTACTCCGCCATGAATGCCCTGGGAACCCACGACACCCCACGTATCCTCACCCTGCTGGGCGTGGGGAACGAGTGCCGGGACCGCTCCCGGGAGTGGCGCTCCAGCTTCCGAATGGATCCGGATCAGCGCCGTCGGGGGAAGGAACTCCTGAAGCTGGGAGACGCCCTGCTGTTTGCGTTCCCCGGCTCCCCCACGGTGTATTATGGGGACGAGGCGGGGATGGAGGGCTTTGAGGACCCATTCAACCGCCGTACCTTCCCCTGGGGGCATGAGGAGCCGGAGCTGCTGGACTGGTTCACCCGCCTGGGCCACCTGCGGCAGGAGTCCGCCGCCCTGCGCCGTGGCGGCATCCGCTACCGGGTGAGCGACGGACCGCTGCTGGCCTTTACCCGCACCTGCGGGGAGGAGACGATCCTGGCCGCCTTTAACACAGGGGATCAGACGGCCGCTCTGCGGCTGGAGGACGGGGAGCGGGTCCAGCTGCTGTTGGGCGCAGCTCGCTTTCAGAGCGCTCCACAGGGGCATACTCTGACCCTTCCGCCCCGCACCGGAAGCCTGATGCGCCTGCTGGCCGGTCAGGAGGAGGGTACGGCATATTCTGATTGAAGAAACAGTGCTCTGGAGTGGTGGGAAGTTCGCCGCTCTGGGACGCGTCTGTATAAAATAGGAAGCACTTCTGAGCAGAATCACGAAAATTTCGGAAAGGACCAGGTGGAATGTGGAATAAAACTTGACATGACACCCGGTTCCATTTACAATGATATACAGGACAAAAGTGAAAAACTTGGGGGATGTTTTTCAGTTGTCGCAAGGAGACAGGCCGCGACACGGGCTGTGCCTTGCGGCTCCTTTTATGCTGTCTGACCCGGCGGGAGAGCTCCGCCGCCGGTGGAACACCACTTTTTTGCGGCTGTGCCGCGAAGGGGAGAGGAGCACCCCAACCATTGATTCTGATTTGGAGGTGTCAAAAGCCAAATGTTACCCTATGTTATTGGGGCGGTTCTGGGCCTGGTTCTGGGTGCGGCACTGGTCTATGTGTTTGGCGTTCTGCGGGAGCGGAAGCAGGCTGATGAGGATCTGAACTCCGCAAAGAACCAGGCGAAGCAGATCGTCAACGACGCGTACAAGAGCGCGGAAAATAAGAAGCGAGAGGCCCTTCTGGAGTCGAAGGAGGAGATCCTCAAGGCCCGCAATGAGTACGAGCGGGAGGAAAAGGAGCGCCGGAGCGACCTTCAGAAACAGGAACGCCGGCTTCAGCAGAAGGAAGAGAACCTGGACCGCAAGACGGAGAACATGGAGCGGAAAGAGGAGCATCTGTCCAACCGCCTGGCCCGGCTGGAGGCCACCCAGGCGGAGGCGGAACGGCTCAAGCAGGAGCAGGTGGATATGCTGGAGAAGATCTCCGGCTTCACTGCGGAGGAGGCGAAAGCCTATCTCCTCAGCCAGCTGGAGGCCGACGTGACTCACGAGTCCGCCATGAAGATCAAGGAGATCGAGGCCCGGTTCAAGGACGAAGCCGACTCCAAGGCCCGCGAGATCATCTCTCTGGCCATTCAGCGTTGTGCCGCCGACCATGTGGCGGAGGCCACGGTGTCCGTGGTGCCCCTGCCCAACGATGAGATGAAGGGCCGCATCATTGGCCGCGAGGGCCGCAATATCCGCACCCTGGAGACCCTAACCGGGGTGGACCTGATCATTGACGACACGCCGGAGGCCATCACGGTCTCTTGCTTTGACCCCGTCCGCCGGGAGATCGCCCGTCTGGCCCTGGAGAAGCTGATTTTGGACGGCCGCATCCACCCCGCCCGTATCGAGGAGATGGTGGAGAAGGCTAAGCGTGAGGTGGACGCAACCATCAAGGCTGAAGGCGAGCGCGCCATTTTTGAGACCAATGTTCACGGTCTGCACCCGGAGCTGGTCAAGCTCCTGGGACGGATGCGCTACCGCACCAGCTATGGCCAGAACGTGCTTAACCACTCCATCGAGGTGTCCCACATCGCCGGCCTGCTGGCCGCCGAGATCGGCGCCAACGTGGCCGAGGCCAAGCGGGCCGGCCTGCTCCACGACCTGGGCAAGTCCATCGACCACGAGGTGGAGGGCTCCCACGTGCAGATCGGCGTGGAGCTGGCCCGGAAGTACCGGGAGAACGAGGACATCGTGCATGCCATTGAGGCGCACCACAACGACGTGGAGCCCCGCACCATCGTGGCCTGCATCGTCCAGGCAGCCGACGCCATCTCCGCCGCCCGCCCCGGCGCCCGCCGCGAGAACCTGGAGAACTATATCAAGCGTCTGGAGAAGCTGGAGGAGATCACCAGCAGCTATCCCGGCGTGGAGAAGAGCTACGCCATTCAGGCGGGCCGTGAGGTTCGTGTCATGGTGAAGCCCGAACAGGTCTCTGAGGATCAGATGGTGATCCTGGCCCGTGAGCTGGCCCACCGCATCGAAAACGAGCTGGAGTATCCCGGCCAGATCAAGGTCCACGTGCTGCGTGAGACCAAGGCTGTGGAATACGCCAAGTAAACATCCTTCCATACGGTTCATCCCCAACGGCGCACCGCAGCAGTGGTGCGCCGTTTCTTTATGCCCTTTAACTTTGCTTGCGGTGGTATCCTGTCCTCAAAACCCGAAAAATCGAGGACTCTGCCATGAAACGTATCCCTCTCATTCTTTCGCCGGCCCTGCTGCTGTTGCTGCCGGCCATCGCCCTGTATCCAATGCTTCATGCCTCCGCTGAAAAGGATGGTGTCGATAGCAGCACAGCCATTCAGGAGGCCGCCCCATCGGAAGCCGCCCCGCTGGACAGCGCCGTCGCTGCCCCCGCCGCCGTCAGTGGTTCTATCGACACCGATGGTTTTCCCCTCACCGACGGCCAGCAGCAGGCGCTTCACCGCTATATGACCGCCTACTATACCCGGAGGCGAGCACCGACGGCGTATTCTGCGCCGACGACATCGCCGCCTATGAGCAGGCGGTTGGGAATGATCCTTCGCAGTCTCGGCCGGGGATGATCCTCTGCATCCTTGGCTGGAAATAAGCCCTATCATCTCCGGCCGGGAATAAGACGTTGCGCCCTGACAGTTTTGTGGTATAATAGGACTGTCAGCGGACAGAGCCATGTCCAGTTACCATGTCCACTTTTGTCCGCAGAATGTACCAATTCACCGGGAGGATACCCTATGGAATTTCGTGTGCTGGCACTGGGAGATGTTACCAGCGAGGATGGCACCCGCCATCTGGCCCGTACTCTGCGCCCCTTTCAGAAGGTCCACGGCGTGGACTTCACCGTGGTCAACGGTGAGAACGTCTCCGGCGTAGGACTGACCCCGGATCAGGCGGAGGATCTCTTCGCCGCCGGCGCCGATGTCATCACGCTGGGCAACCATACGTGGGGCAAAATGCAGATCGCTGACTATTTGGAGGACAGTCCCTACATCCTGCGGCCTGCCAACTTTTCCCCCCGCACGCCGGGCCGTGGCGTGGGAGTCTATGACTGCGGCCGCTTCCGCATCCGGGTCATCTCCCTCATCGGCCGCTGCGATCTGTCATGGGGCAGCGATAACCCCTTTACCACAGCGGACCGCCTGCTGGCGGAGCCGGACGCTCCCACCTTCACGGTGGTGGATTTTCACGCTCAGGCCACCAGCGAAAAGCTGGCCATGGCCTACTATCTGGACGGCCGGGTCTCCGCCCTGTGGGGGACCCACACCCACGTCCCCACCGCCGACCAGCGGGTGTTCCCCAAGGGTACCGGCTACCTGACGGATCTGGGCATGACCGGTGCCGTGGAGTCGGTGCTGGGCATCCAGCCCCAGCAGTCGGTGGAGATGTTCTTAGGCGGTCTGCCGGGCCGCTTCCGCCCCGCCTCCGGCCCCTGCAAGGCTCAGGGGGCGCTCTTCACGCTGGACAGCGCCACGGGCCTGTGCACAGCGGTGGAGCGGGTGGATATCCGCTGACGGCCCGGCATTTGTCACGCAAAATCCGTCACATAGAAGCTGTCACACAGGACCCGTTCCGTAGGTTCTGCCCCACAGGACCCGTTCCGCAGGTTCTGTCACATAGGAGAAATGAGCCATGTCTGTTGAAAAGGTCCGGGCGTACCTGACGCCCTATGGGGTGACCCAGCGCATCCGGGAGCTGGAGGTCTCCAGCGCCACGGTGGAGCTGGCCGCCGCCGCTCTGGGGGTGGCCCCCGCCCGCATCGCCAAGACCCTCAGCTTCAAGGTAGGAGAGCGGCCCATTCTGGTGGTGGCCGCCGGGGACGCCCGCATCGATAACGGCAAATACAAGCACTTTTTCGGCGTCAAGGCCAAAATGCTGACGCCGGAGGAGGCCGTGGAGCGCATCGGCCACGCCGTGGGCGGCGTATGCCCCTTCGCCCTGCCGGAGGACGTGTCCGTGTATCTGGACGAGTCTTTGCGGCGGTTTGAGACGGTGTTCCCCGCCGTGGGCAGCGCCGCCTCTGCCATCGAGCTGACCTGCCCGGAGCTAGAGCGCTGCTGCGGAGAGCGGTTCTGCCAATGGGTAGACCTCTGCCGTGGCTGGCAGGAGGCATAAAAGGAGGACGCTATGGCAAAAATTCTACACACGGCGGACTTCCATCTGGACAGCGCCTTTACCGCCCTGCCGGAGGAGAAGGCCCGGCTGCGCCGTCAGGAAGCCCGCCAGTTGACGGACCGGCTGGTGGACTACGCCAATGACCACGGCGTGGAGCTGCTGCTGCTGGCCGGGGATCTCTTTGACTCCGACCAGCTTTACGGCCAGACGGCACAGGAGCTGGCCCGGTCGCTGGCCCGCTTCCGGGGCCACGCCGTCATCGCCCCCGGCAACCACGACTTCTACGCCGCCTCCAGCCCCTACGCCCGGCTGCTGTGGCCGGAAAACGTCCACATCTTCCGGGAGGAGCGGCTCCAGCGGCTCCCCTTCCCTCAGTACGGCTGCGTAGTATACGGAGCCGCCTTCACCTCCCCCGACGCTCCCGCCGGGATCCCCGGCTCTCTTGGCCCGGAGGATGAGGGGCTGGCCCGCATCCTGCTGCTCCATGGAGAGGTGGGTGTGCGGGACAGCCGCTACCGGGCCATGACCCTGAAGGACGTGGAGCAGAGCGGCGCCGACTATCTGGCGCTGGGCCACGTCCATGCCTTTGGCGGCGTGCAGCAGGCAGGGCGCACCTTCTGGGCCTATCCGGGCTGTCCGGAGGGCCGGGGCTTCGACGAGCTGGGGGACAAGGGCTTCCTCACCGGTACCGTGGAACCGGGACAGGTGAAGCTCACCTTCGTCCCCTTCGCCCGCCGCCGGTATCAGTGGCTGACGGCGGACGTCACCGGCACAGATCCGCTGGAGGCCCTGCGCCGGGAGCTGCCCCCTCACCCGGAGACGGACATCTTCCGCATGGTGCTCACCGGCGAGACGGAGGAGCCGCCCCGGCTGGACGCCCTCTATGACGCCCTGTCCCCGGACTGCTTCTATCTGGAGCTGCAGGACCGCACCACCCGCTGCCGGGATCTGTGGGAGCACTGCGGAGAGGACACCCTGCGGGGGTTGTTCCTCCGGGATCTGCGCCAGAGGTACGACGCTGCTCCGGAGGAGGAGAAGCCCCGGCTGCTGCAGGCCGCCCGATTCGGCTTGGCGGCGCTGGAAAACCGGGAGCTGTAAAGCGCTTTCAATTTACTGCCCACGGCGCAGGCCGTGAGAGAGGAGCCCGCCCCATGAAAAAGATCCTCATGATCGGCACCGGCGGCACCATCGCCTCGGAGATGACGCCGGAGGGCCTGACACCGGAGCTGAACACCCACCAGCTGCTGGCCTATCTCCCCCGCATCGCCCAGCTGTGCCATGTGGACTGCATCCAGCTGTATAGTCTGGACAGCACCAGCATCCATCCCACCCACTGGCTGGGGACGGCCCAAGCCATCCGGGAGCACTACGACGACTACGACGGCTTCGTCATCAGCCACGGCACGGACACCATGGCCTATACGGCGGCGGCCCTGAGCTATCTGGTTCAGGACAGCCCCAAGCCCATCATCCTCACCGGCGCCCAGAAGCCCATCTGGTTCGATGGCACCGACTCCAAGCGCAACCTCACCGACGCCTTTCTCTATGCCTGCCGGGGCTGCGGCGGCGTGCAGATCGTCTTTAACGGCCGGGTCATTCTGGGGACCCGTGCCCGCAAGACCTACTCCAAGAGCTTCCGGGCCTTCTCCAGTGTCAACTACCCCGATCTGGCGGTGGTGCAGGACGAGCATCTGTTACAGTACATCCGTTGTGAGAGCCGGCCACGGCCCCTGTTCTATGACCGGCTGGATCCCAATGTGGGGCTGCTGAAGCTGATCCCCGGCACAGAGGATGCGTTGGCGGAGTTCATGCTGGACCGCTACGACGGCCTCATCATCGAGAGCTTCGGCGTAGGCGGTCTGCCGGAATACGACGGCGGACACCTCTACGACGTGGTACGCCGTGGGGTGGAGCGGGGCAAGCTGGTGGTCATGACCACGCAGGTCCCCAACGAGGGCAGCGACCTGACGGTGTACCATGTGGGGGGACACCTGAAGAGCACCCTCCGGCTGCTGGAGGCCTACGACATGACCACCGAGGCCGCCGTGGCCAAGCTCATGTGGATCATGGGGCAGACCCGTGAATTTTCGGAGGTGGAGCGGCTGTTTTACCAGCCTGTGGCGCAGGATATCCTCCGTTTCGGAGACGAATAAGATGTTTGCTCCGGCGGGACACTGGATGTGTCCTGCCGGAGTATTTTTTTGCGCTCCGGTGCAGACTAACGGGGCAAAAAAGGGAGGCGGACAGTCAGCTGTCCGCCCCAAGTGAGGAGAAAAAATGGATAAAGCATCGAAAATGCCGTCCCTCAGACAAGGGCCAGCACCAGCCACAGCAGACCGATGACACCGCCGCCCAGCAGCGCCGCCATCCATGTGGTGAGCCGTCTGCGCCGGGGCGGAGCCCCGTGGGTGCGGGCGTAGCTCTTGGCGATGCGGACCGCCTGCTCCACCACCTGCTGGGATGAGACGCCGCCGCCTGCGGCGTCGTTGCTGAGAATAAAGATCGCCTGCTCGAAAATATGGGGATCGGGGGACTCTACCACGATCACCCGTCTGGAAATACCTTTTACCAAGGCCACGCCCTCCTCTGTCCGGTGATGTTTGACAGATAGAGTATTTCCGGCGCCGGCGGCGGTTATACCTGCCGGGGGTGGTTTTCTCCCGGCAGGGGCAGGTGTACCGCCAGCACGGCGCAGTCATCCTCCAGTCCCCTGCGGCTGCGGGATTCCGAAAGGATCAGTGCCGTCAGGGCGTGGACGTCAGTGCCGTTCCACCCCGCCAGCAGATTTTGCAGCCACTCGTCGCTGTTCTCGTCGGCGATGCCGTCGGAGATCATGACAAAATAGCTGCCTGCCGGGAGGGCCAGCCGAGTGACCTCCGGCGGCTCCGTCGTGGCCTGCAGCCCCGCCGGAAGGGAATGGGCGGTGAAGCGGGTGACGTGGGCGGTGTGCTTGAGATAGGAGGGCGCAGCGCCGTATTTATAGAGGGTGGCCTCGCCGGTGGAGCGGCGCAGAGCCAAAAGATCGATGGTGGTGAAGGCCCCGCCGGTCTCCCCCCGCAGGGCCAGCGCCGAGTTCAGGGTCTTGAGGGCCGGAGCCGCTTCAATGCCCGCCCGCAGGAACTGCTCCAGCAGCCGCACCGTCAGCGCCGCCTCCCGGTGGGCCTCCGGGCCGCTGCCCATGCCGTCGGAGAGCAGGAGGTACAGCATCCCGCCGGTCTCCACCGTGGCCAGCTGGTCGCCGCACAGCTGCTGTCCCTCCTTGGGACGCAGGGCCGAGGACACTCGATAGCCCACGGGGCCGGTGGGCTCCTCCGCCGGGGCGTGGGCCGCTGCCGCCAGCAGATCCCCCATCTGGGCGTACTGCTCCTGGGCCTGACGGCGGGAGCAGGTCAGCTGTCGATGGTACTGGCGGCGCAGGAGGAACAGCCGCAGCTCCCCGTTGACGGCGGCGACAAACTCCCGCAGATGGACGCACCGGGCGGTGAAGTACAGGGGGAAATCCTCCGGCTGGGCCGTGCCGCGGCGCAGCAGCGCCGGGCAGGCATCGTTGAAGGCATTGTAGGTGGCGTTATAGTTCTGCTGCCAGCAGATGGCGCACAGGACGCAGGAGCGGCACACCTGCTCCGCCGCCCGGTCGAAGATCACCGAGGGATTCTCCGGCGGGGCCGGGGCCGTGTCCCGGAAGAAGCTGTCGTACAGGGAGCGCAGAGCCGCAGCGGACTGCTCCAGCCGGCGGGGCTTTGCCGTCTCTCCGGGTGCATCCGCCCGGGCGGCACGCTCTGCGCAGGGAGGCAGCCAGCGCCGGGGCAGCAGCAGATAGGCCGCACCGCCCGCCAGACATGACAGCAGCAGCTGTCGGGGCGGGCCGGCATCCAACAGCACCGCAAGGGTCATGATGGGCAGAGAAAAGGCCGCCGCCGGGAGGATGCGGGGCAGACGGCCATAGAAGGCAGCCAACGCTCCGCCGCAGCCGTAGGCTACCGTCAGCAGCAGCGCCGGGGTCTCCGGCACCAGATCCGCCGCAAGGCCCGCACAGGCCCCCGCCAATCCCACCGTCAGGGGTGGCAGACGGCGGGAGAGGAGCAGCAGCTCCGCCATCAGCAGAGCTTTCCCCACGGAGAACAGACCCTCTACCGTCACCGGTACCAGTGCCAACGACAGGGCGGCGGCGTACAGCAGTCCCTTTTGCCGGAGGGTCGTGCCGTGGGCGGTCAGCAGGGCATCAAAGTCCACGCAACCCAGGTGGTCGGCGTTCTGGTTCTGGACGGTGATGTCAAAGGGGGCCTGCCCGTCGGCAGCGGCCTCGATGGTGCGGTTGAGGCCGATGGAGCTGGCGGTGATGCCCATAGCCAGGAGCAGGAGGATGCAGATCACGGTCTGGGACAGGTAAGTAGAGTGGACCCGGCTGATCCACTGGCGCAGGGTAAAGAGATGCAGGTCCCGGTAGTAGAAGCCGGGGTAGCTCCGGGCCAGCCGCAGCACAAAGCCGGACAGGGAGCGGAAAATGAGCAGGGTGCCCAGGGTACCAAGAGTCAGCATGGGGACGCAGATGGGCAGAACGGCTACGGCGATGGCCATGCCGAAGGTAAGCAGGATGGCAT
>OJRV01003468.1_pt1 | contig 13084 bp, 8 predicted proteins | sample 1599241 | NCBI WGS metagenome assembly OJRV01 (sample SAMN04168656, study PRJEB22393) | human gut metagenome | biome: human gut microbiome; feature: stool | host: Homo sapiens | collected 2014-03-17 | reverse complement strand
TGGAGGAGGCAGCCCGCCCGGAGCGGCAGTCCCAGCCCCAGCAGGCGCCCCGCCACCGGACGGCGGCCCGTCCCCGGCAGCGGGTGTCCCCCTTGGCCCTGTGTGCCGTGGGTGCGCTGGCAGCCATGGCGGTGGTGCTGGTCATGGGCTACATCCAGCTGACGGCGGTCACCGGATCCATCAGCGACCTGCAGGAGCAGGTCAGCCAGCTGGAGGATCAGCGGGTGAGCCTGGTGATGGACTATGAGCGCACCTTCGATATGGCCAAGATCAAGGAGGCCGCCGAGGCGGCGGGCATGAAGAAGCCCACCGCCGGACAGGTGGAATACGTGGAGCTGGGCGGCGGCAGCAAGGCAGAGGTCTATCAGGCCGAGAGCGACAGCCTGCTGAGCCGGCTGACCCACAGCGTGAAAAACGGTGTCGGCGCTCTGGTGGAATATTTCCGCTGAGCGACGCCATATAGTGGACCATACGCAAGGAGTAAGAAGGTGACTTCTTGCTCCTTGCCTGACATTACGGCGGCGCAGACCGCAGGGAGCGGAGCATGGCAGAAAACAGAAGGAAAAGTGAAAACATCCGGCGAGCCAACCGGGTCATCCAGACCCGTACCTTTGTGCTGATGCTGGTGCTGGGCGTGGCGGTGTTTCTGGTGCTGGCCCTGAAGCTGTATCAGCTGCAGATCAAGCAGCACGACTACTACCAGAGCAAGGCGCTGGATCAGCAGACCCGCAGCACTGTGGTGACGGCCTCACGAGGCACCATCTACGACCGCAACGGCAACGAACTGGCGGTATCGGCCACGGCGGAGACGGTGTTCCTCTCTCCCAAGGAACTGGCGGAGGAGCTGGAAAAGCCTGAGACCAAGTGGACCAAGGAGAGTCTCTCCGCCGGCCTGAGTCAGCTGCTGGGTGTGACGCAGGAGAGTATTCTGGAGCAGATGGAACGCACCTACTCCCAGTACGAGGTGGTAAAGCTCCGGGTGGACGAGGACACGGCCAACGCCGTCCGGGAGCTCCTCAATGACAACGAGGTCCACGGCGTGTATCTGGAGACCGATGCCAAGCGCTACTATCCCTATGGCTCGCTGGCGGCCCACGTCATCGGCTTCGTGGGAACGGACAACACCGGCCTCTACGGGCTGGAGGCCCAGTATGAGGAGGAGCTGCAGGGCCAGACGGGTCTGGTGGTCAGCGCCAAGGACAACGGCGGCAACGCCCTGCCCTATGAATACGAGCAGTACTACGCCTCCCACAACGGCGACGATCTGGTGCTGACGCTGGATACCAACGTCCAGTACTATCTGGAGAAATACGTCAAGGAGATGGCGGACCAGTTCGAGGCTGCCAACGGCGCCACCGGCATCGTCATGGACGTCAAGACCGGCGGCGTGCTGGGCATGGTGTCCTACCCCAACTACGATCTGAACAACTACTCCGAGGTGTCGGACGCCCGCCTGAAGGCGGCCATCGAGGACGGCAGCGCCTCACTGGCGGATCAGCAGCTGCGCCAGTGGCGCAACAAGGCCCTCAACGATACCTATGAGCCCGGCTCCACCTTCAAGATCCTGACGCTGTCGGCAGCGCTGGAGGAGGGCGTGGTGGATATGAGCTCCACCTTTGAATGCTCCGGCTCCATCACCGTCATGGGCCAGACCATCCACTGCAGCAACACCAGCGGCCACGGGCATCAGACCCTGAAGGAGGCCACCGGTAACTCCTGTAACCCCGCCTTCATCAACTGTGGCCTGGGGTTGGGAACGGATACCTTCTACGAGTATATGCGCTCCTTCGGCCTGCTGGATGGCTCCGGCATCGATCTGGCCGGTGAGGCCACCGGCATCTTCATGGCTCAGAGCGACTTCTCTCAGCTGGATCTGGCCTGCTACGCCTTCGGCCAGAACTTCAACGTGACCCCCATCTCCCTCATCGCCGCACAGGCCGCCTGCATCAACGGCGGCTACCTGTACCAGCCCCATGTGGTGGAACAGATCCGGGACAGCAGCGGCGCTGTGGTGTATCAGCACGACAACACCCCCCTGCGTCAGGTAGTCAGCCAGCAGACCTCCGCCATGGCCCGTGAGTGCCTGGAGTATGTGGTCTCCGATGGCGGCGGCCGCAACGGACAGGTGAAGGGCTACCGCATCGGCGGCAAGACCGGTACGGCGGATAAGGGCAAGACCGGCGACGTGGTGGTGTCCTTCGTGGCCTTTGCCCCGGCGGACGATCCACAGATCATCATGCTCATCGCCATGGACTCCCCCGCCCGTGACACCGGCACCTACCCCTCCGGCGGCGCCATGGTGGCTCCGGTGGCCAGCAAGATCATGGCGGAGATCCTCCCCTATCTGGGCATCGAGCCCACCTACACCGCTGAGGAGCTCATGGGTGCCGACACCACCGTCCCCTATGTGGTGGGCATGACCCGTGAGGAAGCCCAGCAGCGGGTGAAGGATCGTGGCTTCGGCTGCCAGATCGTCGGTGACGGCGATACCATCACCGACCAGACCCCTGCCGGCGGGGCCATCATCCCCGGCAACGCCACGGTGATCCTCTATGCCGGGGCGGAGAAAGCCACAGAGCTGTGTACTGTCCCCAACCTGCTGGGCCGGACGGCGTCGGAGGCCAATTCGCTGGCCAGCAACGCCGGACTGATCCTGCGCTTCACCGGCGCCACCAACAGCACCTCCGGCAGCATCGTGGTGCTGAATCAGGATGTAGAGGCCGGTGCTCAGGTGGAGCCCGGCACCGTCATCAGCGTGCAGCTGGGCGATACCAGCCTCAACGACTGAGCTAAAACAGAGCAGAAAGGAAGTCTTTTCGTGGATCTCAGGGCGCTGCTGGCGGGACTCACCTCCGCCGCCGTGCCGCAGGTGCCGGAGGTCACCGGTGTCTGCTGCGATTCACAGAGGATACGCCCCGGCGACGTGTTCGTAGCCATTCCCGGCTTCCGGGAGGATGGCCGCTGCCACATCGCCGAGGCCAAGGCACGAGGGGCCGTGTGCGTCCTGAGCCGGGAGCCGGTGCAGGAGCTGCCATGGGCCGCCGTGCAGGACCCCCGCCGTGCGCTGGCGGAGGTCAGCGCACGCCTCTACCGCCATCCGGACCGGGAACTGGCGGTGGTGGGCGTCACCGGCACCAACGGCAAAACCACCACCACCTGTCTGGTGCGCCACATCCTCCGACAGACGCTGGGGGTGCGGGTGGGCCTGATAGGCACCATCCGGAACCTGATCGACGAGACGGAGCTGGAGACGGAGCGCACCACCCCGGAGTCCTGCGACGTCTACCGCCTGCTGCGGCAGATGGCTGATGCCGGATGCCGCTATGGGGTGATGGAGGTGTCCTCCCATGCACTGGCGCTGGAGCGGGTACGGGGCATCACCTTCCGGGTGGGGGCCTTTACCAACCTCACACGGGACCATCTGGACTTTCACCGCACCATGGAGGACTACTGTGACGCCAAGGCGCAGCTGTTCCGCCAGTGCGAGGCCGCCGTCTGCAACGGCGACGACCCGTGGACGCCCCGGCTGCTGCGAGAATGTGCCTGCCCCGTGCTGCGCTACGGCACCGGGGATAACAGCCGCCTGCGGGGGGAGAACCTCCGCCTGACGGCCCGGAGCGTGGCCTTTGACGCCCTTCTGGATGGGCGGCGCATCCCAGTGACCGTCCCCATTCCCGGCCGCTTCACCGTGTATAACGCACTGGCGGCGCTGGGCATCTGCCATATGCTGGGCGTTCCGCCGGAGCAGGGGGCAGCAGCGCTGCAAACGGCCTCCGGCATCAAGGGACGCATGGAGGTGGTCCCCACGCCGGGCCTGCCGTGTACCGTCCTCATCGACTACGCCCATACGCCGGATGCGCTGGAAAACGTGCTGACGGCGGTGCGGGGCTTTGCCGAGGGCCGGGTGGTGGCGGTGTTCGGCTGCGGCGGCGACCGGGACCGGGAGAAGCGCCCGCAGATGGGCCGCATCGTCTCCCGGTTGGCGGATGTGGCGGTGGTCACCTCCGACAACCCCCGCTGGGAGCAGCCGGAGAAGATCATCGAGGATATCCTGCCGGGCCTGACCGGCCCCGCTGAGAGCGTCGTCATCTGCGACCGGCGGGAGGCCATCGGCTGGGCACTGAAGAACAGCCGCCCCAAGGACGTTATCGTCCTGTGCGGCAAGGGCCACGAGACGTATCAGGAGGTGTGCGGCGAAAAGCGGCACATGGATGAGCGGGAGCTGGTGGCGGCATACACCAACGGATAACACCGCCCTGCGGGGCGAGAGGGAGAGAAGAATATGTATATTATACTGGCAGGCGTTATCAGCCTTATCGTGACACTCATCGCAGGAAAGCTGCTGATCCCGGCGCTGGTGAAGCTGAAGGCGGGGCAGAGCATCAAGGAGATCGGTCCTACCTGGCACATGACCAAGCAGGGGACCCCCACCATGGGCGGCCTCATGTTCATCATCGGCATCGGCGTGGCCATTCTGGCGGCGGGCTGGCCTGAGATGCTGGAGGGCCGCTTCACCCACCTGTATGTCTACGCCTTTGCACTGGTGTTCGGCGTCATCGGTTACATCGACGACTATCAGAAGGTGAAGCACCATCAGAATACCGGCCTGACGGCCCCTCAGAAGTTCATTCTCCAGCTGGCGGCGGCGGTGGCCTTCCTGTGCCTTATGCGCTACGAGGGGATGCTGAGCCCCAACCTGTATATCCCCTTCTTCAACACCCACATCGTCATGAACTGGGTGGTGTACATGATCTTCGCTGCCTTCGTCATCGTGGGTACGGTGAACGCCGTCAACATCACCGACGGACTGGACGGCCTGTCCTCCAGCGTGACGCTGCCGGTGGCGCTGTTCTTTGCGGTGATGGGTGCCGTGTGGGGCGGCTTCACGCAGCTGGGTGTTTTTGCCGGGGCCATGTTCGGCGGCCTGCTGGGCTTTCTGTACTATAATCACTATCCCGCCAAGGTGTTCATGGGCGATACCGGCTCCCTGTTTCTGGGGGGTGCCGTTGCGGCGCTGGCCTTCGCCTACGATATGCCGCTGATCCTGCTGCTGGTGGGCTTCGTGTACCTGTGCGAGACCCTGTCCGATATCATACAGGTGGCCTACTTCAAGGCCACCCACGGCAAGCGCATCTTCAAGATGGCGCCGCTGCACCACCACTTCGAGATGTGCGGCTGGAACGAGAAGAAGATCGTGGCGGTGTTCACCGTCGTCAGCGCCCTGATGTGCCTGCTGGCCTATTGGGGCGTGGCCGATCGCTTCTCCCTGTAACGACTCATTGACATTCTGCGGGAAAGGAGGGATCCCTATGCCTAATACGGTACGCCGCCCCGACGACGACAGACGCCGCTGGGAGGCCCAGCGCCGCCGCCAGCGAGAGGAGGCGGAACGCCGGGAGCAGGCCCGCACCAGCCGGGACCGCCGGCAGCGCACCACGCAGCTGGAGCGCCAGTCCCTCATGGGACCCATGGATCTTCCCTTCCTGCTTCTGACGCTGCTGCTCACCGGCGTGGGGCTGGTGATGGTGTTTTCCGCCAGCTTCCCCTCGGCCTATTATGAGACCGGCGACGGGACATACTACTTCAAACGCCAGCTGATCTTTGCGGTGCTGGGGCTGTTTGCCATGGTGGTCATGTCCCGCATCAACTACCAGCGGCTGCGAGGGGCCTCCAAGCTGCTGCTGGGCTTTGCCGTCTTCCTGCTGGTGCTGGTGATCGTGCCGAAGAACCCTCTGGCCATCACCAACAACAACGCCACCCGCTGGCTGGGTACGCAGAGCTTCTCCTTCCAGCCCTCCGAGATCGCCAAGCTGGCGGTGGTGATCTACTTTGCCGACAGTATCTCCAAGAAAAAACGGAAAATGGAGACCTGGCGCTACGGCATCGTGCCGTATCTGGCGGTGCTGGGCCTGATCGCCATTTTGATGATGCTGGAGCCTCACCTGTCCGGCACCATCCTCATCGTGGGGACGGGCATTGTCATGATGATCGTGGGCGGCATCCAGCGCTGGCTGGTGGCCGCTGGTCTGGGCGGCGTGGGCATCGTGGCGGTGCTGTATGTGCAGCTGGTGGAAAAGGGCATCATTCAATACGGTAAGGGCCGTATCGATACTTGGCGTGACCCCTTCAACGAGGCGTGGTTCCACGGCGACGGCTGGCAGATCAGCCAGAGCCTCATCGCCATCGGCTCCGGCGGCCTGCTGGGTGTGGGACTGGGCAAGAGCCGGCAGAAGTTCCTCTATCTGCCGGAGGAGCACAACGACTGCATCTTTGCGGTGGTGTGCGAGGAGCTGGGTCTCATCGGGGCCTGCGTGGTGATGCTGCTGTTTGCGCTGCTGATCCTCCGTGGCTTCTGGATCGCCCTCCACGCCAAGGACCGCTTCGGCACCCTGATGGTGGTGGGCATTATGACCCTCATCAGCCTGCAAACCTTTTTGAACATTGCGGTGGTCACGGGACTGATTCCCGCCACCGGTATCTCATTGCCGTTTTTCAGCTACGGCGGCACGGCGCTGGCGCTGCAATTATTTGAAATGGGCATCGTGCTCAGCGTATCCCGCCAGATCCCGGCGCCCCGCAACGGTTAGGAGGAAGCTATATGAACGTGATCTTTACCTGCGGCGGCACGGCGGGCCATGTGAACCCGGCGCTGGCGCTGGCGGGCTATATGCAGGAGCGGCATCCGGATCTGCGGGTGCTGTTCGTGGGAACGCCCTGTGGCATGGAGCGGGGACTCATCGAAAAGGCGGGGTACGACTTCCGCTCCATCGAGGTCTCCAGCTTCCAGCGGTCCCTGTCCCCGTCGGGCATCGCCCACAACGTGAAAAGCCTTAAAAATCTGGCGCTGGCCGGATCCAGAGCCCGTGCCATCCTCCGGGATTTCCGCCCCGATCTGGTGGTGGGTACCGGCGGCTACGCCAGCTATCCCATGGTGAAATACGCCGCCAAGGAGGGCATCCCCACGGCAGTCCACGAGTCCAACATGGTCCCCGGTCTCACCACTAAAATGCTGGAGGGCTATGCCGGGTGCATCATGGTGGGCTTCGAGGAGTGCCGCCAGCACTATAAGCACCCGGAGAAGATCGTGGTCACCGGCACACCGGTGCGGGGCGACTTCTTCCGCCAGACCAGGGAGCAGGCCCGGCAGAAGCTGGGACTCACCGATGACCGGCCGCTGGCCGTCTCCTTCTGGGGCAGTCTCGGCGCACGATTCATGAACGAGCATATGCTGGACTTCTTCCGCTTGGAGGCGAGGGACGGAATGCCCTTTCACCACATCCACGCCGCCGGCAAGGGCAGTTGGGATACCATGCGCCAAACGCTGGAGGCAGAGCAGCTGACGAAGACACCGGGACTGGATGTCCGGGAGTATATCTACGACATGGCGGATGTCATGCGTGCGGCGGATCTGGTGATCTGCCGGGCGGGAGCCTCCACCGTCAGCGAGCTGACGGCGCTGGCAGTCCCGGCGGTGATCGTCCCCTCCCCCTACGTCACCAACAACCATCAGGAGAAGAATGCCCGGATCCTGGAAAAGCACGGCGGCGCACGGGTCATTCTGGAGAAGGATGCCACCGGCGAAGCCCTCTACCGGGCCGCCGGAGAGATCCTCCGCTCCCCGGAGCTGCGCCGCAGCATGAGCGCCGGCATGGCGGAGCTGGGCATCCCCGACGCCACGGGGCGCATCTATCGGACCGTCATGGCCCTGCGGAAGTAACACCACACATTGTCCCCCTGCATAGGATGGCGAAAACGCTAAGAAAGGCGGGGGCATATGAGTGCGATCATCATCCGGGGCGGGCGGCCCCTCTCCGGCAGCCTGACGGTGCAGGGGGCCAAAAACAGCGTGCTGCCCATTCTGGCAGCCACCCTTTTGAGCGGGGAGGTGTGCCGCATCCGGCACTGTCCCCGTCTGCGGGACGTGGAGACGGCCATGGAGATCCTGCGGCATCTGGGCTGCCGTGCGGACTGGCAGGGCAGAGACCTGCTGGTGGACGCCGCAGACCTGACCCGTTGGGATGTGCCGGATCACCTCATGAGCCGGATGCGCTCGTCGGTGGTGTTTCTGGGAGCCATTCTTGCCCGCTGCGGACAGGCGGAAATGACCTATCCCGGCGGCTGTGAGTTGGGAGCCCGGCCCATTGACCTGCACCTTGCGGCGCTGCGGAGCATGGGGACGGCCATTCAGGAGACCGGCGGACGGCTGGTCTGCCGCCGGGAGCGCCTTACCGGCACGGAAATCGTGCTGAGCCTCCCCAGCGTGGGAGCCACGGAGAACGCCATGCTGGCGGCCTGCGGTGCAGAGGGAACTACCGTCATCGCCAACGCCGCCCGTGAGCCGGAGATCGTGGATCTGCAGACCTTTTTGCAGAAAATGGGCGCCCATGTGCAGGGGGCGGGCAGCTCCACCGTGGTGGTGGAGGGCGGCGCACCCCTCCATGGCTGCGTACATACGGTGGTGGCGGACCGCATTGTGGCCGCTACCTATCTGGCGGCCGCCGCCGGCACCGGCGGCGATATCCGGCTGGAGGGCGTGGACTACCGTCACCTCTCCGCCGTTGCCACGATGCTGCGTCAGGCGGGATGCCGCCTCACCTGCGGCGAGACCTCCATCCGCCTGCAGGCTCCCCGGCGGCTGCAAAGCGCAGGCCCCATCCGCACGGCTCCGTATCCCGGCTTTCCCACGGACGCACAGGCGGTGCTGATGGCGTCGCTGCTGCGATCGGAGGGAGCCACCGTCTTTGTGGAGAACATCTTTGACAGCCGCTACCGCCATGTGCCGGAGATGGTGCGGATGGGAGCGGATATCCGACTGGAGGGCCGGGTGGCCGTGGTATGCGGCGTAGACCGGCTCCACGGAGCCGCTGTCCGGGCCAAGGAGCTGCGGGGCGGCGCATCGCTGGTGCTGGCGGGCCTTCAGGCGGAGGGCGAGACCGCCGTCACCGGCGTGGAGCACATTCAACGAGGATATGAAGACCTGACGGGGGAGCTGGCGCAGCTGGGTGCCGACATCCGTCAGGAGGAACGATAAAAGGAGAGCACTTATGGCCAGACGCAGCAGAAGAAACAGACGGCGCAGCCGGGGAAGATTTGCCTTCCTCTATCGGTTGCTGTGCTTCGTGCTGATCTGCGCCGCCATCGTGGGAGCGTTGGTGCTGTTTTTCAAGGTGGATACCATCTCTGTCAGCGGCAACGACCGCTACTCCCGTGAGACGATTTTGGCCGCCAGCGGCGTCTCGGAGGGGGATAATCTCTTCCTCCTGAACAAGTACGATGCGGCGGCCAGGATCACCGAGGCCCTGCCCTATGTGGAGTCGGTGCGGCTGAGCCGCAAGCTGCCGGGGACTCTGCGCATCGATATCGTGGAGTGCAGCGACCCGGCGGGCATTCAGCAGGACGGCCATTGCTGGCTTATCAGCCCGGAGGGCAAGCTGGTGGATTCCCCCGCCGAGGCCCCAAACGGCTGCCCTATGGTCACGGGCCTGCCCCTGACAGACCCGCAGGTGGGGAGCCTTGCGGCGGTGCCGGAGGAGCAGTCCGGGGATCTTGCCCGGCTGCTGGAGCTGCTGCGCCAGCTGCGCTCCAAGGGCATGACCGCCCAGATCGGAGAGATCCGCTTCGAGGAGAGCGGCATCGTCCTGCGGTATCAGGACCGGCTGGACGTGTATCTGGACCGGGAGGATGATTTCGACTACCGCCTGAGATATCTGGCGGCGGTGCTGGAGAAGCTGGAGGAAAACGAGACCGGCACCATCCGCTGGGATGCCGAGGGCAGCGCCCGGTTTATTCCCGGATAAGGGATTTTTTCGGGAAATCCCGTCGGAACACTTGACGGGACAGGTAAACCGTAATACAATAAACAAAATACTGTATCTTGGGTATACGGACAGAAAACGTGTCTTTGACATACAAATTACGGCAGGAGGAAGCGTCATGGCTTTTGGGTTTGAAACAGGACCGGAGAACGTGGTAAGTATCAAGGTGGTGGGCGTCGGCGGCGGCGGCAATAATGTGGTCAACCGCATGGTGCGCTCCGGCGTAAAGGGCGTGGATTTCATCGCCGTCAATACGGATAAGCAGGCGCTGAATACCTCCAGCGCCGGATATAAGCTCCAGATCGGTGAGAAGCTCACCCACGGACAGGGCGCAGGCGCCAATCCGGAGGTGGGCCAGAAGGCCGCCGAGGAGAGCCGCACCCAGCTGTCCAAGGCGCTGGAGGACACCGACATGGTGTTCATCACCGCCGGTATGGGCGGCGGCACCGGCACCGGCGCAGCCCCCGTGGTGGCGGAGATCGCACGGGAGCAGGGCGTCCTGACGGTGGGCGTGGTTACCAAGCCCTTCGGCTTCGAGGGCCAGAAGCGGATGCGTGCGGCGGAGGCCGGCATTGAGCAGCTTCGCGGCAAGGTGGACTCTCTGGTCATCATCCCCAACGAGCGGCTGAAGTACGCCACCGATCAGAAGATCACCTTCCGCAACGCCTTTGAAATTGCCGACGACGTGCTGCGTCAGGCGGTGCAGAGCATCTCCGACCTGATCCGGGACACCGGCTTTATCAATCTGGACTTTGCCGACGTCACCGCCGTCATGAAGGATGCCGGCCTTGCCCATATGGGCGTGGGCCGTGCCGCCGGCAAGGGCAAGGCCGAGGAGGCCGCCCGCATGGCCATCTCCAGCCCCCTGCTGGAGACCTCCATCAACGGCGCCAAGGGCGTCCTCATCAACGTCACCGGCTCCATGGACATCGGTCTGGAGGAGGTGGAGCAGGCCGCCACGCTGGTGCAGCAGGCGGTGCATCCCGACGCGCTGACTATCTTCGGCGCCGCCTTCGACGAGACGCTGGACGATGAGATCCGCGTGACCGTCATCGCCACGGGTTTTGACGAGGCGCAGCAGGCCGCCAATGCCGCTGCTGTGACCCAGCCCGCACAGACGGAGAACAGCGGCGCGCCCCAGCCCCTGGACGAGGTGAAGGGCGAGCAGGGTCAGGACGAGATGGACAAGTCCTTCGACGAGATCCTGCGGATATTCAATAAGGATAAGTTCTGAGAAACAGGCCCCCCGGCTTCGCCGGAGGGCCTGTCTATATAGAGCAAAAAGCCTCCCCCGGACGGGGGAGGCTTTTGTATCACCATTGTGCAAGGTCAACGGGAACGACGACCTCTTTATCCATGCCGGAGAAGAGCAGGTAAGTCTCCTCCGTAAGCTCCTCCATCGGCGACAGGTCATACGTGCATATGAACACATTGTCATCGGTGTCTGAAACGACAACATCCTCGGGATAGCACCAGTTTTCAAAGCCGTCATCGTCCACCCAGATAAGGTCGGGGAAGGTCTGGTAGTCCCCCTCCTCCACCACATAGGCCAGCAGGGACAGGTTCTCGTGGTCCAGCTCGGTATAGGCCACCACAAAGGCACCGCCCTCCAAGGTGAAGCATTCGCCCATCTCCGCGTACTCCCGCGCCGACGCTACCGCCTCACCGACGTACTCCGGAGTGCTCCAGTCGTAGTCGGGCATCGGCTCATTGCGGTCAAAGATGTCACCGGACACGCCGCGCAGCGTGTTGATGAGCACGATCAGGACGCTTACCACGATCACAGCGCCTATCACGCCGGAAGCGGCATTCTTCTTCGGTACGTGCCACTGGATATGGGGCCGGGGGCGGCGGGTCTGGTTTTCATAGCAAACCTTCTCTTCGTGGCACTCCTTCTGCTCGTAGCAGACCTTCTCCTGTTCGGCGTAGTGGACGTCGCCGCCGGCGTCCACCCACTCCCGGCGGGGCGGGCGGTTATAGGCGCCGCACTTGGGGCAGAAGCCCTCACGGGAATCATAGGTCTTGCCGCAGGCCTTGCAGCGGATGGCAGGCATAGGCGGTCCTCCCTTCTGTGTGTTTGGATCTATTATACAGCAGATCGGGCAGATTGTCTATCAGCCTTGGGTTGCGGCGAAAAAAAAGTGGGAAACCTGAAGTTGCACCGCGCGGACGCGCCCACCCCGTCGGGGTGGGCGCGTCTGCTTATTCCACTAGGCCGTATTTGATCTTGATGCGGTCCAGCTTCTCCAGCATGGGCTCCGCCAGCACCAGCAGGAAGAACACCGTGGCCGCGGCGTGGACGCAGTCCATGGGAAAGCCGGTGACATAGTAGGCGGCGATGACCTTCCACTCCAGCGTGCGGGCATAGAGCAGGGCGGAGACGGGGTTCATAATGCCGCCGTAGATGAGCACGGCGGAGATTGCACCGAACACGCACAGGGCGGCGCGGCTGCGGCGCAGCCAGCCCCGGCGGAACAACACCCCCGCCAGGAAGCCGATGATGCCCATGGCGAACATCTGGAAAGGCGTCCAGGGACCCTGGGAGAACAGAACGTTGCTGGCCAGCATGGTCATGGCGCCCACCAGGAAGCCGGTCTCGCCGCCCAGGGCCACGCCGGAGATGATGGTCAGAGCCAGGACGGGCTTGAACTGGGGCAGCATGAAGAAGGCGGCGCGGCCCGCCACGCCCAGGGCGCAGAGGGAGGCCACCAGCACCAGCTCACGGGCCTGCGGCTTCCGTCCCTCGAACACCAGGAAGAAGGGCACCATGCATTCCAGCAGCACGGCGAAGGCGATGGGGTAGTAGGCAGTGTTGCCCAGGTAGAAAAAGCCCAGATACAGCGTGGCGGGGATACACAGCAGGATCAGTGCCGCCGCCAGACGGGTACGGTGGGAGAGCCTTCGCTTCTGCACCGGGGTCTGGAGCAGCGTCAGGGGCTTGGAGCGCCGGCCGATGGCGGCGATGCAGCCGAAAAGCAGGGCGATGAACAGGCCGTAAAGGCCCAGGGCCTGCCAGCCGGCCTGGGAGAGCGTGCCGCCGCCCACCAGGGCGGTGAGGTCGGTGTGCTTGGCCGCCAGCCAGAAGATCGCCAGCGCACCCGCGCCGCACACGGCGGCGATGGTCCTGCGCCACCAGGGGAGCTTTTTCGGCTTCCAGGCGGTGGACTCGTCCGCCACCGGAGGCAGAGGCTGCCAGGCGGCAGGCACCTCCGGCTGGGGCGGGACGGTCCCTCCGATGACCGCGATCACGTCCTCCGGCGTGACGGCAC
>OJRV01003455.1_pt1 | contig 13107 bp, 12 predicted proteins | sample 1599241 | NCBI WGS metagenome assembly OJRV01 (sample SAMN04168656, study PRJEB22393) | human gut metagenome | biome: human gut microbiome; feature: stool | host: Homo sapiens | collected 2014-03-17 | reverse complement strand
GTCAAAAACGCCACCCTCATGTGGCCGGTGCGCATTGCCGCGGCGGGCAAGGCGGTCACCCCCGGCGGCGCGGTGGAGATCTGCCACATTCTGGGGAAGGACGAGTGCCTGCGCCGCCTCCGTCTTGGGCTGGACAAGCTGGGCGGCTGAGCCCAGCCGTGAATGGTGAGAAAAATGCAGATGTTTGCCGACGGCCGCAGTAGAAAAGTGGTGTTTCTAGCCCACTGCCTGCTGAACCAAAACGCCATCTCCGACGGAACCGCTGTATATCCGGCCGCTTTCCGAGAGCTGGTGCAGTTCTTTCTGGAACATCAGGTGGGAATCGTTCAGCTTCCCTGCCCGGAGCTCTGCTGCCTTGGGCTGGACCGTGGAAACAGGCTGGGCGCGCAGTCCCCGGTCACAGAAGAAAACACCCGTATTCGTGCCGCCATGCAGGCGCCCGCCCCCAGCCGGATACTGGAGGACCTAGTTGAATCTGTCATGCATCAGGTGCTGGAGTACCACAGATACGGGTTTCGCATCGTTGCGTTTCTGGGCGCAAACCGCTCCCCCAACTGCGGAGTGGAAACCACGTCCGACCGCAATCAAGAGATGCCCGGCCGTGGCCTTTTCCTCGGCGCGCTGGAAGATCGGATTCAGGCGGCCGGCTTGGAAATTCCTCTTCTGGGCGTGAAGGCCTCCGATGATCTGCTCAACCTTTTTGCGCGGCTTCGCCCCCTTCTTTAGCTTATATTTACCGCACATAAAACGCCCCCTTTTACGCAACCTAGCCGTAAAAGGGGGCGTTTTGTCATGGAGAAACGGAGAAAACAGGTGCTGGCCGCCAGCTTTCTGGCGGGGGCCTTCGCGGTGACCGCCGGGTTTGCAGTACAGGGCCACGCCCGGGCGGCACAGTACCGGCGCATGCTGGACAACACCTATCAGCACGCCTTCACCGAGCTGGCCACGGCGGCGGGCGAGCTGGATGTCGCCCTCCGAAAGGTGACCTACGCCACCAGTCCCGAGCTGTTCTCCGCACTGTGCGCCCAGGCCTACAGCAAGGCGCTGGCCGCTTTCTATGCTGTTGAGAGGCAGAAGAAAAAACGCTATGCGGAGTACCGGATCGGCAAACTGTATGCCGCGGGCCTCGGCTGTGAGCAGGACTATGGTGATGCCGCCCGGTGGTTCCAACTTTCCGCAGACAAAGGGTACAAGTATGCGCAATATTCCCTTGCCGGCCTGTTTCGCCGTGGACAGGGTGTGGAACAGGACGATGCGCGGGCGCTGGAGTTATACACAGCCTCCGCACAGCAGGACTTCCCCTATGCCGCCTACGAGTTAGGAAAGATGTATCGGGACGGCATTGGCTGTGAGAAGGACGCCGAAGCGTCGGAACAGTGGTACCGGCAAGCCTTCGCCGGATTTCTCGAATTGGAACAGCAGAGCCATGACGATAAATTGCAGTACCGCATCGGATGGATGCTCCTCCATGGTGTAGGGACTGGTAAAGATGAGACGGCAGCCAGGGAGTGGTTTGAACAGGCGTCCAAACTGGACAATCCCCACGCGCAGTACCAACTGGCCCGGATGATTTTCAATGATCCATCCTCTACACCGGAGCAGACAGCCCAGGCATTGGAGCGGCTGACAAAGGCGGCGGAAGCCGGCCAGGACTGTGCTCAATACGCGCTCGGCAAAATCTATCGGGATGGTCAGGGCGTGGAAAAAGACATTCAAAAGGCGGTGGCTCTGTTCACACTTGCGGCAACGAAGGAAAACAGCTTCGCCGCCTTTGCTCTTGGCAAGCTGTATCTTGCCGGTGACGCAGCCCTGCCCAGAGACCCGGCGGCCGCACTGAAATGGCTCACATACGCTGCGGAACTTGGGAACCAGTTTGCCCAGTACCGCCTGGGAAAACTGCTGCTGAAGGGAGACGACGGTATCCCAAAGGATGTAATAACCGCCATCCGCTGGCTTACTGCCGCGGCCAAACAGGAGAACGGGTATGCGGAATACGCCCTGGCTCTGGTCTATCTCACAGGAGAAGATGCACCCAAAGACAGCGTAAAAGCACTAAGTCTGCTGAAGCGGTCAGCAGGCCGGGGTAATCAGTTTGCGCAGTACCGGCTGGGCAAGCTGCTGCTCCAGGGGGAAGATGCGCCAAAGGATGTGAAAGCCGCCATCCGCTGGCTCACCGCCGCAGCGGAACAGGGCAATCAATACGCCCAGTATGCCCTCGGCAAGCTCTATCTGCTTGGGAAGGAGGTCCCAAAAGATAGATCCAGTGCGATCAAGTGGTTCCAGCTGGCAGCGGATCAGGGCAATGAATATGCTCAATATTTCCTGAAACACATGGATGACCGCTTGGGCCAGCCTCCTGTGGCGGCCGTCATTTCGCTGTTCCACCATCTGGCCAACATTTTCCAGGAGCAAAACCAACCACCGCCCTCCGGTGGCGTTCGGGTCGCGGTGGATCGGAAGCTCCTACGAAAAATCAAGGCGAAGAAGATCGCTCAGGGCCACAAGGCGGATGACCATGAGTCGGAAATGCAGCTATAAGGGAGGTAATCTTTTGAAACAGAAAGTGCAGTTTAAACAGCAGATTTTATTGGCGCAGCCAAAAGGCATTCAAGGGCTGAAAAGGCAAAAGCCAATCCCGTGCAGACCTGTTCTGTTCCACCGGAAACTCAAGGGAAGGAATCAGTGAGAGGCATATGAGGTATGAACCTGCGGACTCCCATTAATAGCCTCTGGAGCTTCAACAAGAAGTTCTGAAATCTTTTTCTCTTTTTCAGTTACCCTTTCAGGCACCTTTCCAGTCACACTATCGCTGTGGTCTATGGGCGTTGGGATCAAGTCCAAGAGCTCCGAAAGATGCCAACCAACCGAATGAATTAACACAGATTTGAGAGGCCGCATACTGCGGTCTCTTTTTTGATAAGGAGGGATGTAGCGTGCCATATATCCACTTCACAGAGGACCAAAAACTCCGTGCCAACTCCGTTGACCTGGTGGAGTTCCTGCGCCGGCAGGGAGAGAAACTCATCTCCTCCGGCCAGGACAAACGCCTCACCTCAGATCACAGTATTACTGTGCATGGGAATGAGTGGTATGATCATGCTGCAGAAAGGGGTGGCCATGCAATCTCCTTTGTCCAAAATTTCTACGGCCTGACTTACCCTGAAGCAGTGACCCGTCTGCTCAATGGTGAACAGGGGGAGGTGTATATACCGGCGGAGAAAAAAGAAAAAGAGCCGCCAAAGGAATTTGCCCTGCCTCCCTCAAACCAGGCCATGCGGCGGGTATATGCTTATCTGCTCCAGCAGAGGCACATCAGCCGGGAGGTACTAAGCGCTTTCGCACAGAAGGGACTGATCTATGAGAGCCGGGAATTGTCCAGGGATCAGACAAAGGAGTATCACAACGCCGTGTTCGTCGGATTCGATGAACACGGCGTTGCCCGTCATGCCCACAAGCGCGGCCTCTATACCCAGGGCAAAAGCTACCGGGGCAACATAGAGGGCAGTGATCCCCAGTGCAGTTTCCACTGGACCGGGACCAGCGACCGCCTCTATGTGTTTGAGGCGCCCATTGACCTGCTTGCCTTTCTCACCCTGTACCCGGACAGCTGGCGGCAGCACAGCTATGCGGCCCTCTGCGGCACAGCGGAACACGCCATGCTGTGGATGCTGGAGAAAAATCCAAATCTGCGGAAGGTCATCCTCTGCCTGGACCACGACGCGGCCGGTATCGAGGCCACAGGGCGGCTCTCGGATATTCTGCGGGAACATGGCTATTCTCAAATTGCCCCACTGCGATCCGAATATAAAGACTGGGATGAGGACTTAAAAGCACGACATGGACTGGAGGCCCAACCCGCCGAGGAGCACCCGCAGTTTATAGCGGCGGGCCCCGTTTGCCGGCGGATCGGAGCCAGGTGCAAGGAAGTTCAGCCGGACCGGGCGGTTTATCAGATCCCCGGTCTGCTCCGCCAGTACCGGAATGACCTTCACTGGGGAAGGTTTGACCAGGCAATGGATCACATGGAAACTATGGCGGCGCTGGCCCTCTCGGTGGTGCTGCGGGAGTGTAAACAGATGGGAGCCATGCTGACCGTCGAGCAGGGCGTCCGGTTTTTGGAAAGCCGCATCCTGCCCCATCAGAACCGGGGTATCCTCAAAAACCGAGCGGATGAGATTGCCGTGCAGTTCCAAAGCGTATTGGCCAAGAGCAATTGCCAGGGTATCCGTACCCAGGCAGAAAAAAAGGAGGCGGCCAGCGCATGGCTGGAACTGGCCATCTCCTGCGCTAAGGTGCCAATCAAGTATGAGGCCGATGAGATTAAGCGGCAACAGAAAGAGGAAAAGACCCAGCAGGAAGCTGGTCAGGAGATGGCGTGAAAACGAAACAGTGAAACAGAGGAATGGCTCAGTCCCATTCCTCCGCCTCTTTTGAAGTATTCTTTTTTCTGCTGAGATATTCTTCCCTCTCCTGCTCATTGGCGGGCCGGGTTGCCTGCTTCCCGCAGTCCGGGCATTGCTCCGGCAGCTCCGGCGCCTCAAACAGATAGTAGCAATGGTCACATGCACAGATCAAAGTGATCACCTCGTACCCGCACATTATACCAGATAAAATAGAATCTGAACATCCCCCTTCTGATATTAAGGCGCTGATATCAGAAGGAGGACAATGTGCCAACACAAGTTTTAACGCTCATCGCGGTGGGCGCCGTCATGTTCCTCGTGATAGGCGGCCTCGCGTTTCTCTCCCACTACTATACCCTCGATGGAATCAAGTCCAAAACTGTGGGCGACGGCCAGCATGGTACCGCACGGTGGGCCACCAAACAGGAGATCCTCCAGACCTACGCCCACATCCCCTTTGAACCGGAGCTCTGGCGCAAGGGAGAGCATCTGCCGGAAAAGCAGGGGCTCATCCTCGGATGTGAAGGCCCCAAAGACCATGTCACCGCTCTGGTGGATACCGATGACATCCACGCCATGGTCACCGCCGCCAGCGGCGCCGGGAAGACCGCATTCTTTTTGTACCCCAATATCGAATATGCCCTCGCCAGCGGGATGTCCTTCCTCTGTACGGATACCAAGGGCGATCTGTTCCGCAACTATGCCGGCATCGCCAAGGACTGCTACGGATACCAGATCGCTGTGTTGGATCTGCGCAACCCCACCCGGTCGGACGGCAACAACCTGCTGCACCTGATCAACAAGTACATGGATATCTATAAGGTCAACCCCAATGATCTGGCGGCAAAGGCCAAGGCGGAGAAATACTCCAAGATCCTCGCCAAGACCCTCATCAACACCAGCGGCGGTGACAGCGCCCAGTATGGGCAAAATGCCTTTTTCTACGATTCCGCTGAGGGCCTGCTGACCGCCATGTTCCTGCTGGTGGCCGAGTACTTGCCCACTGAAGACGCAGACGGCAATCCCATCGAAAAGCGCCATATCGTGTCGGTATTCAAGCTGGTACAGGAACTGCTTGCGCCGTCCAGAGTCAAAGGGAAAAATCAGTTCCAGCTCCTGCTGGAGAAGCTTCCTCCCAATCACAAGGCCCGGTGGTTTGCAGGGTCTGCCCTCAACACGGCGGAGCAGGCCATGGCTTCGGTGATCTCCACAGTGCTGTCCCGTCTCAACGCTTTCCTTGACTCGGAGATGGAGCAGATCCTCTGCTTTGATACGGCTATTGACGCGGAGAAGTTCTGCAATGAGAAGTCCGCCATCTTTATCGTGCTGCCCGAGGAGGATCAGACCAAATACTTCATGGTGTCCCTGATCCTCCAGAACCTGTACCGGGAGATCCTCACCGTGGCCGACGAAAACGGCGGCCGGCTCAAGAACCGGGTAGTCTTCTTCGCAGATGAGCTGGGCACCTGCCCGCCCATCCAGTCGCTGGAGCTAATGTTCTCCGCCTCTCGTTCCAGAGGACTCATGCTGGTGCCCATTGTACAAAGCATCACGGGACAGCTGCAGAAGAACTACGGGAAAGAAGGCTCTGAAATCATCGTGGACAACTGCCAGGTCAACCTATATGGCGGCTTCGCCCCGGCCAGCCAGACGGCGGTGGAGCTCTCCAAGTCTCTCGGCAGCCGGACAGTGATGAGCGGCAGCATCTCCCGCGGAAAAAACGATCCCAGCCAGTCTCTCCAGATGATGGAGCGGCCCCTCATGACGCCGGACGAGCTCAAGTCCATGCCCAAGGGCAGTTTTATTGTGGCCAAGACCGGCGTCCACCCCATGAAGGTCAAGCTGCGGCTGTTCCTCGACTGGGGCATTCGCTTTGGAAAGCCCTATGAGGTGCCGGAGAAGGCACAGCGATCCGTGGCTTATGCCGACAAACAGGAGTTGGAGGAAGCAATCATCCGCCGCCACTATGGGACGATTGTGGTAAATGAGGACCCGCCGCAGACCGCCAGCACAGCGGCCGGGGGTATGGCTCAGGGAATGCAGGCTGTACCGGATTCCCGCAAGACGGCCTTTCGGCCTTGACGGAGGTGAGTAAAATGAATAGTTTCAGAAATATCTATGCTTCCGATTTGAGCCACCGGGCCAGAAGTGTGTATATGTACCTCAAGGACCGGGCAGACAGCGAGGGCCGCTGCTGGCCGGCCATCAAGACCATCGCACTGGAACTGGGACTCTCCCGTTCCACTGTCAAGCGGGCGCTGGATGACCTGCAAAAAGCCGGGTTGCTGCGGAAGGACCCACGCTGGCGGGAAAATGGGAGCCTCACCTCCAACCTTTACCATGTAGTATGATGGAGGGGCACAATGTTGGTTGAAATGGATTTGCTGGACTACTTGGCTTATAAAACGGGATGCGGAGTTCTTTCTGATCTTCGGCTTTTCTCACGAAGTGAGCAACTACGCAGGATAGCTGCCGCAATTCCCCTGGACGCATGCAGTGAGCGCGAATGGCTGGATGCGGCACAGTATCTAACAGGTCACAACTTTGTGTCCGCGCTGGAGGCAAGAAACCGTTTGGCAAGATAGCATGTAAAAAAACAGACCCTCCCCGCCAAGGGGAGGGTCTGCATATCTGGTGAACCGAGTCCCGGTTCACTATGAACCAACCAGAAGTGCCCACTCTAAGGATTTTATTTAAGACAGAAAATAACAACAGATCTCATCACTTCTGAATCCAGTCCAGGAAGGTAGAGACTTTCTCCAGATCCTCGTCCCCAAGTTCCAGTAAACGCTCCCTCAATAAAGTCCGAACTGAAGATGGATCGTCGAGTCCGGAGAAAAATTCTGATGGAGACATATCAAAATAGGCAATGATGTTGAAAAGCTCTCTCAAAGACGGCAGGGCTGTTCCACTGGTGATGCCCCGGATATAGGAGCCACTTTTGCCGAGTTCCAAGCTCATGCGATGCTCAGACACATTTTTCCGCATACGCAATTCTGTGATCCGCTCTCTGACATACGCTTCGCAGCGAATACACTCATCCATCTGGCTCACCTCCTGCTAATTATTATTTTAGTATTAACTATCAGGCGGCGTTCGTAATACCACAATCAAAATCTTCTTTATTATTTGCGTAATTGGTGATATAATTATTAAAATAGAGGATTGATGCGCTATCACACTACTAACCTCAAGGGAGGAGCAACATGACTTCCTGTGCAATCACCGGCCCCAGGCCTTCTCGGTTTCAGTTCAGATACAACGAGAACGATCAAAGGTGCATGACCCTGAAGGAACAAATTAGAGCTGAACTGATCCGGCTTTGTGAACAGGGAGTCCATGTTTACTACATAGGCGGCGCTCTTGGCGTGGATATGTGGTGCGCTGAGATATTGTTGGAACTCCAGGGGAAGCAGTATCCGGGTACACACATTATTACGGCAATCCCATTTGAAGGCTATGATCAGGAGTGGAAACCAGAGTACAAGGTCCGGATGGCTCTTATCAGAAAGCATACAGAAAATGTCGTGGTATGCGCGGAACCGTCCTCCGACAGTTATCGCAAAAGGAACTTCTATATGGTGGATCATGCTGACTGCCTTCTGGCTGTATATGACATCAATCATCCCATTTCCCGCAGTGGAACCGCAATGACAATCCGCTATGCTCAAAAAAAGAAATTGCCCATCATCTTCGTCCAGCCTTGAAACCTACTATAAATAGGCAACAGGACTATCTGGAAAGGCAAATAGATGGAAAATATAAAACGGGTTCTTTACAGGTTAAAATTTCATATTCATAATTACACTTTTATGCCCCAGTTCTTACGCCAAAAAATGTTTGATATCCGATGCTCGAAATACATTCGAAACTTGGATAAGGAGGGAGATGAAGAAATCTCCGCTGAAGAAGGCGAAAAATTTCGAGAGATGATAGATGAGTTTGAAGACCAGCACCTATCAAACCTGCCAAAGCTTACGCCGAGGAGAACCATGCTGTTCTACTCAGATATCATTAAGCACTCACGATGTAACTGGGTGACGGCACATCGTTTTCGCCGCTATATATGTAAGTGCTATCATTGGGCGATTCGGCGGGGAATCACGACCTTTATCGCGGATTATACTTCTCCCTTCGGCCTGTTAGCAATGGAAACACTGATAAGCTACAAAAACCATGGAGCAGACCTCCAACTATATTCCGCAAGGAGTGACTATATAGGAAAAAGGAGAAGTTACCGGCTCATTCCAGAAACAAATCTTGAGATCATTTATCTCACGATGAACTGTGACTACGATTATCGTTTGCCGCCGAAGGTGGTCGGCAATGTAGTCTTTAGGCATGTCGGAACAGTATGTTCCGAAAAAGGGATTTGGGTATCAAAAAAGTGGATTCCAGGTTATTTGATTGAAGCATGGTTTGAGCCGTAGCTTTACGAGATATTTCTGGTTTCGACACTCCACATCAGCACGAAAGTATGATATAATAGAATTTAAAAGTAGCCATGGTTGTTCGTTCTCCAGAGAGGGAGGCTTTATGATAAAAAAGTGGTCTGTGTGGCCTGTGGCCGCCCAGTTAGAATGTGAGAAAAAAATCAAAACTGTAGAAGAGTCCACATCCGCAGAAGGATGTGGCTTTCCCCCCTGCGGCCTTTTCACGCCCTGCGTCAGCTTGTCGATATGACGGCTTGACGCGGGGCGTTTTTCTATCTTTGGAAAGGAGCCATAGGATATGAGCTTGAAGTATACCTGCCCCGGCTGTGGGACGCCCTTGGGCTATGAGGGATTGTGCTGGAAATGCAAGTGCGAACAAGAAAGGCAAGCTGCTCTTGCCTGGACACCGGAACAAATTGCCGAGAAGCAGAAAAACCTGGTCCAGAACATCCGGCGGCTGGCAGATATGAAGGACCCGGAGTTCACTGACTTCTGGCAGCTGCTTGGCTACCATGATGCCATCGCCCCGGAGATCCAGCGAGCGGCGCTGGCCGCAGAGGTGTTCTGGCCCTGCGAGCTCTACTATCACGCTCCCGCCGATGTGCGGGATGGGATGATTCACGCACTGTTGTCTACGGAAGATTTCAGCGAAGCGTCCAACCTGATGTGCTGTCTGGCCTTCCAGGGGGATAACCGGGCGCTGGAGATCCTGCTGGAGCTGGAGCGCAGCCCCCGGCCCTGGCGAAAGAGGCTCTATGTGGACCCGTCCAGCTATGCGCAGATCGGAGGCTGGACCTTCGACAAGAAGGGCCAGAAAATCCAACTCAACTTCGATACCTGCTATCCTATGGTCAAAGGAACCACCGGCGAGAAATCTCCCGTCCGCATTGGTCGGCCACGGGAGGACACCTGCCCCCACTGCGGCGGACGTATGGTGGATATGTTGGTGCTGGATGGCCGAGACGAGCGGCTCCGGTTCCTGGGGCTGGATGGTGTCCTGACCGCCGCCTGCTGTCCCAGCTGCGTGGGATTCCTCAAAGGCCCCGCCTTCAACCGGTTTACCCTGGATGGCGGCGTGGAGGTCTTTCCCTCTGAGCTATTTGACGGCGCAGAGAAGACGGATTGCTATGTCCGGCCCGAGGACTACAAGGCCCTTACCGAAAATCCCTTTGTGTTGGGCAAGACGCCGGTGCCCCTGTTTTACGGCGCGGCCTGCCAGGATGTGAACACCATCGGAGGCTTTGCTAACTGGGTGCAAGACGCGGAATATACCGCCTGCCCCCACTGCGGCAAGCCCATGAAGTATCTGGCCCAGATCCAGTGGGATACGGTGTTTGACTGTGCGGAGGGCACGCTCTATGTGGAGTTCTGCCCGGACTGCCATATCGTATCCATGCAGCACCAGCAGACCTGAGAGGAGACCTTGCCATGAGTTTGCCAAAGCGTGATGGCGTGAATAACCGCTACTATCTGATCCACAAGCCGGGCACTTCTCCGGAGGTGCTGGCGGAGGCGGACCTGTGCATTCAGGATGTGCTGAACGGCACCGCCCGTGGAAATCACTCCGCCTATCCGACTGTGGTGCGAAACCAAAACGGAACGCCCTTTCTACCCAGCCAGCTGCTGGAGCGGTACTTGTCCCGGCTACCGCTGAAGGGCTTCCCCTATGAGGAGGCCGCCTCCTTCTGCGACGCCCTGCAGCGGCTGGCGGGCTGGAACGAAATTTCCCACGCATTGAGGCAGTACATAGAAAAGCAGGTGCAGGAACGGTACTTCCTTGTGGGAGAGCGGGATGATGGCTTTACCGTCTTTCCGCCCTGCACAGTACTGCCGGAATTGCGTCCAGAGGATGCGGATGAAAGTCTGCTGCGCTTCGCCTGCTATGCGGCGGTCTGCCACACGGTGTACGGGGCCAGCTACGACTCTCTCACCACCCAGCACATCCTCGGCCTGGTCTCCCAGCTCCGCCCGGACATGGTGAAGCAGCTGAAAACGGGCGGCAGCGGCAAATTGCCCAAGGACATCCAGCACCGCAAGACAGAGCATTTCACCGCATCGGCCAATGACGCCTTTGCTGTCATCCGCATCACCGCCAGAGACTCCACCGAGGCATGCTATGCTGAGATTTTGGACTACCTGTGCGCGGTGCTGGAGCAGGAGGAATTTCCCCGCAGCTACTCGGTGGAGTTCAGAGGAAAGGAGAAACTCTATCTGCCCATCCCCGGTCTGCCCAGGAAGGGCGTCCATCAGCTCTTTGCCTGCGCGGTGCGGTACCCCGATCTGCACCCGGCTATGGAGCGATATGCCCGGCTGGCCATGCGGGAGTTTGAGTGGTACCAAAACCTCGCAGATGAAGCCTGCGCGATGCCCGGCTCTTTCGCCGTGTTCGCCCTGGGGCTGGAAGGGCCGGAGTGGTGGCCGCTGGTGTGCGATTATCTGGACCGCTGCGACGACGAGCACTCCTCCCTTCAGGAGAAGTTCCTCCACGCCCTCTTCAAACAGTACGGCTTCACCGACCAGTCCCTGCCGGTTCTGGTCCACGGCGTCCAGTCCATGCAGGAGCTGGAGCCCGCCAAGGAGTTCCGCACCCTGATCGCCAATGAGGAGAGCCTGGATGCTTTGCTGGAGATCAAGGAGCAGCTGGAATATTCCCTGCCGGAAGAATCCGGCAGGGACAAAAGGGCGCTGGCCTGCCTGTGGCGGGATGTGCTCTGGGCCATCTGGGGGAAGGATTCCCAGAACGGCGGCAAGGTCATCAAGGCGGCACCGGAGGAACTGAAAGAGAAATACCGGCAGGTATTTGCGTGAGGAGGATCTGCCATGACAGAAGCGGAGAAAACAAAACTGCTGGAACAGATCGAGCGGTGGAATGATGCGGACGAGTTCTCCCGGTGCATCCAGGCCATCGAAGCCGTCCCGGAGACAGAGCGGGACTATCTGCTGACCCTCAAGCTAAGCCGTGCCTACAGCCACCTGGCGGTGCTGGGTGACCACCGCATCCATGGCAAGGACGGCAAGGTGGACATGACTCCTCTCCGGCACGCCATTGCGCTGTTGGAATCCATCCGGTCCCAGGGGGAAACAGACCCTGCCTGGAACGCCCGCATGGGGTATTCCACTTTGATGGCATATTCCTCCGCCGCCACCGCCTATGAATACGCCCGGCGGTGGCTGGCCCTGGCCCCGGAGGACCCGGACGCCCAAAAGCTGGTGCGGGACTGCGAGGAGTATCTGGAGGAGGGAAATTCCTTGGAACTGGATTGGAATGAGCGGGAGGAGATTATCCGGCGGGAGACCATTCCCCCTGCCGACAATGACATCCTCGGCCATGTGAAAGTACATATCGACCAGCAGTTCGGTGTCTATACCCAGCTCCTCACGGACGACAGCGACCCAGATCACCCGCTGGAGATCGCCATCATCCCGCCCCGGCCGGAGCATGACTACTACACTCTGGTCACTGTCGGCCTGAGCCGGCATAGGATGGGTTTCCCGGAGGAGCGTTGGGAGGAAAAACTGGAACGGGCGGAGCTGCTCATCAATCTGCCCCGAGACTGGAAGCTGACAAAGGCGGACTGTCGGGAGGAGCGGTGGAGCTGGCCCATCCGGATGATGCTGGCCACCGCCCACTTCGCCATGGAGGACCCGGAGGTAGGGCTGGAATCCAGGACTACACTGGATGAGGGTGAGGATGGCATCCCCTTCGCGGAGAACACGGAGCTGCGTGGTGAGATCCTACTCTGTCCTGGTGTGTTTGGGACGGACTCCTTTTTCTGCCGCCTGCCGGACGGGGACGAAGTCAACTTCTATCAGGTGATTCCCCTCTATCGGGAGGAGATCCAATACAAGTTGGAGCACGGCTCGGACGCCCTGCTGGACCTCTGCCCGGACGAGAGCTTGGAGGTCATCAATCCGCACCGGCTCAATGTAGTCACAGACCGGGAGAAAATCAGCTACGACCCGGCGGAGATGGACAACGCCGCAGAGCAGATCAAGAAAATCCGGGCGCTTCACCTGCCAGTAGATGAATTGGATGCCTGCAATCGGATGGCCTTCTTCCTGGGCTGGGCTATGAAACGAGGCCAAATGAGTAACCCATTCCTCTCCCGGCATCGGGAGGTGGTGGAGGCGGTTTGGGCCGGAAAGGGGCCGGACCTGCGGGCGTTCATCCTGAACAAGCTGGATGGGAAATTGTCCACTCAGTTCTTTGACCGGAGAGGCTCTGGCTTTGCTCAGTGGTACGCTCAGGACAACCGCTCCAATCCCTATAT
>OJRV01003422.1_pt1 | contig 13203 bp, 8 predicted proteins | sample 1599241 | NCBI WGS metagenome assembly OJRV01 (sample SAMN04168656, study PRJEB22393) | human gut metagenome | biome: human gut microbiome; feature: stool | host: Homo sapiens | collected 2014-03-17 | reverse complement strand
TTGCCGGAAGGATGGTGGTTTGATATTGAAGTCCTAACCACGACCGGCAAATCGATCTTTTCCGGTTAAACCTTCTGCCTTCTCCGGCGTGTCCGCTGTCGGAGGAAGTAAATAGCGGATAGAATTATTTGGGAGGAATAAAAATGAAGAAGAAACTTCTAAGCCTTCTGCTTGCGTTGTGCCTTGTGATGGCACTTGTTCCGATGTCAGCGTTTGCTGAAGAACTTCAGTAGATAATTGGGACGGTACGGCAGATACAAGCTGGTACACCGACCATAAGACAGATACTGAATACCATTTCACCACTGCCGAACAGTTGGCCGGTTTAGCGCAGTTAGTCAATGACAAAACTGCATCTGTATCATTTGAAGGAAAAACGATTTACTTAGATAATGACCTCGACTTATCCGGCTCCCAGTGGACTCCCATTGGAGATGGCAGTAACCATAGAAGATTTTTTGCTGGTACTTTTAATGGACAGCATCATAAAATCATGAATCTGAACCATCACTATACTGGAAATGAAGTTGTTCGAAATGGACTTTTCGGAGTTGTTTCTGACGGTGGTACATTAAAGAATTTACTTGTTATAGACGCTGATATTGCCTCAAATGATGGTTCGTTACTTGCCGGCATTTTGGCGGATTGGGTCAATGGCGGCACCGTTGAAAACTGCTACACAAGCGGAAAAATAGAAAACAATGTTGGCAGCAAGTTCGTTGGTGGGCTGATTGGTCAATGCACTTGGAGTACACAGGTAAAAGGCTGTGGCTCAGACGCCACGGTTATCAGTACAGAGTCCAATGAAGATGATGTTGATACCGTTGGTGGGCTGATTGGTCAGTGGGAAAACTCTGCGGACAGCTCGTCGATTACCGATTGTTGGTTTGGCGGTTCTGTTTCCTGCAATAATATCTATTCAGCTGTAGGTGGTATTCTCGGTGCAAACTTTGAAAACTTCTCTGGGAACAAGCCTGGTGTAATAATCAAAAATTGCATAGTTGCAACAAAAAACATCACTAGCGCTGAGCCTGGCAATATAACTTGGATTACAGCTGTTGTAAAGACCCATGTTACCGACTGCATTTGGCCGGATACCCCTCCTGATGGTGTAACGCTTAATGAAGAAACATATCCTGACAATAAAGGCAATTACTTTGCCGTTACTAAGCTGGTGGTTGATTGGGATGCAGGTACTGCGGTTGCCGACCCGACCTTTGACCAGTCATCGTGCGGCGCTGCTGTCTCCAACTTCACCTCCGCAGATGTCCTTGCTGGCTTGCAAACCAATGCCGGTGCGGGCGTTGAATGGGTTGCCGGAATCGGTCATCCAACTTTTGTGTGGGATGACAATAACATCCCCGCTGATTACACAGCTGTCGATGCAGCCATCGCAAGGGCAACGGCTCTTGATAGCAGCCTTTATACAAATTATTCTGCGGTAGAAGATTCCATTAACTCTGTTGACCGAGCAAAAAGTAAAGTCCAGCAAACAGAGGTTGATGCAATGGCAAAGGCTATCGAGGATGCGATTTCCGCCCTGCAATACAAGGGTGCTGACTACACGAAAGTAGACGCAGCCATTGCCAAGGCAAATGCTTTGGAAAAAGATAACTACAAGGACTTCACCGCAGTGGAAGCGGCGATTAACGCAGTTGTGCGCGACAAGAACATAACGGAACAAGACGAGGTAGACGCAATGGCGAAGGCCATTGAAGATGCTATGGCCGCGTTGGTGGAAAAGCCCACAGAGGCTCCGACCGAGACACCTACGGCTGCACCTTCTACAAGCCCGACGGCGGTTCCGACTGCGACGCCTACGGTAAAACCGACGGCAACGCCCACGGCTGCGCCTTCTGCAAGCCCGACGGCGGCTCCGACCGCGACACCGACGGCAACGCCCACGGCTGCGCCTTCTGCAAGCCCAACGGCGGCTCCGACCGCGACGCCTACGGTAAAACCGACGGCTACGCCTTCTGCGAGCCCGACGGCGGCTCCGACTGCGACACCTACGGTAAAACCGACGGCTACGCCGACTCCGGCGCCGAAGGCAGACCCCAATAACCCGAAGACAGGCAGCAGCAACTTGCCGGTCGTTTTCGGCAGCGCGGCGCTCGTGCTGAGCGGAGGCGCGCTTGCAGCGGTGCTCATCTATAAAAAGAAGAGACACGAAAAGTAAAGTGAAAACCTAAAAGCAATGAACCCCCGCCCCGAAAATCGGCTTTGTGCCGGTACCCGGGGCGGGGGTTTTACATTCTTATTCAAAAAATATTTACGATTTACACGACACCGTGGTTGACACCCGTCCGGACCCGTGCTAAAATAAAATACGAATTCGTATTTTAGCGGGGTGGAGCGAAATGGAACGGTATGCGTTTTTCCGGCAGCTTGGCAAGGCGGTGTACGGCATAGACGCAGCTTACGATGTGTTCTCGAAAAGTGCGCAGATCAAACCGAACATGCTGTGGCTGCTTTCGGCGCTGAACGACGGCGAGGGGCACACGCAAAAGCAGATCTGCTGGGACTGGGGATTCCCGAAAACGACGGTGAACACGCTGATCAAAGAGCTGGAAAAGGGCGGCTTTGTGGTGCAGAGCCCCATTCCCGGCGAGCGCAGGGAGCTTTCCGTAACGCTGACGGAAGCGGGCAGAGACTACGCGAATGAGGTTTTAAAGCCCGTGTATGAGGCAGAGGAGCGGCTTTTTCGGCTGTATTTTAAAGATAAAGACCCGGGATTTGTGCAGGAGCTGTTCCGGTTTTCCGGCGTGATGCGCCGCTATTTTACAACAGGGGAATTTGAAGAAACGGGGAGAGAGACATGAAAAAAATAAGCTGGCATGAACTGAAGCCGCAGGTGAAGGAAGTTTGGGTACTGAGCCTGCCGGCTATTTTAACGCAGATCACAACCATCGTGATGCAGTATATCGATTCCGCCATGGTGGGTTCGCTCGGCGCGAACGCTTCGGCGGCGATCGGTCTGGTATCCACGAGCACATGGCTGCTGGGCGGCATTACATACGCTGTTTCGGCGGGCTTTTCCGTGCAGGTGGCGCATAACATCGGCGCGGGACGCGATGCGGAAGCGAGAAGCGTGGTGCGTCACGGCCTGTGCACGGCGCTGTGCGTGGCAGGGATTTTGTGCGCGTTGGGGCTTTCCATCCACAGTATGCTGCCGACGTGGCTCGGCGGCGACCCGGCTATTCGTTACGATGCCTCGAAATACTTCATGGTGTACGCGCTGATGATCCCGTTCTCGCAGATCAACTCGCTGAACTCGTCGTTCTTGCAATGCAGCGGCGATATGCTGACGCCAAGCATTTTAAACGCCGCCATGTGTTTACTCGATGTGGTGTTCAATACCATTTTCATTCCGCATTTCGGCGTGATGGGTGCGGGAATCGGCACGGCGAGTGCGTGTGCGGTCGTCAGCCTGACGATGGCGTGGCGCTGTCTGTTGTGCAACCCGCATTTGCGGCTCAACCGCAAAGAGACCGAAAAACACGGCTTTGACCCGGAAATTCTCAAAAAAGCTTTGAAGATCGGTCTGCCGGTCGGCGTGCAGGAGATCGCCATGTGCAGCGCGCAGGTCGTCGCAACCATGATCATTGCGCCGCTCGGTGCAGTCTCCATCGCGGCAAACTCCTTCGCCGTGACGGCAGAGAGCTTGTGCTACATGCCGGGCTACGGTATCGGCTCGGCGGCGACGACGCTCGTCGGGCGCAACATCGGCGCGGGAAAGACCGACCTTGCCAAGCGCTACGGCAACATCTGTATCGTGATGGGCGCGGGCTTTATGGCGATAACGGGACTTTTGATGATGTTCCTGTGCCCGTTTGTATTCAGCATTTTGACGCCCGATCTCTCCGTCCGCGCGCTTGCGGCGCAGGCGTTGCGCATCGGGCTGCTGGCTGAACCGCTGTACGGCGTTTCCATCGTTGCGGCGGGCGCACTGCGCGGCACCGGCGACACCTTCGTGCCGAGTATGATGAACCTCGGCAGTATTTGGGTGGTGCGCATCGGGCTTGCACTGCTGCTCGTCGGCCATTTCGGTCTGCCGGGCATGTGGACGGCCATGGCGACGGAGCTTTGCGTGCGCGGCCTTTTGATGCTGTACCGTCAGAAAACAACAAAGTATTATAAAAAATATAATAAAACAACTGAAACGAGCGAGCCTGAGCTGTTAGAAGCTGCGGAAAGCTGAAAAGCGCTGCGAAAGGACGCTCAATACGGAAAATACGGAGCATACGGTAACGGCGCCGCACAGGGTAAATTATCTCTGTGCGGCGCCGTTTTGCTTGTGATTCAAATTTTAAAGCTGTGGGTAGATCTCCTCAAAGACGGCGCGCAGCAGTGCACCGGCATCGCGGCTTTCGGCGGTGACGGTGACGACGGCGTTTTTGTCGCGCATCAAAATGACGAACTGGCCGTATTTGCCGTCGGCGCGGAAGGAACCCTCGGGGCCTGCCCAGAAGAGGTAGCCGTAACCCTCGCTGTCGTTTTCGACCTGTTTTGAGGTCGCTTCTTTGACCCACTCGGCGGGGATGAGCTGCTTGCCGTTCCATTCGCCGTTTTGCAACAATAACTGACCGAACAGGTGCAGTTCGTCGATGGTGAGGAACAGGCCGCCTGCACCGAAGGTCTGACCGTTCGGGTCATTTTCCCATGTGGGCAGCTGAATGCCCATCGGCGCGAACATGCGCGGCATCAGGTAATGAACAAGGTCGCAGCCCGCGCGGCGCTGCACGAGAATGCCGGCAAGGTACGGGCCGACGTTGTTGTACACGAATTTTTCGCCCGGCGCGTACACGAACGGCTGACGAAGCGCAAGGCGCACCCAGTTGCGGTCTTCATAGTACGGGCGTTCGCCGCCCATTAAAAAGCTTTTTTCCTGTCCGAGACACATGGTGAGCAGATCGCGCACCGTGGCGGCCTTTAAGTTGTCAGAAACGATTTCGGGCAGGTCATCCTTGAATGCGTCCGTGAGCTTTTCGTCGATGGAGAGCAGGCCCTCTTTTTGCGCAATGCCGACTGCCATAGAAGTAAAGCTTTTGCTTGCGGAATACACATTGCGGCGGCAGGCATCGTCCCACAGCTTGCGGGCCAGCTGCGTGCCGTTTTGCGAGACCACAACGCCGAGTGCGCGAAGCGGCACTGCACGGCTTTCAAATTCGGTAAGATCGATCATAGTAAACGCCTCCTAAATGAAATCGAGTTGGTGTAAAGGGAACGAATAAAGTCTTTGGTCAAACAATACCACAATAAAAATGCCGATGCAAGTATTTTTGGCTAAAATAAGATTTTCAGAGAAAATTTGAAGTTTTTTTAAAAAAAGGGTTGACATATTGCACTTTTGAGATTATAATAATGAAGCTGTTTGAGAAATGCGCTTGTAGCTCAGCTGGATAGAGTGACTGGCTACGAACCAGTAGGTCAGGGGTTCGAGTCCCTTCAAGCGCGCCAAGGAATCCACAAAGATTTCGGTCTTTGTGGATTTTTTCTGTTTTAAGATAGATTCTATCGGTTAAAAGATTTATAAAGCTGAATGTATTTGGTCGATTCAACAAATTACTTTTGTCTTCCGACCTTGTGCGAAAGAAATACGCATTTTTACTTGCTACATCTTGCATATGTGTGTATAATAAAAAATATTATTCTGCGTTTTTCGACTTTGCCTGAAAGAAAAGTGAAAAACACATCAAATTTGAGAAACGAAAGTTGGAAGATCATGTTAGAGATCATAGCTGCCGTAAACAAAGCGGTGAACGATTTTATCTGGGGTGTTCCGGCCATGGTCTGCATCATCGGCGTAGGCTTGCTTTTAAGCTTCCGTACGCGCTTTTTGCAGATTCGCAAATTCCCCTATGCCATGCGCACCACGGCAGGGCGCATGTTCCGCAAAAAAGATGCTTCGGACGGTTCCATGACGCCGTTTCAGGCTGTATGCACGGCGCTGGCCGGCACAGTGGGCACGGGCAACATTGCCGGTGTGGCGGGCGCTATTGCGATAGGCGGCCCGGGCGCGGTATTCTGGATGTGGTGTTCCGCACTGCTCGGTATGTGCACAAAGTTTGCGGAAGTTACGTTGGCGGTGCATTTTCGTGAGCGCAGCAAGACCGGCGAGTGGGTCGGCGGGCCGATGTATTACATTAAAAACGGTCTCGGTAGGCACTGGCAATTTTTGGCGGTGCTGTATTCGCTGTTCGGCGCGCTGACGGTGTTTGGTACCGGAAACGCTACGCAGGTGAACACCATTGTAACCGCTATCGATACGGCGCTGACGCAGTACAATGTGATCGGCGCGGACCACATTCCCACGGTGAACCTTGTCATCGGCATTTTATGCGCAATGCTCGTTGCCATGGTGCTGCTGGGCGGCATCAAGCGCATCGGCAGTGTGAGCGAAAAGCTCGTGCCGTTTATGGCGCTTTTGTATGTGCTTTTGGGGCTTGGCGTGGTTGTCCTGAACATTACGCGTCTGCCGGAGGTACTGGCATCGATCGTTGTTGGCGCGTTTAACCCGAAGGCTTTCACGGGCGGTGCCATCGGTAGTCTGTTCATCAGCATGCAGCGCGGCGTTTCCCGCGGCATTTTCTCCAATGAGGCCGGCCTCGGCACGGGTTCTATCGCGCATGCCTGCGCCGATACGAAAAAGCCTGTAAAACAAGGTGTGTTTGGCATTTTTGAGGTGTTTGTCGATACCATCGTCATCTGCACATTGACGGCGCTTGTCATTTTGTGCAGCGGCACGGCGGTGAATTACGGCACCATGGCGGGCGCAGACCTGACGATTTCCGGCTTTACGACGACCTACGGCAGTTGGGCTTCCATTTTCTCTGCGGTCGCGCTGTGCTGCTTCGCGTTCTCGACCATCATCGGCTGGGGCCTTTACGGCTCGCGTTTTGTGGAATTTCTGTTCCGCACCAGTAAGGCCGTGCGCCCGTTCCTCGTCATTTATTCGTTCGTCGCAATCCTCGGCGCAACCGTCAACCTTGACCTGCTGTGGAACATCGCCGATACCTTTAACGGCCTGATGAGTATTCCGAATCTTATCGCGTTATTATTGCTTTCCGGCACGGTGGTGAAGCTGACAAAGGAATTTTTTGCGAAAGAAGACGGGCGTAAGCTCAAAAAATAACAGAAAAATAACAGATAGTATGCGGAAAATCGCCGGGGTAAGTGCGCTCCGGCGATTTTTTGTATGTGAAAATGTCGTAGAATCGTCCGTGCCATTTGGTGAGTTTGTTAGAAAGTTGCAAAATATGGCAGAAATTGCCGAAAAACTATTTAAATGTTCAACGGATTACGATATACTCTTGTCAAGAAGTTCGTTCGGCGCAGAGAGGGGACGAAAACATGAAAAAACGGCGATATTTTGCGGGTGCTGCGGCAATTCTCTTTTTACTTTTGCTTTGCGGATTTGCCCCGCAGAGCATCACGGAAGACAAGGATGCGCAGGTTTTACTGTATGAAACTTATGGTGAAAGCGAGATACTGGTCTACACCGGTCGTACGACGGTGCTGTATCGCCCGGACGGTCGTTCCGCCGAAGCACCGTTTAACGGGCAATATGCCGTTTTGCATGGCGATACCGTGACGGTTTTCGCCGAAACGGAGGAGTTCCTTGCCGTGGAGCGTTTCAGTGCGGAAACATTGGAGGAAACAGACCTGTTCGCTTTGCCTGTGACGAGCGGCCTGCGCTTTGCGGAAAGCGACAGCGCGGGCAGGCTTTATGCTGTTACCTACGGTGCGCCGAGCACATTGCAAGTGTTTGACGCGGCGGGTGAGCCCCTAACGGAATTCATATTTGAAGATAAAATATTCGGCATACAGACGGTGGATAGTACGCTTTATGTGCTGCTTTCGGAAAGTGCCGTGCAGATTTCGCTTGCGGGAAATGTGCCGACACTTTCCGGCACGGCGTTTACCTATGCGCCGGCTGCGCGGCCGTATAAGCTGCTTGGCAGCGACGTGTACGTCAACATGCAGGGCGAAGTGCGCCTGTTTTCCGGAGAAGAGTGGGCGGAAGACACGATCGTGACGGAGGCCGTTTTGAGCGGCGACATGCTCTACTGGCTTTCGGACACCTCGGAGGTCTCGCGCGTGTGCCGCGGCGACAAGGCGGAGTTCTTCACGCTTTCCGGCGAAGCGGCTGCACTCACCGCAAATGCAGCGATCATCTGGCAAAACGGCGCACTGTGCAGAGAGTCGTTCGGTACATTTGTGCAGCCTACGCCCACACCTTCGCCCATCCCGACACCTACGCCGGAGCCGACCGCGACCCCAAAGCCCTCTAAAACGCCGAAGCCGACGGCTACCCCAAAATCGAGCACGACGCCGAAGCCAACGGCTACACCGAAACCGACCGCCACGCCGGATCCGGATGTCACGGCGAAGTTACGTGTTTCCGGCCACATTTTGTATGCAGAACCGGGTGTTACGGCAGCAAAGCTACGGGCAGCGTTCCCACAGGCGGAAGTGGAAGTGTACACGTCATCCTCCGCAGCGGCCTCCGGCAGGCTGAAAACCGGCATGAGCGTGCTGATCGACGACAAGCTGTATACGGTCATTGTGCCCGGCGACATCAACGCTTCCGGCACCGTGAATACGGCCGATATGCGTCTTTTGCAGCGTGTGCTCGTCGGGGAGACGGAACTGACCGACACAGCCGCGCTTGCCGCCGACTTAAATGAAAATGGCAGGCCCGATGCCGCAGACCTTGTTCTGCTCGACGCCAAAATGCAGCGGGACTAAACCGCATAAAATGGATAGCACAGGGTAGGTTTTGTTGTGGGGGTGAATCCAATTGCAAAGCAGTACTTTAAAAAAGATTGAAATCGCGCTTGTTACGGTCTGTGCTCTAATCGTTTTGGGGATTGTGCTTCTCTTTGTAGTTGCGTTTACAGCCTTTGCCTCGTACGATGATTTTAGGATCAAATCGTGGGAGTCGGCGCAGGGCAGCCCGCGCGTTGGGCAGGTGTTTAAACGCTTGCTGGAAACAGAAACGGAATCGGTGTCGCTCAACAACGTTTTGGAAGAAGGCGCATATGAGCAGGCTTTGGCGATTTACGATAATAGAATTTATCTGGTTTGGCGTCATTGGGCACAAGGCCAAGAGACATACCTTTTGATCTCTTCGAATTTATCCAGGGAAGACAGCCGTGTTTTGTATATGACCGATGTGGACGTGTTTGAAAAGGCATGTGCCAATAAAGAAAGAATTTGGTGGACGGAAAATGACGAAATCGTGCAGTACGATTTTAAAAGCGGAAACATTAAAAGGACGAACGACACCACGGAGACAGACAAAAGCGGGCTAATAGAAGACGGCCTCGTGCAGATTGATCACGAAGACAACGCGCTGCTTTTGTTCGATGAGAAAAGCGGTGACCGAATTCGGATTACGTTTGAAGAGTTTGCCGAGATGAGCGACAAAACCGATGAGCTTATGCAAATTTCAAAGCAGAAGACTTGGAGCCGCAAGCCTTGCACAGAGTATTTTTTTAACCGCATATATTGCTTTGACGATGTGTATTATGTCGTCGGGCAGATCAGAAACAAAGGCGGCGATGCCATAGCGCTTGTGTTCCGCTTTGACCCGGAAGCGCGCAAGGCCGAGTATGTCACCTACGACAATGTAGGCGAGGGCACATGGACGGGCTATGAGCTGATCCCACAGTTTGAAGCAAAGGAAAGCCCCCATCAGCCTGAATTTCAGCGCGATGGGGGAGAGAACGTTCAAAAATAGTCATTTGGGTAAAAAGAAAAACCTCAGAAACCGAAGTTCCTGAGGTTTTGGTGGGCGCTAACGGACTTGAACCGCTGACCCCCTGCACGTCAAGCAGGTGCTCTAGCCAGCTGAGCTAAGCGCCCAATTTTCTGTTGCTTGATTATTATATAGCAAGTCCCCGAAAAATGCAAGTCTTTTTTGCGAAAAAGTTAAAATTAATTTTCCTTTCGTGAATATCACGAAAAAGTGCGTAAAATTTGGTGCACTGTTCGCAGAAATTTAAGGTTTCTTACAAAACTCATAAGAATCGCACATTTCTATTGTTTATTCCTTTTCTATGCCGTATAATGAAAATACTGAAAACTGTGAATAGAATGTGAATGGAAGCGGATGGCGGTTGCGCATTGCGCTTTGAATACGGAGATTTAGACAGAATTGGAAATCTGAAAACAGACGATGACGTTGGTCCTGCACCAAGGCCAGAAAAGGAGAAACCATGAAAACACTGTCATATGTGAACTTTATCATTTCTATTTTATTTATGGCTTGCTACGCGTATCAGGCGGTCTACCTTGTGGCGGCGCTTTTAAAAAAGCAGAAAGTCTTCAAAGCGAAGAAGCTGCACCGCTACGGTGTGCTGATTGCCGCGCGCAATGAGGAAGCCGTCATTGCGCAGCTCATCCGCAGTGTGCGCGCGCAGAAGTATCCCGAGGAGCTTATCGATATTTTTGTTGTGGCGGATAACTGCACGGACAACACCGCGCAGGCGGCGCGTGAAGCCGGGGCGGTCGTTTACGAGCGCCACAATACGTATGCCGTGGGCAAGGGCTATGCGCTGCGTTTCTTATTAGAAAACATTTTTAAGAATTTCGGCGAATATGCCTACGACGGTTTTTTCGTCTTTGACGCGGACAATATTCTGGATGAGAATTTTATCTCCGAGATGAATAACGTTTTTGACAACGGCTACAAGGTTGTCACGTCCTACCGCAACTCGAAAAACTTTGGCGACAACTGGATCAGCGCGGGCTACTCCATTTTCTTCCTGCGCGAAGCGACGCAGCTCAATCGTGCCCGTATGATGTTCGGCACCAGCAGCTGCGTTTCCGGCACCGGTTTTTTGTTCAGCAGCGAGATTGCACGCGAAAACGGTGGTTGGAAGCATTTCCTGCTGACGGAGGACTTTGAGTTCACCGTGGACCGCATTTTAAAGGACGACACGGTCGGTTACTGCGAAAACGCCATTATTTATGACGAGCAGCCCACGCGGCTTGGGCAGTCCTTTACGCAACGTGCCCGCTGGATTAAGGGCTATTTGCAGGTTTTCAGCCGATACGGCTTCAAGATGCTGAAAAAAACCGTTGTGGATGGCAGTTTTGCCTGCTTCGATATGATTATGAACAACATTCCGTGCCTTGTCTTGACCTGCGCTTCAATCGTGTTTAACGCGATTATGGTCGCGGCGGGCATTGTGACGCGCACGCCGGATATGGGCGTTTGTGTGCTTTCCGTGTGCAGCGGCATTTTCGGTTCTATACTGACGCTGTGGTTCGTCGGCGGTATCACGTGCATCACGCAGAGAAAGCGCATCCGTGCATCGAAAAAAGCGATGTTCTTCGGTTGGCTGTTGTTCCCGCTGTTTATTTTCACCTATGTGATTGCAATGGTTTACGCGGTGTTTACGAACATTGAATGGAAGCCCATTCAGCACAAAGTGGCGCTTAGTGTGGAAGACCTGAACGACACTACCAAAAAATAGCACAAAATTGCACTCAAAAACAGGGCGTGATTTGCTATAATCTATATTTGCTTATAAACGGCACCTGTGATAAAATAGTAAGAGATTACTTTGTCACAAGTGCCGTTTTTTGCGGCAGTACAAATCCTGATTTTTCCCCAGAAGAAAGGAATGGTCACAAACATGGTCACACGCGTATTTGTGGAGAAAAGAAAGGGATTCGATGTTGAAGCACGCCACATGATGGCGGATCTTCGTCAGAATCTCGGCCTCAAGGCTATTGAGGATCTGCGCATTTTGAACCGCTATGATGTTTCCGGTCTTTCCGGCGAGGAGTTCGAGGCGGCAGCCCGCACGATCCTTTCCGAGCCGAATGTGGACAACGTGTACGACGAAAACTACAAGGTCAGCAGCGAATATCACGTCTTCGCAACGGAGTTTTTGCCCGGTCAGTACGACCAGCGTGCGGATTCCGCTTCCCAGTGCGTACAGCTCTTGACGCAGGGCGAGCGTCCGCAGGTCGCTTATGCAAAAGTGATCGCCGTTAAGGGCGACCTTTCCGAAGAGGAAATGGACAAGATCAAGAACTACATCGTGAACCCGGTCGAATCCCGTTTGGCATCGATGGAAAAGCCGGAGACGCTTGACATGAAGATCGACGTGCCGGCAGATGTTAAGCGCGTCACGGGTATGATCTCCTGGAGCGACGAGGAGCTTAGAAAGTATTACGGCACCATGGGCTTTGCCATGACGTTTGAAGACCTCGCGTTCTGCCGCGATTATTTCCGCGACGAAGAGCACCGTGACCCGAGCGTGACGGAGCTGCGCGTGATTGATACCTACTGGAGCGACCACTGCCGCCACACCACGTTCCTTACGCGCCTCAATAACATCGAGATCGAAAAGTGCAAGCTGAGCGGCGCCATCGAAAAGGCACTCGGCGAGTATTTTGCGGCCCGCGAAGAGCTGTATAAGGGCAAGGACAAGCCCGTTTCCCTCATGGACATGGCGGTCATCGGTGCGAAATACCTCAAAAAGCACGGCATGGTAGACGATCTGGACGAAAGCGATGAGATCAACGCCTGTTCCATTGAAGTGCCGGTCACGATCGACGGCAAGACCGAGCAGTGGCTCGTGCAGTTCAAGAATGAGACTCACAACCACCCGACGGAGATCGAGCCGTTCGGCGGCGCGGCAACATGCCTTGGCGGCGCGATCCGCGACCCGCTCTCCGGCAGAGCGTATGTTTATCAGGCGATGCGCGTTACCGGCAGCGGCGACCCGACTGTTCCGTTTAAGGATACGATGAAGGGTAAGCTGCCCACAAGAAAGATTACCACCGGCGCTGCGGCGGGCTATTCCTCCTACGGCAACCAGATCGGCCTTGCGACCGGTCAGGTCACGGAGCTTTATGACCCCGGTTATGTTGCAAAGCGCATGGAGATCGGCGCGGTCATCGGCGCATCTCCGAAAGCGAACGTCAAGCGCTTCGAGCCGAAGCCCGGCGATATCATTGTGCTGCTCGGCGGCGCAACGGGCCGTGACGGCTGCGGCGGCGCAACGGGTTCCTCCAAGGCGCATACGCTCGAATCCATCGAGGTTTGCGGCGCAGAGGTGCAGAAGGGCAACCCGCCGACCGAACGCAAAATTCAGCGTCTGTTCCGTGACCCGGAGGTTTCCACGCTCATCAAGCGCTGCAACGACTTCGGCGCGGGCGGTGTGTCTGTCGCCATCGGAG
>OJRV01003415.1_pt1 | contig 13224 bp, 10 predicted proteins | sample 1599241 | NCBI WGS metagenome assembly OJRV01 (sample SAMN04168656, study PRJEB22393) | human gut metagenome | biome: human gut microbiome; feature: stool | host: Homo sapiens | collected 2014-03-17 | reverse complement strand
TGGCCACCGTGAAAGTCTTTCCCGAACCCGTCACGCCCAGCAGCGTGTTGTGTTTGGACCCGTGTTCGATCGAGCTGACGAGCTGCCCGATCGCCTCCGGCTGGTCGCCCATCGGGGCATAGTCCGATACTAACTTGAAATCCATAGATGCAAAGGTAGTGAAGAATTAAAAATTAAGAATTAAAAGTCGCGAATTATTTCCTCGTGTTCGAATCTCATGCCGAAGAAGTGCGGGGACATCGGATGGAAGACGGCGGGCGGAGAATAATTTTTAATTCTTAATTTTTAATTCTTAATTCGATTATTCGTACCTTTGTAGGCTATGATCGACCGGGAAACAGTAGACCGCATTTACGCCGCCGCCAATATCGTGGATATTATCGGCGAATACGTCACGCTCAAACGAAAGGGCGTGAACTATGTCGCGTGTTGTCCTTTCCACAACGAGAAGACCCCGTCGTTCGTAGTCTCTCCTTCGAAAGGCCTTTATAAATGTTTCGGTTGTGGGAAGGGCGGTAATGCCGTGACTTTCGTAATGGATCAGGAAGCCACAACCTATGCCGAGGCGCTGAAGATGGTGGCCAAGCGTTACGGCATCGAGGTTAAGGAGGAAGCGTTGACCGAAGAGGAGGTGCGCCGCAACGACGACCGCGAGTCGATGTTCGCCCTGAACGGCTGGGCCGCGGAGTATTTCGCCAACTACCTCCAGCGCGAGACCGAAGGACAGAGCGTGGGACTGGCCTACTTCCGCCAGAAGCGCGGGATGACCGACGCCACGATCAAGAAATTCGGACTCGGATTCTGCCCCGCGAAGGGCGACCGGATGTCGAAGGACGCCCTGGCGGCGGGTTACAAGAAGGAGTTTCTCCTCTCGACGGGACTTTCGCTGGTCAGCGACCGGGACGGCTCGTTGTACGACCGGTTCCGCGACCGGGTGATTTTCCCCGTGCACAACATCTCGGGCCGCATCGTGGCCTTCGGAGGCCGCACGCTCCGCACGGACAAGCAGGTCGCCAAGTACCAGAACTCCCCCGAGAGCGAGATATACAGCAAGAAACGCGAACTTTACGGTCTCTATTTCGCCAAGAAGGCCATTCAGCAGCAGGATTTCGCCATCATGGTCGAAGGATACACCGATGTGATTTCGATGCATCAGGCAGGGGTCGAGAACGTCGTGTCTTCGTCCGGCACGTCGCTTACGACGGAGCAGATACGCCTGCTGAACCGCTTTACGAAGAATATCACGGTGATCTACGACGGCGATTCGGCGGGCATTCACGCCTCGCTGCGCGGTATCGACATGATCTTGAAGGAGGGCATGAACGTGCGCGTGGTGCTGCTGCCCGAGCCGGAGGACCCCGATTCGTTCGCGCGCAGCCATACGGCATCCGAGTTGCAGGAGTATATCCGCGCCAACGAGCAGGATTTTCTGGAATTCAAGGCCAAACTGCTGCTGAAGGACGCGCAGGGCGACCCGATCAAAAAGGCTGCGCTGATCGCCGACATGGTGCAGTCGGTGTCGCAGATACCCGACCCGATCCAGCGTTCGGTCTACATCAAGGAGTGCGCGCGCATCATGGACATCGACGAGCAGATTCTGATCTCGGAGGTGGCGCGCAAGCGCATGACCACGTCGGGCGACCGCGAGACGGACGACTTCCTGCGCCGGCAGACGACGCTGAGGCAGAGGGAGGCGCCACAGCCCGAGGTGGAGTTCGTCAAACAGGTCGAGGCCGGGAGCAGTTTCGAGGCTTTGGAGCGCGAGATCGTGAAATACCTCCTGAAATACGGCCATTGCTCGTTCGACTTCAAGGAGGGGCGGACGATGGTGGCGTGCAACGTCGCGGAGGTGATCTTCGCGGAGCTGAGCGACGACAACATCGAGTTCCGCAATCCGGTCTACGCCAAGATCATGAATGTTTACCGCGAACAGTGGACGCAGTTGGGGACCGGCGTGGAGGTCCCGGCGCACGTTTTCCTGAACCACATCGACCCGGAGGTGTGCAACATGTCGGTGGACATCCTCACGGCGGACGACAACTATGTGCTTAGCGAGCTGTGGCGACGCAAGGAAATACACCTGGAAACCGACGCCGAGATGCTGGCCGTGGGGGTCCCGAAGGCCGTGACGCTCTACAAATCGAAAGTCGTCGAGGCGCTGATCAAGGAGTTGCAGGCGAAGTTGGACGACGAACTTCCCGACGACGAACAAAAGGATATCATGCAGCGGTTGGCGGCTTACAATCAGGTTAAAAAGACGATAGCCAATAAGATAGGACGACCGATTTTATAAGAAAAAAAGGGGCGGGTCTCGGGTCGTACACGCATCACTGCGCATACCGTGTGCAAACAGAAAATAAACAGAAAGATGTGTAAAACATATCAAAGATAAAAGAATTAGTTACCTTGACCGATTCCCACCCCTGCGAATTAAAATTGCAATTCGTGTGCCGTTATTGAATATATGAGCGAACAAAAGAAGATAAACATTCGGAACAAGCGTGCGACGTTCGACTATGAGATTCTGGAAGAATACGTTGCGGGCGTCGTGCTGGTCGGAACGGAGATCAAGTCGATCCGCGCCGGAAAGGCGTCGATGGTCGACACGTTCTGCTATTTCGACAAGGGCGAACTGTGGGTGCGCGGCATCAACATCGCCGAATATGCCTGGGGAACGTGCAACAACCACGTGCCGCGCCGCGACCGCAAGCTGCTGCTCACGGCCCGCGAACTGGACAAGTTGCAGCGCGCTTCGCAGGACAAGGGCCTGACGATCGTGGGCCTGCGGCTGTTCCTGAACGAGCGCGGCCTGGCGAAGGTCGTCGTGGGGCTGGCCCGCGGCCGCAAGTCGTACGACAAGCGCGAATACCTCAAGGAGAACGACGCCCGGCGCGAGATGGATAAGGCGATGAAAAACTACCGGTAATTTATCGTGATGGCGGCCTGTTTCCGGGCTTCCCTTGCAGCCCGCGAATGGGAAATACTCCAGTATGTCCCATCCGCATGCTGTGGCACGAAACCCGAAACTGCGCTCGCCCAGACGATAAATAAAAAAAGAGACACTTATGACGAAAGCGATATTTTTGGACGTCGACGGAACGCTGATCAGCTTCAAGACCCACCGGGTGCCCGCTTCGGCGCTCGATGCGTTGCGTGAGGCCCATGCGCGCGGCGTGCAGCTGTTCATCGCCACGGGGCGCGCGGCGGCCGATCTGGCCGATCTGGAGGCGATTCCCTACGACGGCGTGGCGGCGCTCAACGGCGCCGACTGCCTGATGCGTGACGGCCGCGTCGTGGCCCGGCATCCGATTCCGCGCGCCGACTTCGAGAAGTCGCTCGCCTTGTCGGCGGAGCTGGATTTTCCGGTCGGGTTGGAGTTGAACGACGGGGTTTTCGTCAACCGCGTGACGCCCGAAGTGGTGCGGCTGGCGGAGATGGTGGCGCATCCGGTCCCCGAACAGGTCGATCTGCGGGCGCTTTTCGACCGGGGCGACTGCTGCCAGATGTGCTTTTATTTCGATCCCGAACTCGAAACGAGGGTGATGGCCGAACTGCCGTCGCTCGTGGCGTCGCGCTGGTGCCCGATTTTCGCGGACGTCAATGTCCGGGGTGTCGACAAGGCGACGGGCATGGCCGAGTTCGCCGCGCATTTCGGCTTTGCGAACGGCGAGACGATGGCTTTCGGCGACGGCGGCAACGACGTGGCGATGCTGCGGGCCGCAGGCGCGGGCGTGGCGATGGGCAACGCATGCGACGAGGCGCTCGCCGCCGCGGACTATGTGACGGCTTCGGTCGATGACGACGGAATCCGGCGCGCATTGGAGCATTTCGGGGTGATATAGCGTCTGCGTTCCGGCGGATAATCCGGGTTGCGTCGCGACGAGTCCCTTCCGAGGGAGGGCAGATTTGCAAACGACGCCGGAGGCGGCGACAACCGCCGATGGTGGCGAGAAAACGATAGGATAACTTATGAGTTTAATACTTGCTATTGAGACCGGAACGGACATCTGTTCCGTGGGCATCGCCAAGGACGGCGAACTGCTGTCGCTGCGCGAGAGCGACGAGGGGCGCGACCACGCCCGCAAGGTCGGCGTGTTCGTCGACGAACTGCTGCGCGAGACGGACATTGCGCCCGACGAACTCGACGCCGTGGCTGTGGGTAAGGGCCCCGGATCGTATACGGGACTGCGCATCGGCGTGTCGTTCGCCAAGGGATTGTGTTACGGGTTGCAGAAGCCGCTGGTGGCCGTCGGGTCGCTGGATGCGCTGGCCGAGGTGGCCCGCGAGGACTACGAGGCGGGGATTCTCGCCGTAGATGACTGGTCGAACGCCTTGCTGTGTCCGATGGTCGACGCCCGGCGCATGGAGGTCTATGCGCAGGTTTTCGACGCCGAAGGGCGTCCGCAGAGCGAAGTTTCGGCCGAGGTGGTCGACGCCGGGAGTTTCGCCGCCTTCCGCGGTCAGGGGCGTCCGTTCGTGATCTTCGGCAGCGGGGCGCGCAAATGCGCCGGCATCCTTTCCGACGCGGTGTGCGTGGAGGTGACCCCGTCGGCCCGCGGGCTTGCCCGGCTCGCCCAGCAGGCCCTCGACGAAGGCCGCACGGAGGACATCGCCTATTTCGAGCCGTTCTATCTGAAGGATTTCGTCGTTACGACATCCCGCAAGAAGTTGTTTTGAGCGGTTGCCGGCAGTATGACCGAGGCTGACCTGATACGGCTCCTGTCGGAGCGGTTCCACGGCAATTTCGCCGACGAGACGGCCCGGAGGGTGCGCGATGCCGGGGCTGTGGATCTGTTGTACGCGGTGGCGACCGCGCCGCATCCGGAGCTGCCGGGACCTGTCCGGCAAAAGGTGCTGTTCCGCGGCGCCTATGTGCTCGAACGGATCTATTTCGACGCCCCCGAGGCGTTCATGCCCCGTGCCGAATCCTTTTGCCGGGTCGATTTCGCGGCGTGCGCCAACGCCAGCGCGCAGCGTCATTTCGGGAAGATCATGGCCGACCTGCTGGGACGTTATGCGCCCGAACCCGGCGATCTGGAGCGGATCGCCGAAACGGCCGCCGGATGGGCCGTGTCGCCGGAGGCGAAAGTCGCCGTGAAGGTCTGGGCCGTGGAGGTCCTGAAACGCTGCCGGGAGCGTGTCGGCTGGGTCGCCGAGTCGTGGGACGACATCGTGGAGACGGTGGCCCTCGACGCTACGCCGGGCATCGAAAGCCGGATGCGCAAAAGCTGGAAAACGAGGTCGTAACTGGGTCGGAGCAAAATAAAAACCCCGCTGATGTCAGCGGGGTTTTTCGTTCGGAGCGGGCGGCTATTTCACGCCGCCGATCTGCGCGCGCAGTCGTTTTTTGAAATTTTCACCGATGATGGTCATTTTGTCCGTGGTCTCGAACAGCGCGGCCTTGTTCTTCTCGTAGGCAGCCAGGTAGCCGGCGATGCGACCCGGGTCTTCGAGAATGAAATTGGGGCACTGCGAGACGTTGAGGTACTCCTTGGGCAGCATGAGGTAGGGTTCCGTCTTGCCCTGTTCGGTCTTGAATTCGACGGTCAGGTCGATGCAGCGTTTGAAGACTCCGCTTTTGCCGTAGAGGTCGGCCTGGTGCGCCGCGGCGTGGTCGTCGAAGGTCAGCACGACCTCCAGCGGACGGTCGCAGGGCGCGGCGTCCGTGTAGACGACCGGGGCGAGCGTATAGGCGTCGTAGGTCCACTGTCCGGCTTTCGGGAAGCGGGCATAGGGGATTTCGCGGCCGTTTACCTGCACCGTTTTGGGCGGGAAGGTCGCCGGGAAGCGCATTTCGTAGCTGCGGCTGTCGGGAGCACCGGCGTAGGTGCCTTCGCGGGGCGCGACGACGGCGCGCAGGGTGTTGCCCTCCTGCTTCTTGGCGACCTTCGTGGTGGCGTAGGCCGTGGCGTACTGCTGGCTGACGCCGTCGTCCTCGTAGTGGACAAGCTCGCCGTCGGCCCCGGGGATGAAGGTCAGCACCAGCGTGTCGCAGGGCTGCTGGAGGTTTTTCACCGTCTGTGGGTTCATCGGAAGGATGGCTCCGGCCCGCGCGTACCAGGGATTTTCCGAGAGGGTGTAGTGCAGCTCCTCGGTGCGTCCGCCCTCGTACATGGCTCCCGTGGCGCAGTCGTACCACCGGCCCTCGGGGAACCAGATCCGGCGCGCGGCCAGCCCCGTGACGCTGTCGACCGGCTCCACGACGGCCGTGGCGAGGATGTCGTTGCCGAACATGAACTGCTCGGGGACGTTGTAGGCCTCGTCCCGTTCGGGATGGTCGTAGTACATCGGACGGCACATGCCGACGCCGGTGTCGTAGTTCTCGCGGGCGGCGTTGTAGACGTAGGGCGCCAGCGTATAGCGCAGGCGGATGGCGTCGCGCATGACGAACAGGTGGTCGGGGAAGAACCAGAGGTAACGCTCGATGCGCGGGTCCTTGGTCGAGTGGGTCTTGAAGATCGGGGTGAAGACGCCGTATTGCAGCCAGCGGGTGTAAAGTTCGGGATCGGTGGCTTTCGTCTCCTTCTTGAACATGTGGCCACCGATGTCGTGCCCCCAGTAGCCGTAGTTGACGTTGGACGAGGTGGCCGTGAAATAGGGCAGGAAGGCCAGCGTCTCCCACTTGGCGTAGGTGTCGCCCGAGAATGCCAGCGGATAGCGGTGCGATCCGAGGCCGCCCCAGCGGTGGTAGATGAAGGGCCGCAGCTCGGGGTTCTGCTGCTCGGCGTGGTGGAAGAAGGTGTAGTTGAGCCAGAAGGTGTTCGAAAGTCCCGGGGTGAATTTCGACTCCATCCACTGCTGCCAATCGAGCCACCAGAAATCGACGCCCTGGCGCTCCATCGGGTTCAGCACGGTCTTGAAGTAGGCGTCGGCCCATTTTTGTTCGTCGATATGGAACGGCACGCTCTTGCCTTTTTCGGTCCATCCGTACTCCCGGGTGAACGGCTCGTAAACGTCTTCGTAGGGTTGGATGCCCGAGGCGGGGTGGAGGTTGAGCGCTACTTTCAGCTGCTCGTTTTCGGTCCATCGGAGGAAATTCGCGGGCGAGGGGAACAGCTCCTTCTGCCAGGTGTAGCCGGTCCAGCCGATGCGTTGTCCGTACTCGTCCTTGGCGGGGTTTTTCTTGCGCAGGCCCCAGGTCTCGTGCCAGTCCATGTCGACGATCAGCACGTCGATCGGAATGTCGACCGACTTGAGTTTCTGCACCAGGTCGACGAACTCGTTGTCCGAATACTGCCAGTAGCGGCTCCACCAGTAGCCGAAGGTGTACTTCGGAGGCAGCGGCGCGCGGCCTGCGACGAGCTGGAAATCGGCGAGCGCCTGCTTGTAGTCGTGCCCGTAGGCGAAGAGGTAGAGGTCCTGGCGGTCGCCCGCGGGGCGCGCCTCGACCCACTCTTTCCAGGCGGAGCCGTCGGGCGTCAGCACGTGGCGGCCGCTGTCGTCGACCACCGACCATCCTGCGCGCGAAAGAAGCCCCTGCTCCATCGGTTCGCGCCCCAGCTTCCTGCCGTCGCATCCGTCGAGCGTGCGGGTCGTGCCCATGAGGTTCTGCGGGTCCTCCGTGCCGGGGGTCCATACGACCTCGCGGCCGTTGAGCCGGAAGACGGCTTTCAGGTTTTTGTCCGAAAACTTGCCGCCTTTGGTGTAGGTCAGCGTCAGGGCCGGGGTGGTGATCGTCAGCCGGGATTTCGTGTCGCGGACCTTGAAGTCCGGCACGGGCGTCTCACGGTTGACGAAGGTCAGCGTGGCGCGGTCCTCGAAACGGCCGTCCTCGCTCCACTCCATGCGGATCAGCTGCGGGGTGAGGACCGTGAAGCGTGCGTTGCCCGCCTCGACGACGGCCCGCGGGTCGGCCTTGGGATTCCCGGCCGCGGCCGCACCCAGCGTCAGCCACAGGACCGTAAAAAGAATTGTCGCTCTTTTCATAAGTTTATGGGGTTAGTTTGCTGAATAGACACATCCCGCAGGCAAAACGATGAGCCTGCGGTGCGATTTTTTTGCGGAGGGGCTATGCGCCGCTGTCCGGCAGGGCGGCGGGGGCCTCGGAACGGTCGTCCGAATCCGCATCGCTGCCGGCGATTTCGAGCGTGCGCGCGGCATGCTGCCGCTTGGTTTGCAGGCGGGCGGTTTTGCGCAGGCGTTCGCCGACGCGGATGATGTTGTCGTTGCCCGTGCAGAGGCGTTTGTGGGCGTCTTCGTAGGCGTCGCGGGCCTTGTCCAGCGCCGTGCCGACCCCTTCGAGCGAGGCGGTGAAGGCCACCAGCTGTTCGTAGAGCTTCAGTCCGCAGGCGGCGATCTCCTTGGTGTTCTTGTCCTGGTCGTTGTATTTCCAGAGGTCGGCGACGAGTTTGAGCAGGGCGAAAAGGTTCGTCGGCGACGAGATGATCACCTTTTTGTCGTAGGCGTCGGACCAGATGGCCGTGTCGTTCTGCAACGCCGCGAGGAACGCCGGTTCGTTGGGGATGAACATGATGACGAAGTCGGGCGAATTGAGCCGCCGCTGGTACTCCTTGCGGCCCAGTTCGGTGACGTGCTGCCGCACCGAGGCGATGTGCGCCGCGAGATAACGCCGCCGCTCCTCCTCCGTGTCGGCCGAGGAGTAACCCACGAAGGCCGTGAGCGAGACTTTCGAGTCGATGACGATGTCCTTCTTCTCGGGCAGGTGCAACACCACGTCGGGCCGCAGGTTGCGCCCCTCCTCGTCCTTGATGTTGTACTGCGTCTGGTAGTGGATGCCCTTCGAGAGGGCCGAACTGTCGAGGATCGTTTCGAGCAGCATCTCGCCCCAGTCGCCCTGCACCTTCGAATTGCCTTTCAGGGCGTCGGTCAGGTTCCGGGCCTCGGTGGAGATCGTCTGGTTGAGTTCCATCAGGCGTTTGAGTTCCGATTTCAGCTCGCCCCGCTGGGAGGTCTGCGTGGTGTAGATCTCCTCGACGCGCTTGCGGAAGTCGACGATGTTCTCCTTGAACGGTTTCAGCAGGATGTCGATCGACTCCCTGCTGGTCTCCTTGAACCGCTGCGACTGCTCGCCCAGAATCTCCGTCGCGAGGTTTTTGAATTGCATGCGGAAACGCTCTTCGAGCTGTTCGCGTTCGGCTTTCTCGGCGGCGCGCTCCTCGGCGTTCTTTTGTTTCAGGCCGGCGATTTCCGTCTGGGACGAGGCGCGCAGGGCGGCCAGTTCGGTTTCGGTGCGCAGCCGCGTTTCGATCTGCACGCGGATGTCCGCTTCGGCTTGCAGGCGGGCCTGCTCGGCGGCGGTCTTGTCGGCACGCAGGTGGCCGGCTTCGCGGCGGGCGGCGGCGAGCATGGCCCCGAGCGCCGCCGAGAGGGCGCCGAGCACGATGATTGCAAGAATGAATGCGGTGTTCATACTGACAAAGGTAGAATTTTCCGTGGAATTTTTCGTATCTTTGACCGACAAACTCTTTGATTCATGCAACGTATAGTAGCCCCTTCGATGCTCTCGGCCGACTTCGGCCATCTGGAGCGCGATACCCGGATGGTCGACGCCAGTGCGGCCGAATGGGTCCATATCGACGTGATGGACGGCGTTTTCGTCCCCAACATTTCATTCGGGTTTCCCGTGCTGAAAGCCATCCGCAAGGCGACGGCGAAATTTCTCGACGTGCACCTGATGATCGTCAGCCCGGAAAAATACGTCGCGCGCTTCGCCGAGGCGGGGGCCGATCTGGTGACCTTCCACCTCGAAGCGACGGACGACCCCGCGGGGTGCGTCGCGCTGATCCGCCGGGCCGGAGCCAAAGCGGGCGTGTCGATCAAGCCGGCGACGCCGGTGGAGGCGCTGCGCGAGGTGCTGCCGCTGGTGGACCTGGTGCTGGTGATGAGCGTCGAGCCGGGATTCGGCGGACAGTCGTTCATCCCGGGGTCGCTGGAGAAGATCGCGCAGCTGCGGGCGATGGCCCGGGAGATGGGTCTCGAAACGATCATCGAGGTCGACGGAGGCATCTCGGCCCGCAACGCCGGAGCGGTTTACGGGGCGGGCGCCGACGTGCTGGTGGCCGGCAGCAGCGTTTTCGGAGCCGAAGATCCGCAGGCCGAGGTCGTGAAGATGCTCAACGCCTGACCGGAGGGTCCGTCCGGAAGAGCGCAGGGGATTTCATTTCGGAAAAAACACTCCATCAGCGTCCGGCGTGCCGGGCCGTCTCGGCGTCGAGCAGTCGGCGCAGTCGGCGCAGGAGCGCATCGTCGCGGAACCACTCCGCGCCGTAGGTCAGGTTGAATTCGTAATCGAAATCGGCGGGATTGGCTCCCTGATTGTGCTGGAGGATGGTCTCGGCCTTGTCGAGCGCCTTGACCCAGCGCGCTTCGGGCATGGCGCAGGTTTCGTACTCCTCCCAGAGCGTCCGGATGCGTGCTGCGGCTTCTGCGGGCAGCAGGGGTGTCAGCCGCTCCATGGCCGCAAGTTCCGCCGCGGCCTTGGAGGCGGGGTCGCACTGCGCAACGGCCGGGATGTCGCCTTCGTAAGCCTCCCCGAGGTCGTGGACCAGGCACATCGCAAGGACCCGAGGCAGGTCGAGTTCCGGTTTTTCGTCCGCAAGGACGAGGGCCAGCAGGGCCAGCCGCCACGTGTGCTCGGCGGTGCTTTCGTGCCGTCCGGTCGAGGTGCGGGCCGAGCGCAGGACGTTTTTCAGCCGTTCGGCTTCGCGCATGAATTGCAGGTATCGTTCCAGTTTTTCCATCTCCGGGATTCTGTTTCGGGACCGTAAAGATACGATATGTCGGATTAAATCGCTAACTTTGCGGTGTTTTTAGATTCGCCATGATTTCATTAGACAACCTTACCGTCAGTTATGGGGGCTGGACCCTTTTCGACAATATTTCGTTCCTGATCAACCCGAAGGACCGCATCGGACTGGTGGGCAAGAACGGAGCGGGCAAAACCACGCTCCTGCGCATCATCACGGGCGAACAGCAGCCCACGTCGGGCGCCGTGACGCTCAACGGCGACTGCACGATCGGATACCTGCCGCAGACGATGCGCGTGGCGGACACCACGACGCTCGCGGAGGAGACCGCCAAGGCCTTCGAGGAGGTGTTGCGGCTCGAGGCCGAGATCGAGGCCCTGACGCGCGAGATCGCCGAGCGCACCGACTACGAAAGCTCCGAATACGAACAGCTCCTGCACCGTCTGAACGACGCGCAGGACCACTATCATATCCTCGGCGGCGAGACCCGCGACGCGGACATCGAGAAGACGCTGCTGGGCCTCGGGTTCAAACGGTCGGATTTCGGGCGCGCCACGAGCGAGTTCTCGGGCGGCTGGCGCATGCGTATCGAGCTGGCGAAACTGCTGCTCAGGCGGCCCTCGATCTTCCTGCTGGACGAACCGACGAACCATCTCGACATCGAGTCGATTCAGTGGCTCGAAGAGTATCTCCGGAATTACAACGGCGCGGTGCTGCTCATTTCGCACGACCGCGCCTTTCTGGACAACGTCACCAACCGCACGGTCGAACTGTCGCTGGGCAAGATCACCGATTACAAGGTCTCCTATTCGAAATACGTCGTCCTGCGCGCCGAGCGCCGGGCGCAGCAGATGGCGGCCTACGAGAACCAGCAGCGGATGATCGAGAAGACCGAGGAGTTCATCGAGAAATTCCGTTACAAACCCACCAAGTCGAACCAGGTGCAGTCGCGCATCAAGCAGCTGGAGCGGCTGGACCGTCTCGAGATCGAGGAAGAGGACCTCGCCACGCTCAACATCAAGTTCCCGCCCGCGCCCCGCTCGGGGCAGATCGTCGCGGAGATCAGCGAGGCCGGCATGTCGTTCGGCGAGAAACATGTCTTCAGCGGCGCGAATTTCGTCATCGAGAAGGGCGACAGGATTGCGTTGGTAGGCCGCAACGGCGAGGGCAAGACGACCCTCGCACGCATGCTGATCGGCCAGCTGACGCCCACCGAAGGGTCGGTGCGCCTCGGGGCGAACGTCAATATCGGCTATTACGCCCAGAATCAGGACGATCTGATGGACGGCGATTTCACGGTCTACGACACGCTGGACCGTGTGGCCGTGGGCGACATCCGGACCCGCCTGCGCGACATTCTGGGGGCGTTCCTGTTCCGCGGCGAGGACATCGACAAGAAGGTCAAGGTCCTCTCGGGCGGCGAGCGGGCGCGTCTGGCGATGGCCCGCATGATGCTCGAACCGCGCAACCTGCTGATTCTCGACGAGCCGACGAACCATATGGACATGCGTTCGAAGGACATCCTGAAGAGTGCCATCATGAAGTACGACGGCACGGTCGTGGTCGTTTCGCACGACCGTGAATTTCTGGATGACATGGTGCAGAAGGTCTACGAGTTCCGCGACGGCGGGGTGAAGGAGTACCTCGGCGGTATCTATTACTTCCTTGAAAAGCGCAAGCTGGAATCCCTGCAGGAGATCGAACGCCGCGACGCTCCGGCAAAACCGGCGGCGAATCCCGCGGCGAATCCCGCGGCGAAATCCGCCGCGCAGCCCGCTGCGAACAGGGACGCCGCGGCGTCGGGGAAACTGACCTACGAGCAGCGCAAGGAGCAGGAGAAGCAGCTCCGCAAACTGCGCCGGGCGGTCGAGACGGTCGAAGCGGAGCTGGCCGAAATCGAGAAGCAGATCGCGGCGTATGATGCGAAATTCGCCGCCGCGACCGAATACAACGAAGCCGACTACAAGGCTTACAACGACCTGAAAGCCCGCTACGACCACCAGATGCACGAGTGGGAGAAGGCGTCGTACGAACTTGAAATAGTCGAAGAGCAGGGATAGCCTGCTCGGCCGCATCTCCGGTGTGCGGGATAGGCGATTGGAAAACAGTAAATCATACGGATATGGACAATATCATTTTCGGGATACGTCCCGTGGCCGAAGCGATCGAGGCCGGAAAACAGATCGAAAAGCTCTACATCCGCAAGGGCGCCGAGGGGCAGTTGATGTCGGAGTTGAGAGACCTCTGCTTCCGGCATAAGGTGCGTGTGCAGGAGGTGCCGGTCGAGAAACTCAACCGCCTGACGCGCGGCAACCATCAGGGCGTCGTGGCGCAGATCTCGGCCATCGAATATGTCGGGCTGGCCGATATTCTGGAGCGCGTGCCCGAAGACGAAACGCCGCTGGTGGTGATTTTCGACGGGGTGACCGACGTCCGCAACTTCGGAGCCATCGCCCGCTCGGCCGAGTGCGCCGGGGCGCACGGGCTGATTACGCCGCTGAAGAATTCGGCGCCGGTG
>OJRV01003414.1_pt1 | contig 13225 bp, 10 predicted proteins | sample 1599241 | NCBI WGS metagenome assembly OJRV01 (sample SAMN04168656, study PRJEB22393) | human gut metagenome | biome: human gut microbiome; feature: stool | host: Homo sapiens | collected 2014-03-17 | reverse complement strand
CTTTCGCATAAAGCGGTCGTAACGTCCGGCATTTTTGTCCCAGAAATTCTTGTGTCCCTGCATCGCTATCATTCCTTTCAATGTTAGATTAACCTAACCGACGCGCGTATCCGAGTGGTTAGATGGTGCTAACCGTTGTGCCTTGGAAAAGCCGCATCTCTGCGGCCTTCCGCTTATTTAAATAACTCCCTGCAAGCGCCGTACACCAGCGTTTCCAGTACCTGTGGGTACAGTCCTCCTATTTGCTCCTTGTGTGAGACGGTCAAGATCAGTCCGCGTACTGTCGCGGCGGCAAGTGAAATCCCCCGTTTCGGAACAAGGCCATATTTTTCCAGAAGCAGACGAATGTGCGTCTCGTCATCGTGGTAATGTTCCTTTTTGACGCCCTCCGGCAATCTCTGTAAAAGCAACTTGGCGTCGTGTTCAATGAAAACCATGTCTCCGGTATCAGACAGCCTCCGGCAGACGGCCAGAACCGCCTCTGCCGCGCGCTCCGATGTTGGCAGGCCGCCATTTCTGTGTAACGCCTGGTCAGCCACCCCGTAAAGTTCGGCGTGGATACTTTCCAGAACCGCGAAGAAGGCCATCTCCTTGGATTCGAAGAATTTATAAAACGAGCCTTTTGCGATACCGACAGCCTTCGTCAGCTGCTCTACGGAGGTTTTCTTCATCCCCAACGTGACAGCACAATGTCTCGTTTCCTTCAGCAACGCCTTGCGGAGCTGCTCAGTCTCGTAATCGGTAAAAGCCAAGGCCGCACCCTCCCTGAAATATGACCATTTTGGTTCTTCTGGTCATATTATACCGCGCTTTTTTCTGGTTTGCAAGAGGTGCGGGAAAAAACTCGCTAATCAATTTGTTTCATATTGCACAGATGGGGTGATTACAAGGAGAAGAACAGAAATTCACACAACATGAATGACGTATTCACATAACACTACTGCTTTTGCGCTATCATTAACGTTCGATCTTGCATCGATCCGTTTTAAGGTGAGACCTTTTAAGCTGCTCCGTACTCCTTCGCCGCATGATCATCTGCCGCTACCGCCAACCGTTCAAAAGCCGCTGTTTGTCACTTCCGAGCAAGACAAAAGCGTCGTAGCAATACGGCGCTTTTTTGTTGCCCGGAAGATGGAGCAAGGAAACGCTATTCCATTATTTGTTATGCTTTTTCTTTCTGCTGACAACCGTTATACCAATGGCAGCACCGCCGCTGACAATCAGCAGCGCAAACCACAATGCGGGGTTGGCGGTGTCGCCGGTGCGCAGAATCGGGGAAACAGGCTGCGCTGTAGGCTGCGGGGTCACAGTGGGCTGCGGGGTTGCCGTTTCCGTCGGCTTTGCCTTGACGGTGAACTTAGCTGTTGCCGTACCGTGTTGAGAAACGATCGCAAGCGTATGCTCGCCCACGGAAAGCGCGGCAACAAAATCACGGTTCAGCGTGATGATGGTGCTGCCCTCTCTCTTCGTATAGTTCTTTTCTTCCAGCGCAGTGCCATCAAGCTCTACACGAACAAAATCGGCAAAGGGTGCGTCAGAAGTGAAGGACAGTTCCTTTTTCTCGCCCTGCGTGACCGCTGCACCATCCCCGGCTGTGATTTTCGGGGGCAGCTTTGCCGTCACGGTGTCTGCCTTGGCAATCTCCTTAGTTCCGTCCTTGTCGGAGAAATACTTCTTGCAGCCGTCGCAGTACCAATACGCAATGTTGCCTTCTTCGGCAGCGGTGGCGGCCTTTGCGTCAATGTGTTTCAGGTCGGTGTGGTTGTTCGGGTCAAGGCTGCCGTAGCTTTCTTTGCAAATTTCACAGACGGCATTTTGGGTGCAGGTCGCTTTGCCGCCGGAGTGCTCCGCGTAGCCGTTCTTTCCCGCGTTATCCGTCACATCGCAGCTTTCATTGGCACACTCATGCCAGTGATGCGTTGCATCGGACGTCCAATCGGACTTCCAGCTGTGGCCGGTGGCGTCGATTGGCTCCGTCTTTGTCGCGCCGCATTCGGTGCAGGTATATGTCCTTTCACCCGCTTTTGTGCAGGTAGGCGCTATTGTTATCGTACCGTTGTCCCAAGTATGAGGGCTTACGTCATCCTTTTTATCGCAATGGGAACACTGCTTCCAGTGCTCGTTATCATCATGTGTCCAACTGGTGGTAAAATCATGTCCCAGAACATCGCCATATTCCGCACCGCAAACTGCGCATTTTGCTCTTTGGGTGCAGGTTGCCGTGCCGCCGGAGTGTTCCGCCTTATGAAACACCGCGCCGCAGGTGCAGACCTGCCAGTGTTCCGTTTCGTTGGATTCCCAGTCGCTGCTCTGGTGGTCATGGGCGTCGCCCTGTCCATTGAACACGGGCAGGGTTATTTTTGCCGTAGCCACATACTGGCAGCTGTCCCACGGAGAATTGTCGCGGTCAGCCTTGAGCAGCGCCAGCACCGTGTCGTTGGCGAAGTCTGCGGCGGTTTTGGACTCTGTTTTTGTAATGCTGCCATTATTGCTTTGGCCAACTGCGTTCAGATTCGTACCGGCAAGATAGTAGCAGTTTTTTACAGTGCCAACATTATTGCCAACGATTTCGCCAACAGCATTACTATTATGGAGCATTTTAATCGTTCCAACATTGTAGCAATTGGAGATCGTGCCCATGTTAAATCCCGTAACACCGCCAGTTTCAATAATTGTGCCGGTAATTGTGCCAACATTATAGCAGTCGATGATTCTCGCATTGTTAATATTACTGCCAGCAATACCGCCAATAAAATCGCCACTGCCGCCAGTAACGCTGCAATGGTTGCTGCAATTTTCAATCGTCGCAGCATCCAAAGCGCTGCCCACAATGCCGCCGACGTGACAGTCTAGACCCGTCGAAGAATAATTATGGGATACGTTACCTGCCACTGTCAGGTTTTTAATCGTGCCGCCTTTTACAGCACCGAACAGACTGGCACACCTGAATTTGCCCGTAACGTTCAGGCCGGAAATGGTGTAGCCGCCGCCGTCAAATGTGCCCTCGTAGTAAATCTGATTTCCTTCGGTATAGTTTCCGATTGGCGTCCATGCTTCGTTATTCAAATCAATGTTCGCTGTCAGCACAGCATACGCGCCGCGGTTCTGCGTCTGGCCGCCCGCACCGTTGACAATATCCCGGAACAGCTTTAACTGGTCGGCGGTGCTGATTTGATAGGGGTCTGTCTCCGTGCCGCTGCCGGTCATAGGGGTGTTAAATGTGCCGCCGTTGATAGTGCCGTTGCCGGAGACTATGCCGGTAAAAACGCCGCCGTTGATAGTGCCGTTGTTGATGACCTCGCCGTTGAATTTACCGCTTTCGATGGTGCTGCCGGGGGTAACGGTCACTTTACCATTGAACACAGTCCCGCCGGAGCCTGTAATGGTACTGGGACCGTCTTCTGTATCTCCCAGCACGACGTCGCCGTCAACCGAGCCGCCGTTAGCGTGAAGAATCCCATAGCCAGGTACCTGAGAGCCGGTGATGTATAGTCCGCTTCCGTTTGCCGCAGCACAGCCGACAATGCGCGCACTGTCCGCCAAGGTGATCTCCTTCACACAAGCGGCGCTTACGCCGCCGCCGTAGGCTTCGCCGGAGTTGGCGGAATTTGTTGCCGTGCAATTTTGAATCACGGCGCTGCCCGACAGGGTGAACTTCGTATTGTTTGAGAGATGGACGCCCCCGCCCTTGGAAGAGTTGGCAGAGTTGGAGATTGCCCGACAGCCTTCGATTTCTGCCTTAGCAGTCATCACAAAGCTACTGCTGCTGCTGACATATACGCCTCCGCCGTAGGCAGAAGTGGAGATTGCCTGACAGCCTTCGATTTTTGCCGTATCAGACATTTCAAAGCTGCTGCTGCCGTTGACATATACACCTCCGCCGCAAATTAATTGGATCGTGCTTTCGACGGTGCAGCTGCGAATGACCGCCTTATCTGACATTTGGAACTTGCCGGAAGCAAAAACACCGCCGCCGCTATTGGAGGCGACGCAGCCGATGATGCTTCCGCCGGACATAGAGAACTGGCCCGGTTCACCATTTCGCTCCGAATCAATACATACACCGCCGCCGCACTCTGCGGAGCAGCCGATAATATTGCCGCCCCTCATGGTCAGGCTGCCGCCGTTTTTGATCAGCGCGCCGCCGCCGCAATACCACGTCGTTCCGCCGTACGTTGAGAGGTCCGTTCCCGTGCCGCCGGTGATGACGCCGCCGGTGACGGTCTCTGTGCCGCTTGCCTCGTCCAGCACCCACAGTTTGCCATTCGGCATGAATTTGTGCGAGAGATTACTCGTATTGCTGTCCTCGATAGTCAGCTGCCCGCCGTTCTCGACCACAATCACGCTGCCATTGTTTGCGCTCCCGTATTTGAGCACATGACCGTTCAAATCCAGCGTGACATCAGGGCGGTTGACGGTCAGGGAACTGCTGATGTCAATGTTCGCCGCCAGCTTGACGGTGTTGACATTAGTATCGGCAATCGCCGCAGTCAGTTCTTCCGCGGTGCTGACATCTTTTGCCGTCTCGTTTCCGCCAATTAACGCCGTCAAGGCTGTCTCCGGCTGGGGGTCGGACACTTTCCCCTCCGGCTGTTTTTCGTTCTTTTCGCCTTCCAGCTGTCCTTCGTTCTTTTCGCCTTCCGGCTGTCCTTCGTTCTTTTCGCCTTCCGGCTGTTTTTCGTTCTCTTCGCCTTCCGGCTCTGCGTTCTCAATGGGCTCGCTGCATTCGCAGTTTTCCGGCAAAGCGCCCTCTGCGCCGCAGATGGGACAATCTGCGTTCATTGCTTCTGCCGTGCAGGCTGTTTCACAGCTGCAAACAGGCGGTTCTTCCGTCTCGCTCTCGGCAAATGCCGTAGTCGGCACAAGGCAGAGCACCATGCACAGAGCAAGCAGGATACTGAATAATCGTTTCTTCATCTTGTTTCCTCCATTTCGCCGTTCTTTGACAGCTTAAAATCGTATTTCATTTCCAACATAGCAAACAGCTTATACATAACCTCTGTGGCAATTGCTTTAATATCTAATGACTGAATAAAGGCAAGCACTTTTGCCTGCTCTGCCTCCGGTACACGATACACCCGCATCGCCGCCGTCAAAAAGCGGCTAAGCTTGCGTTCCAGCGGAAAATGAATATCGCATTTTCTCGCCATATAGCTGCGCATCAGTCCCGCCGTGCCGATTTCCATCTCGTAAAAGTCGCTCTCGGTATCATCGGGGAAATTTTCACCAAAAATCTGCTTCAGCTCTGCCGTGGTATGCAGGTAGATATACTCCGATGTTTCAGGCAGGGAGTAGGCCTCAATGTAAATTTCCCGCAGGTTCTCGTTCAGCTCGGTCAGGGTCAGCTGGATCGCCGTTTCCACCGCATAGGCGTAAACCGGCGGCAGCTTGCTGTCTGCAATGCTTCTTGCCACGCCGAACTGTCCGCCGAACATCGTTTCGGTCAATTCCAGCAAAATTCTGTCCTTGGTAGGAAACAGATGCAAATAGCTTCCCCTTGCCACGCCCGCTTCGTCCACAATCTGACTGACAGAGGTGTTTTTATACCCCTGTTCCAGAAAGAGACGGACGCACACGGTTAGTATTTTCCGCTTTGTCTCACTGCTGTCTCTCCGCAAATATATCACCTCTCTTTAAACACTTTAGTACACATACCAATAATATCATATCAAGTACAAAAAGGCAAGCGGTATTTGTCCTGCTCGGCTTTCATTTTCTCGTAAAGTCGAGCGTTGTAATCTGTTTCGTTCATAACGAACACCTCCTTCAAAATAGAAACAGCCGCCTGATTTCTTTTGAAAACCAAGCGGCTATGTACGCTGTATTCAGTTCGGCAAACTGGAATTTATCTCTCAGCAGCGATCAGTACAGCTCTGCACGGCGAACCATCCGCACCGGATAGATTTAATGGCGCTGCATTTAAGAAATAACTGCCTTCCGGAACTTCTGCCAAACGGATTCCTTCAAGCAATACGATACCGGCCCCCAGCAGGATGAGATGTACCTCCATTGGAGCAGCTTCGGGCCCGACAGTCTGGGATTCGTTGCCGAGCAGTAGGATTCCCGAGTCGGCAAATACTTTCGCTGCCTCCGCAGAAACCTCCGCGTCTCCCTTAATAAGAATTCTCATTGCCGCTTCCGGGTTCTGTTTTTTCGCTTTTTCAAGGATTTCCGCCGCTGCGGTGCCGGAGACAATTCCGCAATATTCCGCAACATAAGCCATTCCTACGAATGTGTCCAAGCCTATGGAATCAACGGTTTTTCCGCCTTTGATAAAGTGGAACGGTGCGTCGATATGTGTGCCGTTGTGAGCACACATACCAAAAGCCGTCAGGTTACACAAATCGCCCTTTTCTATTGAGCAAAGCTGCTTTTTTTCAGGCGCCGGATCGCCGGCAAATACCTGACAGCCGAAAACCTCTTGGGAAATATCATAAATTTTCATTTCACATTCTCCTCCGTCAAATTTCGATTAGTCATTCATACTTTGGCAGATACTATACCGAGTGATTGCTCTGCGGTATAGATTGCTTGTATTTCGTGATCGTATCGATCAATTCCTCCATGTTAATCGGCTTGGAAATATGGGCATTCATGCCTAAATCCAGGGATTCCTGAATATCATCTATAAAAGCATTTGCAGACAAAGCTATAATTGGAATCGTAACTGCATCGGACCGCTCTATACCCAAGGCTCGAATGGCTTTTGCTGCTTGGTGTCCATCCATGTTTGGCATCATAATATCCATCAAAATAAGATCGTATGTGCCTCGTGGATGATTTTTAAACAAATCCACAACTTCTTTTCCGTCTGATGCGCGTGTTACGGTCATACCGGCATCTTCCAGCATGATCGTAGCAAGTTCAGCATTTAGATCATTATCCTCAGCCATAAGAACATGAATACCCGTCAAATCTCTATGCAGATGTTGTTTTTGTTCTGATTGAATAACCTGTTCTGTCAACTCCAGTGGGATCTCCACTGTGAATGTAGAACCTACACCTTTTTTGCTCTCAACAGAAATCGAACCACCCATCATATCCACATATTTTTTTGTGATGGCCATACCAAGGCCGGTTCCCTTATATTGGGTTCTGGCATTCGCATCATCTTCTTGTGAAAACGGATCGAATAATTTTTTCTGGTACTCTTCGCTCATGCCAATACCGTTATCTCGAACAACATAACGAGTTATGATATGTTTCTCATCCGCTCCTGGGTAACTGCTGATATCCAAAGTAATCTTTCCGCCGTCCTTTGTGAATTTCACAGCATTGCCAAGAAGATTCACCAAAACTTCTCGGATACGCACAACATCCGCAAGGACATATGGGTTCTTTGAGATTTCTCGATGTACTTCAAACTTAAGATCTCGATTATAAAGAAGTCCATTCATAATCGCCTGGACGTTATCTGTCAATTGAGTAATGTCCATTGGCTCGGGCGAAATAGTAACTTTTCCACTTTCAATGCGAGTAAAATCCAGAACGTCATTCAACAAAGAGAGAAGATGATTCGAACTTTTTTGAACTTTCTCCAAGCTATCATGAATATCTGAAACCGTGTTCTGGTGAAGCGCAATGTTTGTAAATCCAATAATGGCATTCATCGGCGTTCGGATGTCATGGCTAATACTAAGCAAAAACGCAGATTTTGCTTTGTTGGCAGCCTCTGCTTCCTCAGCGGCGTTCATTAATAATTGTTTTTGTTTTCGCTCTTCTGCCTTGCTTTTCTGGTAAACATAATAGGTATATAGACAAATTAAAAGCAATACAGCTCCTGCGACTAAACCGCAGATGATGGAAATATGATTCGTCTTTTCAACCATTCCATAAGCTGATTGCATATCCATTTCAATGCAAAATGCGCCAATGATTTCTCCTGTCCCATCATGATTTGCGCTTACAGGATAGCAAGCCGTAAAAATCGGACCCCATGTTGTATCAATGATATCATGAGAGTACACATTCTCCCCGGAAAGAGCCCTATCAATATACGGAACCATTTCTTCCTCAATATAATCTCCGGGGTGTCTTACATCATCCGCATCCGGATTCAAACCGTCTACCACATAAACGAGTTTTCCTTCTTCATTTTTTGTAGCGGTGTAAATATATCGAGTAGAATTCAGTGTTCTGATTTCATTGAAATATGAAGAAATATCCTTATATAATTGCTTCTTTTCATCAGATTGATCTTTGATTTGATCAAAATCTTCTTTGCCGATTTTTCCATTCACAAGTTTGTGTACTGCATCTGCACTCGCTGTGTCACGTGTGATTTCTGTTTCAAGGGCAGTTTTCGTGTAAGAACTTTGCAGAATAAATGTGTACAACACTATTACAAGAATGATCAAAAGCCCCGCAATCACAAAGATACTGTCGGTATTCTTCAGCCTAAGGGGTTTTTTCAAATGAATTTCTTCTTTTGTTTTCTTCATGCTGCTCACTCACGTCCTCTAAAACCTAATTTACCAATTTTATCATAGCACAGTTTCATGCAATCTTCAATAAGGATCATAATTTTGTGCGTAGTACGGTATCATAAGCGAAAAGTTTATTGTACGAAAGTGAGGAGTGGCGGTGGATAACATTCTTAATACCATAACCGCCTACCGTAAAGAACGCAACTGGTCGCTATCCGATTCAGCGGCCCTCGCCGCCGGGGAACACCGCGTTGGGCGGCTGTTCCAGTCCTGACGCCATAAAAAAAGACACCCGAGTGGGTGTCTTTTTCAGATGGGCCATGAGGGATTCGAACCCCCACTCCTGCGGTTATGAGCCGCGTGCTTTAACCGTTAAGCTAATGGCCCTTACGGCTGCGGCAATGCCCGCGCACTGCCACAACGGATAGTATAACAAAAAAATGCAAAAATGAAAAGCGTTTTTCCGTTTTTTATTTGGTGCGGTGCGCTTCCAGCTTCTGCAGCAGGAACTCGTCCAGCATGGCGGGCGGGAAAAGCGGCTCTTGATAGCCAAAGGCTTCCCGGATAAAAATGAGCGTCACCACGGTCTGCCGCCCGGGATCCAGCCGGAGAGTGTACAGGGTATCCAGCGGCTGCTTTGTGGGCTGGTGGAGGGTGAGGTGGAGCAGGAAACCGCCGTCGTTCTCCCGGCGGCACTCATAGGCGAAAACGTCGTCCTCGCTGTGCTGGTCCAGCCGGTCAAAGCAGTCGTCCAGCGGCAGGTTGGTGCGGAACTCGCTGAGCCCGGCGGGGCCGTACTGGCTGCGGCGGGTGTTCTCCCGGCGGCTGAGCAGGAAAATGATGAGCCCGATGACGGCAATCAGGATGATCATGGAAAAAACAGCGTTCATGTGCGCCTCCCCATGGAATTTGTGTCGAGTTTTCCTTATTGTAACACAACACGCCCCAAAATGTGTTATAATATTTGAAAAATTCCAAAAACTGATGGGGAGCCTGCGCCCTTTCTGCGGGCGGGAGGGACGATATGAAACTCAAATTCACGCGAAAGACCTGGTATTTCCTGCTGCTGGCTTCCGCAGCGGCCTCCATGCTCAACGGCTTTGCTGTCCTGAGCGGCACCAGCTTCAGCCTCATCGAGCAGATCGCATTCGCCGCGGCGGGCATCGCGGCCCTTTTCCTCGCGGCGGAAAAAGGCTCGGCAAGCTGGGAAAAACGCAACTTCACCGGCGTGTTCGTGCTGCTGATGGTGAGCTACATGGTCAACGGCTGGGCGGGCTACCTCTGCTCTGCGCTGGCCTGGCCGCTGCTGCTCAGCACCGAGTATAAGCGCGGCATGGCCATCCAGCGCCAGCTGCAGCTGGTGGGTGCCGCCGAAGCGCTCCACCTGTTCTTCCTGCTGATGGCGAAATACGGCGGCATGGCCGCGCTGGGCTTCTGGACGAACCTGCTCTGGGTGCTGCTGGCCTGCGCCCGGGGCTGGGCAGCGCTGAGCCTCTATAAGATGCAGGAGGACGCATGACCCAGCGGCGAAGAAGACGCCGCGCCCGGCGGGGCCGGTTCGGGCGGCGGGCGTTCCTGGCCGGGGCAGGCTGTGCCGCTCTGGCCGGGGCAGCGGTGCTGCTGGGCCGGGGACAGACCGCTTCGGCGTCGTCGGTGCCGCCGACGGACGAAGCAGAGCCCAACGCCGCCCTGCCCACGGGTGAATGGCGGGCCGTCTGGGTGAGCTATCTGGAATGGGCCGGGATGGACTTTTCCTCCGAAGCAGCCTTCCGTGCCGGTGCGGCGGAGCTGATGGACAACTGTCTGTCCATCGGGCTGAACACCGTCATCGCGCAGGTGCGGCCTTTCGGGGACGCGCTTTACAGGAGCAACCTCTTCCCGTGGAGCCATCTCTGCACCGGCGTACAGGGGCAGGACCCCGGCTTCGACCCACTGGACGTCCTCATCACCGAAGCACACAGCCGAGGCCTCTCGCTGGAAGCGTGGGTGAACCCCTACCGCCTCCGCTCCTCGGCGAAGATGCCGCCTGCGCTGGCGGAAAATAACCTTGTCAATGTACATCCCGAGTGGGTCTGCGCCGTGGGCGAGGGGCTGTACCTGAACCCGGCCATCCCGGAAGCCGCAGACTATGTGGTGCAGGGCGTGGCCGAGCTGGTGCAGAACTACGCTGTGGACGGCATCCACTTCGACGACTACTTTTACCCCACGACAGACGCCGCACTGGACGCGGCCCAGTTCGCCGCCAGCGGCGCGGGGGATCTGGCCGCATGGCGGCGGCAGAACGTCACCGCGCTGGTGAAAGCGGCCCACGACGCCGTCAAAGCCGCCGACGCTACCCTCCGTTTCGGCGTCAGCCCGCAGGGCAACCCCGACAACGACCTCGGCCAGCAGTACAGCGACGTGAAAGCATGGCTGGCCGCCGAGGGCGAAAACGCCGTGGTGGACTATCTCTGCCCGCAGATATACTGGGGCTGCGGCTATACCCTCCAGTCGGGCAGCACCCGCTTCGCCTTTGAGAACATCGTGCCGGAGTGGCTGGCCATGCCCCGGGCGGCATCCACGGCCCTCTACTTCGGGCTGGGGGCTTATCGCATCGGCGAGGGAGACGGCGGTGCCAACGAGGACAGCCAGAGCCAGTGGTGTACGGGCAGCGCTCTTGCCCGGCAGGTGGAACGTCTGCACAGCCTCGGCGCGGGCGGCTGGGCGCTCTACCGGTACGATTCGCTGTTCCGGTCGGCCCAGCCGGAGCTTGCCGACGCCGAACGTGCGGCGCTGGCCGCTCTGACTACAGCCTGAACTCTTGTATGGAAAAGCAAAATGCGGTATACTATTAAAAGCTATTTTCGTAAGCATTGCACACCGCCTGAGCGGTCTTTTTGCCTGCATACTGCGTTGCTTTTCCTCGCAATCCGCCTAGGATTGCTTCGGAAAAACGCCTTGTCTGCCGACAAAAATCCTCGTCATTCGGCGCACCCTGCTTGCGAAAATAACTTTTAAGAATCGTGTAAAACCTCGTGTTAAAACAAAATTTGAGGATAAAAGATCATGAAAAAGATAAAGCGAATCGCCCTGCTCGTCGTGGCGGTGCTGGTGCTGCTTGTGGCTGCATCCGGCGTCAAGACTGTGCTGGACATGAAGAACAGCGCGGACAATGAGGTGCAGGAAGAGGACAGCACCCGCTGGGCCGAACCGACCAGCGACCCGCTGAACATCGAGGGCATTGCTGACGCCTCGGCCAAGTATGCCTCGGCGGCGGTGAACGGGAGCCTGAACCTCGTGTTCAACGGCATCTGGAGTCGCCAGACCGATTACTTCACCGTCCCGGGCGGCAGCCTGACCATCACCGGCTACGGCACCGCCGAGGGTACCCAGCGGTACAAGGTGTCCGTCTGGCAGAAGGTGGCCGGCGGCGCACAGTACGTCAACGGAAGCACCTATTATATCAAGACCGACGGTCAGAACTACCGCTGCGTCATCTCCGGACTGGACCCGGCGGCCAGCTACCGCCTGACCATCTCCTACGATTCCAGCCGCTACTACCTCTATGGCGGACTCAAGGTGGAGGGCATCGCAGGATGAAGACGCAGACCAGACATTCGCTCATGCTGATGCTCTGCGCCTTTATCTGGGGTACGGCTTTCGTAGCCCAGAGCGCAGGCTCCGGCATGGGGGCCTATTCCTTCCTCGCAGGGCGCAGCTGGCTGGCTGTCCTCGTGCTGATCCCCACCGTGTTCGCTTTCGACGCCGTGCGCAAAAAACAGGGCCAGCCCTACGGCTGGCCGAAGGAGAAGTCGGAGCGAAAGACCCTGCTGGCGGCGGGCCTCGTCTGCGGCACCTTCCTGTTCGCGGCCTCTGCGGCTCAGCAGATCGGCATCACCATCAACCCGTCCACGGCCAAGGCCGCGTTCCTGACGGCCATGTACGTCGTGCTGGTGCCGGTGTTCGGCCTCTTTCTGGGCCGGAAGGGCAGCGTTCAGCTCTGGGTCAGCATGGTCATCGCCGTGGCGGGCCTGTATATGCTCTGCATGAAGAACGGCTTCGGCGGCATTGAGACCAGCGACTGGATACTTCTCAGCTGCGCCGTGCTGTTCAGCTTCCAGATCATGTCCATCGACCACTTTTCGCCGCTTGTGGACGGTGTGCGGCTGAGCCTCATCCAGTTCATCGTGGTGGCTGTGGAGAGCTCTGCGGCGGCGCTGATCTTCGAGACGCCCACGCTGGCAGAGTATGGCGCAAACCTTCTGCCCGTGGTCTACTGTGGCGTCATGTCCAGCGGCGCGGGCTATACGCTTCAGATCCTGGGCCAGAAAGAGCTGAACCCCGCCATCGCCAGCCTTATCATGTGTTTGGAAAGCGTATTCAGTGCGCTGGGCGGCTGGCTGTTGCTGGGCCAGAACCTTTCGATGCGGGAGAGCGCAGGCTGCGCACTCATCTTCGCCGCCGTCGTGCTGTCTCAGCTGCCCCTTGCGGAGCTGCGCAGATGCAAAAAGAGCGCGTGATGCTGCGAGTGGCCGGGGACATCCCCTATGAGCTGACGCGGGGGCGGGTCAAGCGGCTCAACCTCCACGTCCGGCGGGACGGCACCGTGGCCCTCAGCATCCCCCTGCGCACGACGCTGGAAGCGGCCGACGCCTACGTCATCGCCGAGGCGGAGTGGATACGGGCTGCACAGGCCCGGCAGGCCGCCCGCGAAAAGCGGCAGGAGGAGCTGCCCGACAAGGTGATCGCGCTGGCCCACTTCACGGCCATGAGCGACAAGGTCTACCCGGCCTTTGCCGGGGTGCTGGGCGGGCAGAAGC
>OJRV01003394.1_pt1 | contig 13277 bp, 10 predicted proteins | sample 1599241 | NCBI WGS metagenome assembly OJRV01 (sample SAMN04168656, study PRJEB22393) | human gut metagenome | biome: human gut microbiome; feature: stool | host: Homo sapiens | collected 2014-03-17 | reverse complement strand
GTTATCAGGCGGTGAGATGAAACGAATTGAAATTGCCACTGTGCTTGCAAAAGAGCATAAGTTGTGTGTATTTGACGAGCCGGAAGCAGGAATTGACCTGTGGAGCTTCTCTATGCTGATCCAGAAATTTGAAGAGATTCACAGACAGAAAAAGCAGAGTCTGATCGTCATCTCTCATCAGGAGAAGATTATAGAGATGGCAGACCAGATTATGATAGTTGATGACGGTATCATAAAGAGAATGGGAAGTAAAGAGGAAGTGCTTCCTTATCTTAACGGCGTTAAGAAATGTCATGAATGCGCAGACCGGATGGAGGGGAAATTTTAATGGTAAAGCTTGATAATGTTACGGAAAATGTGCTGGATGTGATCAATGATCACAAATTTGAGCAGAAAGGTGCCTATAATCTCCGCCAGAATGGAACGTCCATCTGCCATGGTGACAGTGAGCATATTAAAATCAAGAAAAAACAGGACAAGCCGGGAATCGATATTTTCATCGATGGAAAAACAGACGGCGAAGAAGTTCATATTCCGGTTGTTGTTGACGCAAGCGGAATGACGGACGTTGTTTACAATGATTTTTATGTAGCAGAAGGTGCAAATGTAACTATCGTTGCCGGATGTGGTATCCACAACAGCGGATGTAACGAAAGCCGCCATGATGGTATTCATACTTTCCATGTGGAAAAAAATGCAAATGTACGCTATGTAGAAAAGCATTACGGAGAGGGTGAAGGCACCGGAGCCCGTGTACTCAATCCCGTTACCGAAGTTTATCTTGGTGAAAATTCTGTATTTACGCTGGATACTGCTCAGATCAAAGGAGTCGATTCTACGGTTCGTGAAAATAATGTACATCTGGAAGCCGGTTCCAAGCTTTATGTCATTGAAAAACTGATGACACATGGAAAACAGGAAGCTACTTCAAATATGATGGTGGAACTGCTCGGAGAAGGCAGCTCTGCGCAGATCGTATCCCGTTCGGTCGCAAAAGGCGAATCCAGACAGGTCTTCCATCCGAGGGCTGTCGGAAAGAACCGTTGCCATGCACATGTTCAGTGTGATTCTATTATCATGGATCATGCAGAAGTAAGTTCAATTCCTGAGATCAATGCGAAGCATGTGGATGCGGCTATTATCCACGAAGCTGCGATCGGAAGGATCAATGATGAGCAGTTGATCAAGCTGCGGACTCTTGGAATGACGGAAGAGGAAGCAGAAGGGGTGATTATTGAGAACTTCTTGAATTAGAGTCATGCGTAGCGTGGAAATATGACAAAAAAACGAAATCCATCTTCGGTTCCATAGTGCAAAGGCGCTGATACCGAAGATGGATTCCTTTTTTTCTGGATATTGACTCCACTACATTATAAAATCTTATTTAATAAACTTCATGAATTTCTCAATGAGAAGTTCATGTGGACAGGCGGAGCCTGTCTCGCTTGGGTGTTGAAATCTCTACTGTTCAAGTATCTTTTTACAGATTTTCTCAAGTACGTCTTCAAGGTCTGTGTTTTCGTAGCGTTCTGTGATTCCGGCGTGGGCGAGGTTTTCTTCGGAGAAATCTTTGGAATCGGCGAGAAAACGGCGGCACATTTCGGCGTATTTGGGTTCTTTCTGGGTTTTCTCACGGGCGAGGGCGCGGGTTAAGCGCTCTCCGTCTTCTACCTCGATGTAAAGTGGAACTACTTTTTCGTTTCCAAAATAGGTTTTCAATTTTTCATAGGATTCAAGGGTTCCGATCATGAGATAATCCTGATTTTTTTGTTCAAAATTGAACTGCCCGTCATCAGCGGTGAAATAGTGCCAGATACCATAAACTGTATTGTAAGCACGTTCTTCGATCAATCGGTCTTCTGTTTTGAACTTTTCAAGTTCAGTTTCGTCTGTAAAAAAATATTCTTCGCCTTCTTTTTCTCCCTCACGCCGTGGACGGGTTGTATAGATCGTTACATTTTTTAACTGTGGCATTCTTTTTCTCAGTTCTTTGTAGATTGTGTCTTTCCCCGTTGAACTTTTTCCCATCAGATAATATATTTTACTCATGTTTCCACACCTTTATCTTGCCTTCCGTCTGTATTCCTTCTATTTGGAGATTCTGTGTTTCATAATAACAAAGAAGTTCTACTGCTTCCCGGCTGATCCGCTCTCCGGGTACGATAACCGGGCTTCCCGGTGGGTAGAGATATGCGTATTCCAGAGAAATGTGTCCTTCACTTTCTTTCCACGGAATCTCTTCTGCTTCTCCGTCTTCTTCCCGTTCTGCTGCCTCCTGCGGTGTAAAATACTGCTCCAGTCTAGGAAGCTCTCCGGAAATCTCTATGCTTCCGGAAACGGCTGTTTTTGCTTCCAGCTGATCGTCTATTTCCAGTAACGCAGATTTTAACCTGTCCAGTCCTTCCTGCGTATCTGCCACAGTCGTCATCGCAAGTACATAGGTTCCTCCGGTCATTTCCATTTCCAGATGATATTCTTTTCGCAGCCGGTCCGCAAGCTCCGGACTTGTAATATTTGCATTTGCTGTGGAAATCACAACTTTGGAAATATCATAATGTTCTGTACGGAGAATCTGTAAATGCTGTAATGGCTTCAGTTCTTCTCTGAACTTTTGCAGCCTCTCTACATAAAGTTCAAATGCTTCCTCACATTTTCCATCCACAAAATCCACGCAGGCATCCAGGCTTGCCATGAAAATATACGACGGACTGCTGCTCTGCAACATATCCAGATATTTCTTAATTCTTCTTCGATTGGCAAGCTTTCCGTTGATATGCAGGATTGCAGTCTGTGTAAGAGACGGCAGTGTCTTGTGCAGACTGTTGATCACCACATCTGCTCCCAGATCATTTGCGCGCCCCGGAAATGCCGGATGAAATCCGAAATGCGGTCCATGTGCTTCATCTACGATCAGTGGAATCCTATACGAATGTGCCACTTCTGCAATTCCTTTCACATCCGATACCACGCCATCATAATTTGGCGATACGATCACAACGGCTTTGATATCCGGCTCTGCAGCAAGTGCTTTTGCCACATCTTCTTTGCTGATCTCCCCGTTCATATGCATGGAAATATCAAATTCCGGATACACATAGCGCGGTACAAGACCATTCATATAAATTGCATGGTAAATGGATTTGTGACAATGGCGTGCCACCAGAATCTTATCTCCCCGGTGCGTACATCCCATCACTGCACTTAAAATTCCGGCAGTACTTCCATTTACCAGAAAATGACTTTCCTCTGCCCCAAATACCCTTGCGGCTCTTTCCTGCTCTTCTTTTAAAATACCATCTGCGTGATGCAGATCATCGAAACCATCGATTTCCGTGATATCCAGATCGTATGGGAGTTCAATTCCAAGAAGTGTCTTGTTTCTCTTATGTCCCGGCATGTGAAATGCGTAAAAATCGCTCTCGGAATATGCTTTTAATTTATCGTATAGTCGTTCCATTTTAAACCTCTTTAAGTCTTTTAGAAACATCATATAATTTTTCTTCCAAAAACGCAAGAGGACGAAACGGTTCTCCCATTTCGTCCTTTCCATATATTCCGGCTTACACAGCCACAATCTCAAACACTTCCGCCTGGAAATCTCCCTTATCATTCACGCCCTTCTTCCATACACCGGACGCAGAATCGGACAGGATCATTCCGACTTGCATCAGCTCATCGCCATAGCAGTCATAAGCATATCCGCTGACCTTATAACAGGTATCTTCTTTCAGCCCTTTCAGCTTCAGTCTCTTAAATCCAACATTGACCGGCTGCATTACCCGGTAATAACCAACCAGCGCCTTCTTCTGATCCTCCGATACGATCATCCATGCGGTCTCATTTCCCTCAAACGGACTCTTCAGTCGATAGAAAGTTCCTTTCTGGATCAGATCTCTCTTCTCCTTCATAAATGCGATCTGACGGCGGATTTCTGCCTTATCTTCCTCGCCAAGCTTTAAAAGGTCAAGCTCATATCCAAAAGTTCCAAAGTAAGCCACATCTGCTCTTGTCTCGATCGGTGTCACACGGTTTGTCTGGTGGTTCGGTGATGCGGATACATGGCTTCCCATGCAGCTTACCGGATAAACCATCGAAGTTCCATACTGGATTTTCAGACGTTCGATTGCGTCAGTATCATCCGAAGTCCATCCCTGCGGTGCGTAGTAAAGCATTCCCGGATCAAATCTTGCCCCACCACTTGCACAGGATTCAAACAATACATGCGGAAAACGGCTGGTCAGGCGCTCATACAGTTCATACACACCAAGGATATATTTGTGGCAGACCTTTCCCTGATACTCTCTGTCATTTCCATTGGAGAACACCTCTGAAAATGTACGGTTCATATCCCATTTGATATAAGATACCGGCACTTCTGCAAGAAGATTTTCCAGCATGTCCCCGATATATTCACGTACCTCTTTCTTAGAAAAATCCAGTACATACTGTGTCCGGCTGTGGCAGATCCGCTTGCCCTGTTCTGCAAGAAGCCAGTCCGGATGCGCCCTGTACAGATCACTGTCTTTGTTTGTCATCTCCGGTTCAATCCAGAGCCCGAATTTTAAACCTTTGGCATTGATCTTTTCTGCCAGCTCCTTTAACGTTCCTTTCAGCTTTTCCTCATTCGGATACCAGTCGCCAAGGGAAGAAGTACTGTCATCTCTCTTTCCAAACCATCCGTCATCCAATACAAAAAGCTCCATTCCAAGATCTGTTGCCGCATCCGCAAGTCCCAGAAGCTTTGGCGCATCAAAATCAAAATAAAATGCTTCCCAGCTGTTGATCAGGATCGGGCGAACCTTATCTCTCCAGGTTCCCCTTGCCAGACTTGTGCGGTACAGCTTGTGAAAGGTCTGGCTCATTCCGTTAAGTCCGGCTTCCGAATATACCATTACCATCTCCGGTGTCTGGAAGGATTCGCCTTTTCCAAGTGTCCACTTAAATCCATTTGGATGGATTCCCATCAGCACACGGGCGGTATCATAATTGTCTACCTCTGTCTGTGCAAGGAAATTTCCGCTGTAAACCAGACTGAAACCGTAGACCTGCCCCTGGAACTCGTCTGCATTTTCACGCGCAAGTGCAAGGAACGGATTGAACTGGTAGCTGCTGCATCCGCGCATACTGTAAATACTCTGGATACCGTAATCCAGCTTATGTCTTCTCACATGGCGCTCTCTCGCCCACACACCAGCAAGATCGATCATCTCATAATCCTTGTCCGGCAGATCCACACAGGCGCTCATTGCAGAAAGAAGTGTGATCTTTTCGTCAGAATCACATTCAAAACGTACACTTCTCGCGATCACCGGAAATGCTTCATAGATCGTATATAAAAGGACAATTCTTGTATTGATACTTGTATCCTCCAGAACCAGTTCCAGAGTCTGCGCCTCATCATCACTTTCTACATAAGTCGCCGGAAGTCCTTCAAGCTTTGGTTTGCCATTATAAATTTTATGCTCTTTATATACAAACTCGACTACATGGCTTCCATTCTCCCGCTCGATCTCATATGCCGGAAAACGCATATCTCCGCAGCCGAAAGTCGGATACTCCTGCTTGATATTCTCCAGTGAGAATGTAGAATTTCCCTCGAAAGCATACGGTGACATATCACGCATCGCATATTCAAAAAGATGGCTGAAATCTTCTCTGTGTGTCAGGCGTTTTCCATAGTAGAGCTGTCCCGGCTGGTCGTTGTCAAGGATCTTGATGATATAGCTGATCTCCTGGTTGTAGAGATGAAACTCTCTTGTTTTTTCATTGTATATGATTGGCATATCGTTTCTCCTCATTCCGTATTGTATAACGTTCATTTTTCCGTATTATCTGTATAGTATCACTGTTGGTTTTTCAGCGTCAATGATTCCTGCGGATAAATTTGTAAAAACGTACACTCAAAAAAGGGACTCTGTCCTTTCCTGAAAGACATCATCCCTTTTCCTTTCTTAGCAGATTTATTTAATTTTCTCTTTGTATTCTTTTACTCTGCACTACTGTCCACTTTCCATCCAAGCGCTTTCTCTACCGTATCGATCAGTACCCGGCTTACTCTTTGTGAACCGTCCATCTGTACATAATAGTAGGTCGCACTGTCGTCCTTGCTTCCCACATAGAATGTAACTGTCTTTTCCTTGTCATCATCCGACGTATCCTTGTAAGTCAGCTCCACCTTCGTCCGCTGATCTTCCGCAAGCCCGTAATTGCCAAGCGTCGCGTCCGTCACATGATAATCTGCACAATCTGTAAAATAGAATCCGGAAAGTGCTGTCATAATACTTGTGACAGTATCTTCCTGATCCTCATTGTCCGCTTCGTAGGTTTTTACCTCGTCACCCGGTTTTGTCACAGTCTCTTTTACAAAGTTATCGGATGTAACTGTTACAAAGCTGTCCTTTTCAGCAACATCTGCAAGCTGCCATACCATTTCCGAAATCAGATCTGCCGATACCGTGTACACTTTTTCTGTTCCATCTTCCATGAAATAATAATTTTCTCCGGAAGCATTCCCGATTAGAAATTTATGTGCCTCGCCATCCTTTCCGGTCAGCGTAAGATTATATTCCGGTGAATCAAATCCATAGTCCGAAAGGTCATCCGGATTCTTGATCTCTTTTACCGCCTGAATATCCGAAAATGCATCTTCCATATTTTGCATACTGCTCTCCGTCAGTGCGATCGTGGTGTCCGGCGCATACTCCCAGGTATCATCCTCTTTTACAAAGGACATTTCTTCCCCAGATGCTTCTTTATACTCGATCGACTCCAGCGAATCTGTCTCAAAAATATGCACCACTGCGTTTTCTTTTTTCTTCTCTTCTGCCTCTGACTTAGATGTATTCCATTTTTTCAGCCCGAAAAATGTAATGAGCAGAGCAAGCAGTACGAGCAGAAGGATTCCTATTGTCCTTGTTTTTTTCTCCATCTTTTTTCCTCCTGCCTCTTACGCTTTCCGTCTTCTCATCCAGATCACAAATCCAAGGATCAGAATTGCAAGCGGAATAATAAAGATCACAAGGATGCTGAATGCACCTGCATGCATCGGTGTGTTGGTCTCAGTCGAAAGACTCTTCGCTTCAATCGCAACATTGTTTACATTATCAAAATTCTCTGTCACTGAATTTACAAACAAAGTCAGGTTATCCAGTGTCGTCAGCTGATCTGTGATATCCGAGCTGATCATAGATGCAGAAGCAAGCACCGTAAGTCTTGCTGTCTTTGTGTCTGTATCCGTTGCATCACTCTCATCGTCTTCATCCTCGCTGTCCGAATCTGAAGAATCCGCAGAAATCGCATTGGTAGAAACGGCTCCCAGGATATACTGTCCCTGTGTCTGGTCATTTTCTGTCACTGCATATCCACTGTCTGATGTCTGCATAAATGGAGTAACCGTCAGATTATCATTATCCGTATCTGTTTTCTCCATACCAGGTGAATTCAGCAGAAGTACCATTTGATTGCTGATGCCGCTTCCCAGGTCACCACTCAGAGAAAGCTGTGGGAAGATTGCATAATAATTTCCCTGGTAGCATCTCTGGGTATCTGCAATATAACCGCTGACTTTTTTCAGTCCATAATCCGACATAATTCCGTCCAGATTTGGTGTGTCTGAAGTCGTATCTCCAAGGATCAGATAAACCTTTCCGCCGTCACTCAGATATTTCTCAATAATTGTCTTTTCATCATCTGTAATATCCGATGTCGGTGCATAGAGGAACAACAGGTCACAGTCATCCGGGATTTCCGGATTCATGCTCAGGTTGATTTCTTCCGTCTCCAGATTATTCTTAGTAAGCAGATCACTTACCGAACTTGAAAATGTCGATTCTCCGTGACCACTGGTCCGGTAAATCTTGCTTGTTTCCTCGCTGGTTACATAATTGATCGCACTGGTAAGCTGTCCTTCTCCGTCGAAAGAACTTTCACTGGCACTTCCGGTCGTATAATAAGAGTAATAATCGGACTGGATAATATCTGAAAATGAAATCGTTGTAGACTTTCCGGTTGCATCACAGGACACAAGGATTACATTCCCATCGGTATTATATTTCTGAAGAACGGACGGATGCAGTACGCTGTCCACCCATTCCACTTTTACTTTGCCGGAAAGCGCCGCATATTTTTTCACAAAAGTCTTGATCCTGGTATCCACAGAATCCTGTTCTGCGATCACTTTCAAATCTACTTTTTTATCCAGCTTCTTCAGCATTTTTGTGGACACGCTGCTGATATCGTACAGATTGTTGCTGCTGATATCAATATTTCTTACTTTTTCCGGAAGCTGTCCTGCCACCAGATTGATCACGATCGCGATTGCAATCACGATCACTGCAAGCCCTACGCTGTAAGTTCCGTTCCGGGAAGACTTGCTGCTGAACATTTTTTTGATTTTTTCCATGTCTTCTCCCTCCTAACTCCAACGTCTTTTCTGAATGGACTGCATGGTCAGGAAGATAAATACACCTGCTACACTCAGATACAGGATCAGCCCACTCACATCGAAAAGCTTGTTATATGCTACGTTGTCAAATACATCTGCAAGATACAGCTTCTTCATGATGTTGACCAAAATATTTTCAAATAATAAAGATTTTACAAAGCTTACGATCACAACCGCAACAACTCCGATCGCTTCGATAATTCCTGCGATCATCCAGTTTCCCGTCATCCGGTAAATGATCAGCGCCGCAATGGTAACGAATACCACAATACCGATCATACCGCTTGCAGCTGATGTCGGGAGGAAATCGATCAGTCCTCCCCAGAGATAGATCAGAAGCAAAATGCCAAAGGTTGTTACTGCCGCAATGATCTGACTTTCTGTGAGTGACGAAAGAAACATTCCGATTGCCAGATACACGCATCCTAGCAGGAAGAACATCAGGATCGACAGATAATCCACCTTCAGATACGCCGTTCCAAAGCTCTTAATGATAATTGGGAAAATGCAAAAAATCAGGCACGGTACCACAAATACCGTCACCATCGCAAGGTATTTCCCCATCACGATATCAAATAATTTTACCGGTGCGGCAAGCAGAAGCTGGTCTGTCTTGTTCTTCCGTTCCTCCGCAAAGGAACGCATGGTGAGCATCGGGATAATGATGATCAGCACGTAGTTGATATTCATCAGAACATATGAAAAATAGGGATATCCCGAATTTAAGTTGTACGCCATAAAATAGATTCCCGTGAAGATCACAAGGAAGGCGATCAGGACATAGCCTGTCATTGATTGAAAATAGGATTTTAATTCTCGTTTATAAATTGCTGTCATTTTCGAGATCCTCCTTTTCATCCTCACTTGTCGGAACGGCATTTTCTTCCGGCTCTTCATCCATCTCAGTCAGCTCGTTCTCTTCTGCCTCTTCCTGCGCATTTTTCTTGCGCCGCTTTACCATCCGGCCTTTCTTTTCGCCGTCCTTCATCGCTTTTGCTGCTGCAGGTGTGCTTCCCTGCGTCAGCTCCAGGAAGACATCCTCCAACGTCGTGCGGCTGTGATACAACATAAGTAACGGGCAGCCCTCCTGTGCAAATGCCATAAATACTGTTTCCCTGATATCCTTTCCATCCTTCGGGAACAGACTCACTTTTACCGTTCCTTCTTCTTTTCCGTGTTCCACGGATACCTTCTGCACATCACCGATTGTGCCGATGACTTTCCGTACCGTATCTTCATTTCCCTTTGCCAGGATTTCCACAGTCTGCTGATTCGTCAGAAGCTTTTCCAGATTCTCCGGTGTATCACTTGCCACCAGTTTCCCTTTGGAAATAATCATAATATAATCACAGACTTCCTGGATCTCTGCCAGAATGTGCGAGCTCAGGATCACGGTATGCTCTTTTGCCAGCTCGCGGATCAGTTCACGGATTTCAATGATCTGCTTCGGATCCAGTCCGACCGTCGGTTCATCCAGAATGATGATCTCCGGGAATCCAAGGATTGCCTGTGCAAGTCCGACTCTCTGCTTATAACCTTTGGACAGGTTCTTGATCAGCCGGTCCTGTACATCCATGATCTTCACCATCAGCATGACCTTCTCAATCTGCTCTTGCCGTTCCGGTTTTGGGATCTTCTTCAATTCCGCTACGAACCTCAGGTATTCATTCACCTTCATATCCGAGTAAAGCGGTGGCATCTCAGGCAGATAACCAATACATTTTTTTGCTGCCTCCGGTTCCTCCAGTATATTGTGCCCGTTGATCAGCACTTCACCTTCTGTGGCGCCAAGATAGCCGGTCATAATATTCATCGTTGTAGACTTTCCGGCACCGTTCGGTCCTAAAAATCCATAAATCTGCCCGGTATCTACAGTAAAATTCAAATGATCTACAGCCAGATGTGAGCCGTATTTCTTAACAAGATTTTTTACCTCAATCAATGTTGTTCCTCCTGACTACAAAATTTCATGCTTTTCAATTATACGGATGATTTGTGAAACTTCTGGGGGCAATCTGTGTTCATTCTGTGTTTTTTCTGTAAAACTGTGAACTGCAAAAGTGTACCACCTGCCCGATAATAATAGAAATACCGATATCTGGAATCAGCTTTTCCACATATCGGTATTTTATATTTTTAAATCATTTTTTACCCGAAAAAGACTTTTTTATATACTGGGCAGATTTCACTTAACTCGCGATTATCCACACCTGTCAGGCAAGGAATTCTTCCAGAATTTCCCGGATTCTTGCCTCTTTTGTCGGCTCCAGCTTTTCGCCGGTATCTTCCTGCTTAAATCTGGAACCGGCTGTATCTTCCATCCGTGCTCCAGGCTGCTGCGTCCGCATTTCATCAGCCTGATTTGCATTCGCCTGTCCCACTTTTGCTACTGTCTGCACGGTCTGCTGCATTTGTCCATCTTCTGTATACCGTTTTTCGTTCGCAGAAGCCGCATTTACCGTAGCTGCGCTTGCTGGCACGGTTTCTTCTGAAAATGGTCTTTGCACCTGCCCAGAATGCGCCGCTTCATTTTCCTCTGCATCCATTTTCTCCGGAATCTCATCCGCTCTCTGAACCGTAACCTGGATTTCTTTCTGATTGGTCTTCTCATAGCGATGAGCATATGTATTTTCCAGAAAATCTACCATATAGGTTTTCGCTGCCTCCAGCTGATAGGCATCATCCGCAAGCATCCGGAGTAGAAAGAGCGCCAAAGCTCCCATACCGCCCAAAATACCATATCTGTAAAGTCCCTGTTCCCTCTCCCCCGCTGCATAAGCAAGCGCTGTTCCTGTGGATCCAAAGATAAGGCAGAGCCAGATGCTCCCCTTCGCCCACTGCCTCCAGGTATGCAGCCTCACGCCAAGCACCCGGTATTCATACAAATATTTCTCTACAAATGCACCAACATTCTGTACTTTATCACTCACCATACACCCATGCTCAAATTTTGCCCTTACAAGCCGCATCAGCGGATGATTGCTTTTACTCATGTTACTTGCTGCTCTTACCAGCTTTTTCAGTGAAATCCCGGTAATCAGTCTTGCAATCGCGCCGATCCCGATCATCACTCCCGTCAGAAAAAATACCGTTTCTCTCACCACGAACACTTCCAACATAAAAAGAATCCTCCTTCTTAGATTTACCGTCATTATACCGTAAACCTCCGAATTTGGATTCCCTAATCGTTCGCCACAATCCGACATCCTGTCTGGAAAATGACGCTGCTTTTCTGTTTTACTTTGCTGCCTTACGCATTACATTCTTTCTACAAGACCTTTGACAAGCCCTACATAATGGGTGATTGCCATCTTCACAAACTCCGGATAATCCATCGTTGCACTGTTGTCAGCTTTGTCCGAAATTGCACGAATAATGACATACGAAACTTTATTCAGATATGCGGTCTGCGCCATTGCTGCGCCTTCCATCTCCGCACACTTTCCATCAAATGTCTTTACCAGATATTCCTTCTTTTCCTTGCCGGAAATAAACTGATCTCCGCTGAGCACTCTTCCGGTAAATGTCTGAATGTCCGGATTCACTTCTTTGTTTACTTCCACTGCCAGCTTCACAAGCTTCTCATCTGCCGGGAAAGAAAAGGTATCCATTCTCGGAATCTGTCCTACCGGATCGCCAAGCATACTTACATCCATGTCGTGCTGAACTGCATCTGTAGAAATCACGATATCCCCGATGTTGATATCTGCATCCAGAGAACCTGCCACACCTGTATTGATCAGCGTATCCACACCAAAACAGTCAATCAGAATCTGTGCGCAGATTCCCATGTTGACTTTTCCGATACCACTTCTTACAACTACAACTTCCTTGCCGCTCATAATACCTTTGACAAAAGTCATTCCGGCACGTTCCATCGTATCCTGAACTTCCATCGATTCCTTTAAGATTGCAACCTCTTCATCCATTGCTCCGATAATTCCTATCATTTGAAAATCCTCCGTTTTTCCTACATATTGTTTTTATCTATATCTATAGATTTCCCTTCAAAATTACAATAGCTATTATATCAGATTTCTTATAATATGCACTAGCATTTTCTTATAAGGCTGTGTTATAATCATTGAAGCAATTTTATAAGGCACAATAATAGTATAAATATAAAGGAGGACTATACTCATGGAATTTACACCACACGGCGTCTGTTCTAAGAATATTCACTTAGAAGTAGATGAAGCTGGACGTATTCATAATGTTGAATTCACAGGCGGATGTAACGGTAACTTACAGGGCATCGGACGCCTCGTTGAAGGAATGGATATTCACGAAGCAATTTCACGTATCGAAGGTATCAAATGCGGATACAAAGCAACATCCTGCCCGGATCAGCTTTCACTTGCTTTAAAAGAATATTTAAGCAATAACCAGTAATCAAATAATTTTTTCGCAATTTTGCGTCAAAACAAGCAGGTCAGGAATTATCCCGACCTGCTTGTTTTGGTCTAATTCAGTTTAACATTAGTTAGGCTTCTTGCTTGCTCTGATGTTCCATACTCACATACTTCGCGACCGGGTTGTATTATTTGGTCATATGCTTTCTGTCCAATCAGAAAATACGTTTATTAGTTGTGGTCTTTACAGTTCTGTTCGCCCTCATGTCAGTCTGCAAGACCGAAGATGTTGAACTTTATCAACCTGCAATTCAGACAGGTGTTAAAAGGAATCTTCCCATCTCCCTCCCTCATATTGTTCCCTTGTCCTTACTTTCGCTAACTGCCGCACCGGTTGATAGTCGTATGAATATTTTATAAAAAATATTTTTGGTTTGGTGGTGCGGGGTGGGTTAGAGTGGGTAAGGGGTTGGGATGTTTGG
>OJRV01003384.1_pt1 | contig 13307 bp, 10 predicted proteins | sample 1599241 | NCBI WGS metagenome assembly OJRV01 (sample SAMN04168656, study PRJEB22393) | human gut metagenome | biome: human gut microbiome; feature: stool | host: Homo sapiens | collected 2014-03-17 | reverse complement strand
TAAGAGCACTTGCCGGAATCAGTGTCCGGTGGTCATTTCCGATCAGAAGTCGCGCAATATGGGGAATCACCAGCCCGATCCATCCGATGATGCCACAGACGGACACGGTGACCGCAGTCATGATCGTCGCGATCAGGATCACGACGAGACGAAGCTTTTTGACGTTGATTCCTAAAGATCTGGCTTCCTCCTGTTCCAGTGAAAGCAGGTTCATCTTCCAGCGAAGGATCATGGCCACTGCCAGACACGGAATCTCAATTGCTGCGCAGAGCAGGACATCCCTGTATGAGACATTTGCCAGACTTCCCATCAGCCACATGGTGATCGTCGGAAGCTTGTCCTCCGGATCCGCGATGTACTTGATAAAAGAAACCAGCGCATCAAACATGGACTTCACAATAACGCCCGACAGCACCAGCACGAACAGTTCGCTGCGCCTCTTGATGCGTGACAGGTTCAGAACGACCACCACTGCCAGAAGGCCGCAGCCGAGTGCAGTAACCTGTGTGGCAGCCATGCCGCACGATAACAGGATCGCCAATGCCGCGCCAAATCCAGCTCCCGAAGAAACTCCGAGAATATCCGGGCTTACGAGCGGATTTCCGAAAACGGCCTGATAAATCGCGCCGGAAACAGAAAGCCCGGCTCCCACCAGAATTCCCATAAGGATTCTCGGAAGACGGATACTCAGTATCACACTTGACTCGTATACATCCATTCCATCGGTCTTTCCGACGAACGATCTCCCTATAATTTCGAATGCCCGAAATGGACTGATCGGATAGCGTCCTACACAGATCAGCACCAGAAACAGGGCGATCAGAGCGATGATCATGATGAACATCGCCGGTCTTTTTTTATTTTCCAGAATTCCTCGATCCATTGTTGTCTCCTTACACATGGCTCATTGGTTAGTTATAGCTAATTAGATGTGACTAACTATACATCATTTTCTGAATTTTGTAAAATAAATTAAATTGTTCATTTATAAATAAAAGCTATGATATATAAAAAATGAGCCCCGGCACATTCTCACGCCGAGCGTGGTCGCTTACGACAATCTACATCTTTGCGCGAGTGCGCATCAAAAAAGACGGCCCGCTATCGGACCGCCCCGTAAAATTTCATGATTCCTTTTATAAACTGCTGCACTTCTTCCTGCTTCCAGCTATCTTTTGTCCAGGCAATGCAGATTGGAACAGACTTATCGCCTTCCAGCTGTTTTCCAACGATTCCATCATTCTGACGGATTGCCTCCGCCGGAAAGTACCCTGTCGCCATATTTGCGGCGATCATCTGAAGCGCCGTGCTCTGCTGATCGTATCTCCATAAGACCTGAGGCCCCTCCTCATAACCTGCCTGTAAGAACAGCTGCCGTAATGCCTCTGTCTTGTGATGATCGTGTTTTGTGGATACCATCTTCTCTTTCGCAATCATCGGTACTGTGATCCGCTCTTCGTGTGCCAGCGCATGATTTTTCGAGACACAGTACAGCATTTCTGTAGTCTTAAGTTCCGCCCATTCCAAATCATTTTCCATTGGATCTCCACCGTGATTCAGGACCAGAACGGCATCCAGCTTCTTGTCCCGCAGTTTCTCGATCAGTTCTGATGTAGAATCCACGGTCACTTTTATCTCCACATTCTGATGCTTTTCGGCCTCATTTGAAAAATACTCCATGTAGACAGCAGAACCCGCAGATTTTGTCAATCCGATCCGCAGATTTCTCGTAAGTTTTACCATATTATGTACCTGGTCATCGAATTCCTTCGCGTGATCCAGCATCTGGGACGCATATTGGTAAAATCCTTCCCCCGCCTTCGTGAGTCGGATACTTTTTCCTTCCTTATCCACCAGGCGGACCGCATATTCCTTCTCCAGTTCACGGATCGCAGCCGTGACCGCGGGCTGCGTCACGAAAGATTTTTTTGCGGCCTGCGTAATGCTGTGGCATTCGCAGACCATGCAGTAGTATTTCAGTTGTTGTAATGTCATTTTTTCACCATGTATTGATTGAAACTATAAGTATTTAAGCTATGTGGTTAGTTTTTGCTAACTGTATGTATTATACTACATGGTTTTTGGAGTTGCAAGTCTCTGAACTACTCTCACAGTTTATCGACTCTATTTTCCCATTCACATTTCTTTGCTTTTCTCAATTTTATTTTTTTCAATATGCGTGTTGTAAAACTCTTCAAACACGTCCGCCGCCAGACAGACTGTCTCCAAACAGCGCACATCGTCCTTCTTATAGACTTTCACCAGCTCTGAGCAATCTGTATTTCCAAGCTTATTGCGGAATGCCTCCACGAGATCCGCGCATGTATCCTTAAAACCTTCGGTTGCATGGGCACGGGTCTTCACCGTCAGCCGTCCCAGCGCTGCCATCGCACCGCATAATGCGCCGCAGGATGATCCACATCCCATTCCGCCGCCAAACGCGCTGACCAGCTTGAAATCATCTTCCGTAAGACCGATCCCGTATTCCTCGTCAATACATCGTAAGATCGTCTCCGCACAATTATAATCCTGTTCCAGATAGTATTTTTTTACGTTATCTCTCAGCATATCCTCTTCCTCCGGTTCTTTTTTCTGACTGAGTCCCAATTCTCTCTTAAAGTACTTTAATGATGAAAAATGATATCGACGTTTAAATTCTCTTTCATGAAGCTTTTTTATTCCTTTTATATGTTCGACATAATCATCAACAAATTTTATCACAGAATCTACTATCTTTCCAATATTATATATAACTTCTTTGTATTCGTCCTGATCAACAACAGTGATATCCTCGTTTATAAATTCTTGATTGGTGACAATTACCACTTTTGTAAAATCCAATCCCGAATGATGCTTTCTCGATCTTTCTGATGCTTGGAAATGATACGCATATTTATGACGTATTTCAGTCCGAAACGGTACACATATAAAGTATCCATGTTGTTTAACAAGAAGACATGAATATGGTCTATCCTCTTTACTTAGAATTTCCTCATACATTTTAGATGGATACCTCTGATAAAATTTTTTGCTTAATTTCTTTATACAAAATTCAATTGATGTATTCATGGTAAGAATCCCCTAAGAAAAATAGACTGGTATAGAAAAGGGAGGATTTCTCCTCCCTCAAAGATTCTTCGCTCGGTCACTTTTTATTTTACCGACGAGTCGGAACCGTCACTCGTCTCATCGCTCGGTCACTTTTTATTTTACCGACGAGTCAGAACCGTCACTCGTCTCATCTGCGAAGGAAAGATTAACTCTTTCACTGATAGTATAGTGGATTTCTTATCGAAATACTATTAGCATTTTTTACAAAAAAGAACGTTTGAATTTTACGTGCTGCTGTTCATGCGGTACACCGACAGTAACGAATTTTCTGTGGTTCTTCTTCCCCCTATCCTTCCAACTTCCGCCCACCTGACAGCACTCTCCACACCCCCGGCAGGAATCGTACGAGGAATTTTGCAAGGATGTAAGAGACAATAACTGCAATTGCCGGAAGCAGGAAATAGATGACCAGGGAGATTCCGGCGGCTGTTGTCGTGCCTGCAAGACTTCTCGTCACGACGGCTGTTCCTTTGTTTACGAATCGTACGACGATGAAGTGAATCGCATAGAGGAACATACTCTGGCGCATCCATGGACGGATCTTCGGAAGGCGCACTCCACAGGCAAACGCCCAACAGGTCATCGGCACAGCCATACGGTAAAAGCAGGTCCAGAGGACGGCCGCTTCAGGTGCCATCATCCTCCTGTAACAGAATACAGAGATCATGACTCCCGCCAGGCCTTCTGCAAAACAGCGCCTTCTCACATGAGCCGGGATGACACCGGCTGTATTTCCATTTTTGTCCTCTGGGGCAGCTTTCTTTTCTTTCGTTCCATGATCTGCATTCCATCCGGCTGCCTCTTCCTCCATGCTTCTCTCCACCAGCCCTCGGCGATGAACCGCAAAGTATGCGGCAACCGAATAGTAAAGCAGGGCGTCCGTATTCGGATGGCGCATATCCAGGTGGAGATGCACCGCAAACACCAGTCCCACGATCCAGAAAAGACCGATCGCCCGATTCTTCACAAGAGCGTAGATCACCGGTGACACGATGATCAGGAAAATCAGCTGATAAAGATACCAGAAGATTGGCGCATACGCATACTGTGAGACCGCCCGCCAGATCTCCTGCACGGAAAATGGAATGATGTCACGTCCGACCACGGATCGTATGGCGAGAAACCGGGATGCTGCCATATAACCCAGATAGTAGATGAGATTCCAGACTACATAAGGAATCAGGACGCTGAATACCCGGCTCTTCCATTTTCCGACTAGCTTGTCCCAGGAAAAATTCCGGAAAAACAGGTAGGAGGACAGCAGGAAAAAGCCCGGAACGGCGATCTGTCCCAGTCCCACCGACATGAAATTTTCGATCCGGTCCGCAAGACTCCATATCCCATCCTGCGCCCCGCCGGAAAACAGATCCACATTATAAGAGTGGACCCAGATCACAAAGATACTGAATAAAAACATCAGCCATGATATCTGATCATGAAACCGTCTTTCTCCGCTGCCTGTCACCATACGCACTCCCCGCAGTTTTCTTTTATCTTATCATATAAAATAGGACATTTCCAGACAGACTATCAAAGAATCCAAAATCAAGTCGAACGTCCGTGAGACTTGGCTCGTGATTCTGGGCAGCGAAGCGGGAGTCTTCACGAGTGAGATCAGAATACAGCCGTGATCTGGTATTATACACTGGCAGAAACCATCCAAACTATGACATCATCTCCGGTTCCTGCACATAATTATCTTTCGTGTCCGGAATCCTTATTTGACAGATTCCTCATTTCCCATTAATATTTGTGATGTCGGGGCAAGAGGTCGGAAACCTGCCTTAGGCCTGCTTGCAGGAGGATTTTTAACCCTGATCCCCGCCCAAACATGTGTAAGCAGCTATTTTTCAAAGAGAAACGAGCAAATTGCGAATATTTTCAGAATACGATCCTTTTGAAAGAAGGTCCTTATATGTACATTTTTCTCCAGTCCATCCTGCGCATGACCGCATGGCCGATGACACCCCCGGTGCCTTATTCTGCCTTCCATATTCTGCTGACCCTCTTTGGGGCAGGATTTGCGGTCTCTTTTGCACGGGTTTTCGGCAAAAAAATACGGTCCATGGCATCGCCTGAACCGTATTTCCGCCATATTCTCTTTTCCTGCGGAGTATTTCTCGCACTCATGGAACTCTATAAGCAGGCATTTTTATATGTCATCGAGTTTCAAGGGCATTTCGACTGGTGGTATTTTCCATTCCAGCTCTGCAGCATTCCCATGTACATCTGTCTTGCTGCACCGCTCCTTCACTCCGAAAAAACACTTCGCCGCGCCGCCACCTTCCTTCAGGATTTCGGGCTGCTGGGCGGAATCATGGCCCTGGCTGTACCGCCAGGACTTATGCATCCCTATTTGACGATGACGCTGCACGGGTTTATCTGGCATTTCATTCTGCTCTTTTTAGGACTTTTCTGCTGCGTGACAGGCATTTCCGGACATGCAGGACGGGATTACATGGAAATTCTTCCATTTTTCTTTCTCTGCTGCCTGATCGCCTGCGTGATCAACATCGCAGCAGGCCCAACTGCCGATGCTGACATGTTCTACATATCCCCATTCCATCCGTCCTCGCAGCCGGTTTTCCACGAGATTGCATGCGCAGTTGGTATTTTCTGGGGAAATCTGCTGTATGTCCTGTCCATGATAGCGGGGGGACTTCTAATGCACAAAATTTCATCGCGGCTTTTATAACTAACAAAACTGCTCCTCAGACATGGGCTCTGATTTGTTAACCACCTGTACAACCCGCCGCTGGCAACGTCTTCCTGATGCATGTCTGCGATAATAAAAGGCCGATATCTCATTCCAGTATAATGGTTTGACATATCGGCCCTTTTGATCATATCCTAATCTAAGAGTTTTATTTCAGGCACTTATTGACCCACTCGATAAAGTTCGTCGTAAAGTCCCCGGTGCTCTCTGCCATCGTATGACCTTCGCCCCAGATCGTCGCAAAATCCACATCCGCGCCATAATTTTTCAACGCCAGCGCCAGATTTACTTCTGTTGTGAGAGAAGTGTCGCTCTGGGCGATTCCGGTGCGGATACGCCAGTGATCGGCAACCGTAGATTTTTGATAACCATCATAATAACCCGAGAGGTAATAAAGCGGATTGTACATGTTTCCCCTCTCAGTCACCGTCTTTCCCTCAGAATCTGTCTTCTCCATTGCCTCCGCGAACGCCGCGCCGTAGGTCGCGTCATCCTTTAAGAGTTCTGCCAGTGTGGCATCAAAGTGGGAAGTTGTACCGTCACCATATCCAAATAATGTATTTTCAGCCTGACTCTCATCTAAAGCATCGAATGCACCGATTCCCTTGGATGCGCGTTTGCATGCGTTTGTGAAATCCGCGATGCTGGTGATCGTTGCCGTGTTGGCTGCACTGTCATAATTGACCCATGTTCCATCCGCATTCAAAGCATCGATATAATCCTGTGCTGTCTCATAGGTGCCGGAAAGTGTCACGCCTCCGGTAGCGAGATTCCGGTCAACACCGTCCATGGCGTAAAAGTCAGGAGTTCCATTTCCCGCGTCTGGAGCTGCATCACCGTTCGGTGCCTTATCTCCCTGCGGTGCTGCCTTATCATCCGGTTTCTCCGATGGTTTATCTGCCGGGAAATTTCCATCGTTCTCCGGGACGGCTTTCACTGAATCAGCTGTGGTTTTATTGTCATCTTTATTTACGCCATGATCGCCCTGTCCAGGGGTTCCGTCCGACTTCTGTCCGCCCTGATCTCTCCCACCTCCACGAGGTCCTTTCTTCGTCTCCACCGTGTACGGGAATGTGGTATCTTCCAGAAAATTGTTCAGAGATGTCTCCACAACTTCTTTCAAATATTCATAGTACGTGCCGGACTGGTAAACTCCGGACTCAGACTCCGTCAATGTCAGCGCATTTCCGGAAGAGTCCTTAAGTCCCAGCTCATTGATATACGTTGCAAATGCCTCTGCCATTCCGTTTGATAACGTCTGTTCCTGTTCTGTAAGGTCTGTTCGCGTGTTTCCAAGATTCCACTCATACGCTTCGTCCGCGTAATCGAGTTCCGTGATCGGACACCAGCACATGGAGCCGGTCACCGCGTCGCTGATGCCGGAAACCGCGCCGATGGCTGTCAGATATGGCTCATAATCTTCGCTGTCGCCAGTTGCTCCCAAGAGTGCGCTCTGGGCTCCTCCGCCACTCATGCCGAAGGAAAATATCCGATCCACGTCTCCCGGGATCACACCGTCATTATAGCGGATATACCGGATCGCAGCTTTCAGATCCGTCACTCCCGCCGGTGCACCTGCATCACGTCCGCGGCAGCCCGCTGCCACATAGATAAATCCGGCGCTCGTGTAAGATACGGAATCTGCCACATAGTCTGTCGGAGCCTCCATTGCGGAATATCCGGGTGTGTTGACCGGAATTACAATAGGCGCGGAATCCGCCGTGTAGCCCTTAACTGCCACCTGGTTATTGATCTTACAGGTAAATGTTCCGTCCCCATTGTCCTTCGCGTTCATGTACGCTGCCGGAACAAAAATTCCAAGTGTCTCATAGTTTTCATCTGCCGGATTCTCACAGTAGGAGATTCCTGTCTGCCAGTATATCTTATCATCAGAATTATACTGCCATTTCGTGGAGTCGATCTGCGGCAGCGATGTCACCGCCGTCTCCCCGGCACGCTCCGTCTCCGCCTGACTTGTCTCTGCTTCCGTCTGCGCCGCGCTGCTCCCGATTCCTGACGCACTGTTGCTGCATCCAGAAAGTATAAGCGCCGCCGCCAGAAATAACCCGATCCGCCTTCCAACCTTCATCATAACCGTTTTTCTCCGTTTCCTTTCCATTTATAACACATCGTCACTATCTATTTTATAGATTAGGAAAAGTTTGTGAAAAGCCTGTGAAAATATTGTGTTAATTTTTTGAAGAATTGTGTCTTTTTTGCATCAGCGTATATCATAAAAGTCTCCAATAACCATCTCGGGCCATTAGAGACTTGACACGTGATTCTGGTCAGCGTAGCTGACATATTCTTATCCGAATCACTGCGCACCCTCGCAGAGCGTTTATTCTTTCAATAATACAATGGATCAGACCATAAAAAGACCCCCAATAGCCTCATCAGCCGTCGGGGATCTCTTCGTGCAATCATACCTTAAGTTTTAGTTGGAGAATATCTATTTTATATTATAAATCTGTCTTAGTTTACATGAAATGCATCCATTCCCGGATATACCCCATTCTCTCCGAGTTCTTCCTCGATTCTGAGAAGCTGGTTATACTTTGCGACACGCTCAGATCTGGACGGAGCACCCGTCTTGATCTGGCAGGTGTTGAGGGCAACAGCGAGATCTGCGATGGTCGTATCTGCGGTCTCGCCGGAGCGATGGGAGGAAATTGCTGTGTAGCCAGCACGGTGTGCCATCTTGATCGCCTCCAGGGTCTCGGATACGGAACCGATCTGGTTCAGTTTGATCAGGATAGAGTTTGCGCAGCCGAGCTTGATTCCCTTGGAAAGTCTCTCAGTGTTTGTAACAAAGAGGTCGTCACCGACTAGCTGTACCTTCTGTCCCAGCTCTGCAGTCAGCTTCTTCCAGCCTTCCCAGTCTTCCTCATCAAGGGCATCCTCGATGGAAATGATCGGATATTTCTCAACAAGCTTCTTCCAATGCTCGATCAGCTGCTCGGATGTATAGACAGTTCCTGCCTTTGGGAGCTTGTACTCGCCAACCTTTCCTGTCTTCCACTCGGAGGATGCCGCGTCCATAGCGATCCTGAAGTCACGGCCCGGCTCATATCCGGCTTTCTTTACTGCCTCGAGGATCGTCTCGATCGCTTCCTCATCAGACTTCAATGCCGGAGCAAAGCCACCCTCATCTCCAACGGAGGTTGCAAGTCCACGTTCTTTTAAGATCGCAGCCAGTGCATGGAACACCTCTGCGCACCATCTTAAGCACTCCTTGAAGGACGGAGCTCCGACCGGCATGATCATAAATTCCTGAACATCAAGACCGGAGGAAAGTGCATGGCAGCCGCCGTTGATAATGTTCATCATCGGAACCGGAAGACGGTTTCCACCTATGCCACCGAGGAACCTGTATAACGGAATATCCAAGGAGATGGCTGCGGCACGCGCGCAGGCGATGGATACCGCAAGGATCGCATTCGCTCCAAGTTTTGACTTGTCCTTTGTTCCGTCAGCCTTGATCATCGCGCGGTCAACTGCATAAATATCGGACGCGTCCAGGCCTGTCAGGGTCTCATTAATAATTGTATTGATATTTTCAACAGCCTTTGTCACACCTTTTCCGCCATAACGTGCCTGATCTCCGTCTCTTAATTCCAGCGCCTCGAACTCGCCGGTAGATGCGCCACTCGGCGCGGTTCCTCTCCCGATGGTTCCGTCTGCCAGATATACTTCTGCCTCAACCGTGGGATTTCCACGGGAATCTAAGATCTCTCTTCCAATGACTTTCTCAATTTCCAGATAATTCATCATCATAAACTCCTTTCGAGTATCCACGACGGACACTCCCCCGCCCGGGTCAGGCAGAAGAGTGCCGACATGATTTTTTCGCACAATTAGTTAGAAGTTACTAACCGTTATAATTTTATCATACTCGATTTTTCATTTCAAGGGGGCACCCTGCCAAATCATCTGATTGGGAAAAATTGTCAAATATCTAACGATGTTCAAAGTGAATTATATACCCCTCCCCTGCATGTTCTGAAAAATAAAGTACTCTTTCACCTGTTTGATGAGTAAGCCCACATCCGGTCAGATAAGCAAAAATACACTCTCCCCAATACTCTTTCTCACCATCTGAAACCAAATAACGATGTGAATGTCGAGTCCTAAGATGTCCATTCTCCCGCACAGTCCTGCTGTATTCCTGATCTGCAATAATCTCTCCTACTAACATAACTCCAGGCTTTCTAAAAAAAGCCCTATACACAACTTTCAGCATCATCACTGTACCGCCTGCCAAAATCACACTATACGTCATGAACACATTGTCCACTGCACCTGAACTAAAATCGGTCGTTTCTATAAGCAGCGCCCACATAAGTACCAACACTGCCATTGCTGCAGATGACCGCTTCCTTGCAGACCGCTTAAACTCCTGGTACTCCTTTTGGCTTTTTAATATCTGATATAGATCATGTTTCATTTATATCACCCACATTTATCCTCCAGATGTTCTTCCATCCACTTTCCAATTTTCTCTATAATTGCCTCGCCCGTTTCATCAATTTTTTTGTCAACCTCGCTGTTGATCTTATCCTCAAGCTCACCCTGGATCTTATCCCCGATTCCTTCCGACTCCAGTTCTTCCTTTGGCTTCAATTCAATGTGCGTACAAACATCCTCATTTTCCTGTGAGTCGCTCATCTGCTCAGTTCTAATCGTCCCATCTGTTTCAAGTTCCGCATGCCATCTCAGGTGTTTCAATAGACTATTACTCTCATCATCTTTTTTTATCAACTCGATGCTTCCCTCCAACTTCATTTCCTTCAACATATCTGCAAGCAATGATTCTCCATTGGATACAGATAGTTTCACTACCGGTACCTGAACTTTTAATTCTGTGCACTCAAATCCAAGATACGGTTCTTTCAGACGATACTCCGGTTTTAGCGGAACACTCTCAGCAGACGCATAGATTCTGACATCCGCAGATGGATCAGCCAAATCCCAGTTAAAAACCATGATTGCAGCCTCTCCAATAAATCCTGCATTTAGTTCAATTTTTGCCTTTACTTCTGAGTTCACTTTTGAAGGAACTTTCAGCGGCTTCATTCCATCAGCAACAGACACATTCACCCCTGCATATGGATCTTCTATTTCATAGGTGACAGAGAGTTCTCCATCAGCGCCAACTACAAAATAGAAATTCACATCAACACAGACAATTCCGCCTGTAGATGCAATCGGCACCTTAACCGTTCCGATCTTGTATTTATCTTCCGCGCTGAAATTTGCAGTTGTTTCTAATTCAACCTTCTCCGCGCCCGCTGTAACTTCTATATAGTTCTTTTGATCTAACGGATTCTGCAACTGATAGTATCCACTTGAGCAGATTTCGAACTGGGTAATTTTGATGTTTACCTTTACACCCTCTTCATCCTTTATATATCCAATCTCCTCCATTCCATCTTTTTCATCGGGAGATCCCTTTCCAATCTTTATACCATCTTCTCCTTCAATGCTCTCCTCCATGGTAAGTTCATTATTAGAATCATATGTCAGTTTTTTTGTCATTTTAATGCCGCCGGAAGTTAATGACAAAAAGGTGTTTATTTCCTCTTTCTCTGTTCCATTCTTGTCTATTCCTTTTATCTCCACCTCAAACTCAATATCACATTTCTCCGTGTCCTCTGTCTTCTTATCTTTTTTTAGCGCCGTCTTATCCTCGATCCACTTTGATATGGACATCTTTGTGCTTTCTTCTTCCTCAGCCGCGTAAACTGTGGTAATAAACGGATCTTTTCTTGTTTTTTCCGCTGCATCTATCTTCTTTTCATTTCCGGCAATACTTCCGAAATTGGCTGCACCTGAAAAGGATATACTGTCAAAAAGCTCCGTAATATCTGCCACATCACTTACCTGAACCGCATATTTTCCATTTTCTGCTTCGCTGATCTGATCTACATGCTTTGCATGGGCAATTCCATACTCATCCGTATACATCAGCACCTCGCCCTGCTCCGGGATATTTCCCATGATTGCAGCTACCATGACCTGGTTCTCCGGATCATATGCCGAAATGTCCCACTGATCCGCATCGATCACATCGGTCTTTGCCTCAACTTCAAAATACTCCGGATAATATTTCGGACTCCCATATACCTTCATCGTATTTTTCAGGATCTGATCCGCATCTTCCCTTGTGATCTCCTTATCCAGCTGTTTTTTTCTGATGATTCCATATTTCACCGCCAGATCTGTCTTCATCTCATCATTCAGTTCTTCATCTGTGAGATATGACAACCGTCTGGTTCCGATTGCGTTCATGGAACTCACTGCCGCGTATTTTCCCGTTACCGTCAGCTCTCCATTTTCTGTTTCTGCCAGAATCTTCTCATCGCCAAAGCATTCCAAGAGTTCCTGCATCCACTCTGCTCTGCTGATTGGTCTGTGTTTTTCATACCTTTCCGGTGCGATGATCGGCTCCGCAAGCCGATATACTGCAATGCAGGCCAGTATCCCAATTATGATCCATACGATCCATTTAAAAATCTTCTGTCCCTGTTCACTCATTCTTCTATTTTTCTCCTGTAATTTTTATACATCCATATCAGTCCGGCTCCTATGCAGACAAGCGAATATTTTTGACCGATATAAAAAAATCCTGCGTTCTCATGGTATCTCAAAAATTCCGTCCAGAAACGAAACAGCCCATATAAAACAAGAAACAATCCGGACAGTTCGATTTTCTTTTCCCCCTGGCTGACTGCAAAAATGATTCCCGAGAGACAAAGCGAAAGGACTGCCTCCAGCATCTGCACTGGAAACACAGGAATTCCCGCCATTTCATTTACTCCTTCCGGATAGCACACTGCCAAAAGGCCATTATATGGAATTCCATAACAGCATCCGCCCATCAGGCACCCAATTTTCCATAAACTGTGCTGTAACGGCAGTAAAAAAAGGAATTTTTTTTCCAGACCTTTCCTGTCCATGGAACAGATTTTTATTAAAATTCCCGCAAAGAAAAAGAAGCCGGCCAATCCTCCGTAGTAGGAATAACCGGTCTCTTTGAAATTTTCCCATGTAAACCCCACACCGGAACCGCCCACGGCATCAGACAACAGTGTCAGGGCCTTTGCCCCGAACACTGCTCCTGTCCCAGCAACCATCTCTATCAGACAATAGTTCTTCCATTTTTCCCTGTCTGCCCGAGAGATCCACATTGCAATAAAATTGCACACCACAGTTCCCATCAATGCGAGAAATCCATATACCGGAATATTAAACGTTCCCACAGAAAAGTACGACATCATGACGTCATTTTCTCAAGAATGCGCTGATCAAGGCGCTCCATCTGTTTCTTCCAGAATGTCCTATGGAACATCTGGTCCATCTTCAGTGCTTTTACGATTCTTTCATACTCAAGATATCCGTATGTTTCCATCATCTCCGCTGTTTCAGGGCCAAGATCACCCTTCATATTCTCTATTTTAAATATTCCAGATGATAAAGA
>OJRV01003372.1_pt1 | contig 13356 bp, 13 predicted proteins | sample 1599241 | NCBI WGS metagenome assembly OJRV01 (sample SAMN04168656, study PRJEB22393) | human gut metagenome | biome: human gut microbiome; feature: stool | host: Homo sapiens | collected 2014-03-17 | reverse complement strand
AATAGACGATGTCTTCCAAGCGCCTCCTGCCCGTCAATCCGAATACTCCCCCGATTCGGCTTGCGGATCCCCGCGAGGATCGAGAGCAGCGTCGTCTTGCCGCATCCATTTCCGCCGACAATCCCGATGCATTCCCCTGGATTTGCCCGAAAAGAGACATCTTTTAGGATCGTCCTTCCGCGGTACCGTTTTTCTATCCCTGTTACCTCTAACATATTTTTCCTCTTTGTAAAGTAAAAAGGAACACCGCAAAGCAGAAGCGAACCGCTTCTCTGCCTTGCAGCATTCCTTACTTTATCTGGTCTGCGCCGCAGTGATGCAGGCACATTGATTTTATGATGGATGATTGCAGCACATCGTGTGCATTTGCAATCTATTTATTATTTATTTTCAGCCAGATCGCCTGGTTTCATGCTCAGGTTGATACGACCCATCTTATCGACCTCGATTACCTTTACAGTAACTTCATCGCCGATGTTGACAACATCCTCTACCTTCGCTACGCGCTTGTCCGAAAGCTTGGAAATATGAACCATACCATCTTTGTTCGGAGCCAGCTCTACGAATGCACCAAAATTCATGATACGGACAACGGTACCTGTCAGAATCTGACCCGGCTCGATGTCGGTCACGATGCCCTTGATGATGGAAACTGCCTTGTCGATCATTGCCTGATCGGTGCCGCATACAGATACGCTTCCGTCATCCTCGATATCGATCTTAACGCCGGTCTGCTCGATGATCTTGTTGATTACCTTGCCCTGTTTGCCGACTACATCGCCGATCTTCTGCGGATCGATGGAGATCTGAACGATCTTCGGAGCATACTGGCTGACGGTCTTTCTCGGCTCGGAGATAACCGGCGCCATAACTTCATCCAGAATGTAGAGTCTTGCCTCTCTCGTCTTAGCGATTGCCTCCTCGATGATCGGGCGGGTCAGACCGTGGATCTTGATATCCATCTGGATGGAAGTAATACCCTTGTGAGTGCCGCCTACCTTGAAGTCCATATCGCCGAAGAAGTCTTCCAGACCCTGGATATCGGTCAGAACGATGTAATCGTCATCAGTCTCACCTGTTACCAGACCACAGGAGATACCAGCTACCATACGCTTGATCGGTACACCTGCTGCCATTAAGGACAGAGTGGATGCACAGATACTTGCCTGGGAAGTAGAACCATTAGACTCCATAGTCTCAGATACAGTACGGATCGCATATGGGAACTCTTCTTCACTTGGAAGTACAGGAACTAATGCACGCTCAGCCAGTGCGCCATGTCCGATCTCACGACGGCCCGGTCCTCTGCTTGGCTTTGTCTCGCCTACGGAGAAGGACGGGAAGTTGTAATGATGCATGTAACGCTTGGTTGTCTCATTTGCATCTAAGCCATCGATCTTCTGAGCCTCAGATAATGGTGCCAGTGTGCAGGCATTTAAGATCTGGGTCTGTCCACGGGTGAACATACCTGAACCATGTACTCTTGGAAGGATGTCGATCTCAGCTGCTAAAGGACGGATCTGTGTAATCGCACGGCCGTCTGGACGCTTGTGGTCTTTTAAGATCATCTTGCGGACAGTCTTCTTCTCATACTGATAAATAGCATCGCCTAATAATGGCAGCCACTCTTCGTTCTCAGCAAATGCCTCTTCCAGACGCTCAGTAATAGCTGCAATATTTGCCTCTCGGGTCTGCTTGTCATCGGTAAATACAGCTGTTTCCATCTCTTCAGAAGGAACGATCTCCTTGATCGCTGCAAATAATTCTTCCGGAACTGCGCAGCTTTCGTAGGTGTGCTTTTCTTTTCCGCACTCAGCTACGATGGTATCGATAAAGCGGATGATCTCCTGGTTTACTTCGTGAGCTTTGAAAATAGCCTCGATCATCTTCTGCTCAGGAACTTCCTTGGCACCAGCTTCGATCATGATAACTTTCTCTCTGGTAGAAGCTACAGTCAGAGCCATCTCAGATACCTGTCTCTGAGCGGAAGTTGGGTTGATAACAAATTCACCATCAATAAGACCAACCTGGGTAGTAGCGCAAGGTCCGTCAAATGGGATATCAGAAATGCTGGTAGCGATAGCAGAACCAAGCATAGCAGTCAGCTCTGGGCTGCAGTCTGGATCTACAGACATAACTACGTTGTCTAAGGTTACGTCATTGCGGTAATCCTTTGGGAATAAAGGACGCATAGGGCGGTCGATAACACGGGAGGTAAGGATGGCATTTTCAGATGCTTTTCCTTCTCTCTTATTGAAGCCGCCTGGGATCTTTCCTACAGAGTAGAACTTCTCCTCATATTCTACACTTAAAGGGAAGAAATCAATGCCTTCTCTTGGCTTTGCAGATGCGGTTGCTGTAGAAAGTACTACAGTATCGCCGTAATGCATAAATGCTGCACCGTTTGCCTGAGCTGCTACGCGGCCAACTTCTACAGTCAGCTTACGGCCAGCCAGGTCCATACTGAAACTCTTAAACATGGGGTGTCTCCTTTTCTCTTTTAATGTAACGTTCTGTAAATATACAAGTTTTTTACAGGGCAAAAGACGCCGAAACTACTGATCTATCCCAAACGATCTGTTTGGGACACATCAGCGGTCCCGGAGTGTTCCTTTTGCACCTGTCTTCATGCAAATATAGGGTGGAGTAAACTCCACCCTAACATGAATGAAAGCCCGCTGCCAAATGTCTATGCGGCCTTGCGTACAAGCACGCAATCCACATAGCCGCCCGGCAACACTTTCATGATAATTACTTTCTGATTCCCAGCTTTTCGATCAGAGCACGGTAGCCTTCCAGATCGGTCTTCTTCAGGTAATCAAGAAGTCCTCTTCTGTGTCCAACCATCATCAGAAGTCCTCTTCTGGAGTGATGATCCTTTGGATTCTGCTGAAGATGAGCGGTCAGTTCAGCAATTCTCTCTGTCAGAATAGCGATCTGAACTTCTGGTGAACCGGTATCTCCTGCCTTACGTCCGTACTGTGCGATAATCTCTGCTTTCTTTTCCTTAGAAATCATGGTAATTCCTCCTAAAATAATTTAATTTTCTCACCTTAAACCAGGCTGCCGGCTGGAGTCACCAGGCAACGGGGCTTCGGCGTTCTTTTATACTTGGTTACTGTATCATATTTTAACCGGGTTGTAAAGGGGATTTTCCGCAAAATACTTAAGAGCAAATTCTTTGTCTTTTTCGATCCGTTCTTTTAACTCTTCTAAAGAAGCAAATTTCTGTTCTCCCCTGTCAAACTCCAAAAGCTGGACCTCGATCATTTTTCCGTAAATGTCTCCGTCAAAATCAAAGATAAATGTCTCTACGCCTACCGGATTATCCCCATGGATCGTAGGTTTCCTGCCGATATTAGTAACTCCCTTATAATATTTTCCCTGTGCAAGGACTCTGGATACATAGACCCCGAATTTGGGCAGACGTTTGTTTGCCGGCGGGATGATATTGGCTGTTGGAAAGCCCAGTCTCGGTCCTCCGATATGGTTGCCGTGGACTACAATGCCGTGGATGGCATATGGTTCTCCTAACAATTCATTTGCTTTTGCCACATTTCCCAGGGAAAGTTCTTCCCGGATATAGGTGCTGCTGATGTCTCTTCTGTGATCTTTTTCTTTTTGGATCACATAAAGTTCAAATCCCAGCTCTTTGCTTAAAGATCTGAGAAGTTCTACATTTCCGGCGCCTTTGTAGCCAAAACTGCAGTCCGGCCCCACTACCATGGCTTTTGCCCGCATCCGTTTTACCAAGATATCCTTTACAAATACAGAAGGGTCCATTTTACGCACATCATCTGTAAAAGGATACTCCACCAGGTAATCGATCCCCATTTTTTCCATATTATGACGTCGTTCTTCACTGGTTGTGATCACAGTGGCAGCTTCACCTGTAACAAGGCTTAATGGGGCTGTGCTGAAGGTAAAAATAGCAGTTGCATAGCCCAGTGTTTCTTTCAGTTCTTCCATTGTATGCAGAAGCTTCTGATGTCCTCTGTGTCTTCCGTCAAATTTTCCAAGAGTTACCACAGTGGGCTCTTCCAGCTGAAAATCCACTGTATCTGCTATATATTTCATCAGTTTCCTTCTCCATCCGGCATGAACATTTTCCATGGTTTCCACCAGTGTTTTTCTTCCTGGTATTCATATACACCCATAAAGATCCCCTGGCTGTTGTACATACGGTATCTGTCTCCGCTTTTTCTTTCTTCTAAAGATGTACTTTTTTCCAGGTCTAACTGCTGTTTAAAGCAGGGATTTCCATTTTTCAAAGCCTTGTCCCCTTCTGCTGTTGTGTATACAGGCAGATAACCTTCTAAGGCTTCTTCCAGAGAACAGATATATTCTCCTACTTTTCCTTCATCTCTTAAAACTTCGATCTCATCCAGTTTCAAACTGTCTTTTACCTGAAAACGGTCTACACGGGTACGCAGGAGAGACTCCATGCAGCCCCCGACTCCTAATTTAGCTCCAATATCTTCACAGAGAGTTCTTATGTAGGTTCCTTTGGAACAGCTGACTGTCATCCAGACTCTTGGCAGTTCTATTTTTTCAACAGAAATATCTAAGATCTGTACTCTTCTTGCCTTGCGCTCTACTTCTTTTCCTGCTCTTGCAAGGTCGCAAAGCTTCTTTCCATCTACTTTTAAAGCAGAGTACATAGGAGGGATCTGGTCATAATCTCCCTTAAAATCCAGGATCACCTGGCGCACCTGTTCTTCATCCAGTTCTAACGCCTTTTCATGATCTTCCGTAAGCACCGTTCCTGTGGTATCCTGGGTGTCCGTAGTCTGTCCTAAAAGAAGCACTGCCTCATAGGTTTTGGACCGGTCTGTAAGCATGTCACAAAGCCTTGTCCCATTTCCCAGACACACCGGAAGGACGCCCTTGGCCGCCGGATCAAGGGTTCCCGTATGGCCGATCTTTTTCTGTCTTAAAATCCCTCGAAGCCGGGCTACAACATCATGGGATGTATAGCCCGGCTCTTTATACACATTAATGATTCCGTGATACATTTAAACCTCCCCGGCTGCCGCAGCATCTAACTGCTTGGCAATGTGAAGGGACAGATTATTGATCACATCATGAATACTTCCGGACATGGTACAGCCTGCTGCACGCACATGACCGCCGCCGCCAAAATAGAACGCTACCTGGCTTACATCTACGATTTTCTGGGAACGCAGACTTACCTTATACTGCTGAGGTCCTGTCTCATACAGGAAAATAGCAACCTCCACTCCCTCTGTAAGACGCAGCTGGTCGATGATACCGTCAAGGTCTTTTCCGGTCACACCGTAAAAGTCCAGATCAGACTGGCGCAGGGCACTGAAAATGGCCTTTCCATCAAGGAAGGTAATGCTTTCAAGAAGCGCTCTTCCCATGATCTGGTTCTGCACATAAGTCTTTTTGTAGAAGCTGTTGTCAATGATGCTTCCAAAGTCAACGCCTTTTCCCATCAGGAAACCGGCAATCTCCATCGTCTTTGCAGAAGTGCAGGAATACTTGAACACACCGGTATCATGTACGATCCCTGTATACAGGCATTCTGCCACATTTTTATCCACGTTATCCGGATTTAACTGTTCAAAAAGGACTTCGCTGGCAGAACTTGCATCAGCTGCCACTAAATTGACCTGGCAGTAACGGGTGTTGGTTACGTGATGATCGATGCAAAGGCTTTTTTTCGCCCGCTTCAGATACACGTTAAAATCCCCCAGACGTTCTTCATCACTGCTGTCAAGGCAGATGCAAAGCTCATATTCTTTGTCATCTGTTTCATGGTGGATCTCATCATAGCCCTTTAAATAGGCAAATTTTGAGGAAGCTTCCTCCAGATATACAGCTGCCTGTATATCCGGATAGGAAGCAAGAAGATAATTATACAGACCCAGAGTAGAGCCGAGGCAATCGCCATCCGGTCTTACATGGCCCAAAATCGCTACAGACTTTGTTCCTTCTAACGCCTGTTCAAGAACCGTCATTCCAGTCCCTCCTCCTCATCATCATGAAGATCTTTTGTCACTTCATCGATCAGTTTTGACATGTTTACGCCATATTCAATAGACTGATCCAGTATAAATTTAATTTCAGGAGTGTTACGTAAATTGACTCTGTGAGCCAGTTCCCGGCGCACGAAGGAAGCTGCGCTGCGCAGTCCTTCGATGGTTGCCTTGCCGGCTTCTTCATCACCTAACACACTGATATATGCCTTGCAGTATTTTAAGTCCGGAGTTACCTCTACGGCTACAACACTGGTCAGCGGATGGATCCTCGGGTCTTTGATCTCAGAACGGATGATCTGACTTAATTCCCTCTGGACCTCCATATTGATCCTTGTATTTTTAATGCTGTTTTTACGCATTATGATCCCTTTCTTTCAAAAACGAAACTATATTCTATACAGCAGACTATCTAGGAACCTCTACCATCATATAAGCTTCGATCTGGTCATCTTCCTGAAGATCATTGAACTTCTCGAATACAAGACCACACTCATATCCTGCAGCAACTTCCTTTACATCGTCCTTGAAACGCTTTAAGGAAGCTAAAGGTCCATCGTAGATCTGCTCGCCTTCTCTTGTAATACGGCAGCTGCAGCCTCTCTGGAACTTGCCATCCAGTACATAGGAACCCGCGATGGTGCCAACACCGGAAGCCTTGAACAGCTGACGGATCACTGCATGACCGATCACCTTCTCCTCGAATACAGGATCCAGCATACCCTTCATAGCAGCTTCTACATCTTCGATGGCCTGGTAGATGACCTTGTACAGACGTACATCTACTTTCTCACGCTCTGCAATGGATTTTGCAGTTGCATCAGGACGTACATTGAAACCAATGATGATGGCATTGGAAGCAGAAGCCAGGGAAACGTCAGACTCATTGATAGCACCAACGCCGCCGTGGATTACCTTTACTACTACCTCTTCATTAGACAGCTTGGTCAGGCTCTGCTTTACTGCTTCTACAGAACCCTGAACGTCTGCCTTGATGATCAGAGGAAGTTCCTTTACATTTCCTGCCTTGATCTGGCTGAACAGATCATCCAGAGACAGTTTTGCCTTAGTATCTTCCAGAAGCTTGTTCTTGCTCTCAGAAATGAAGGTTTCTGCAAAGCTTCTTGCTTCTTTCTCGTTCTCAGTTGCTACGAATACCTCACCAGCCTGTGGAACATCATTTAAACCTAAGATCTCTACAGGAGTGGATGGACCAGCCTCTTTTACTCTGCGGCCCTTATCATCCATCATAGCACGGATCTTACCATAGCATGCACCTGCAGCAATGGTGTCACCTACTCTTAAGGTACCTTTCTGTACCAGTACAGTTGCAACAGGTCCTTTGCCCTTATCCAGCTCAGCCTCGATCACAAGTCCACGGCCCTTACGGTTTGGATTTGCCTTTAATTCAAGAACATCTGCTGTTAAAAGTACCATTTCCAGAAGGTCTGTGATACCCTCTTTTGTATGTGCGGATACAGGAACGAAAATAGTGCTGCCGCCCCAGTCTTCCGGGATCAGCTCATATTCAGCCAATTCCTGTTTTACTTTGTCAATGTTTGCACTTGGCTTATCGATCTTGTTGATAGCAACGATGATCTCTACGCCAGCTGCCTTTGCATGGTTGATCGCCTCAACAGTCTGTGGCATAACGCCGTCGTCTGCTGCTACTACCAGGATAGCGATATCAGTAGACTGGGCACCTCTCATACGCATAGCTGTAAATGCCTCATGTCCAGGTGTATCAAGGAAAGTGATCTTTCTGCCGTTAATCTCAATAACAGAAGCACCGATGTGCTGGGTGATACCGCCTGCCTCTCTTGCAGTTACGTTAGTCTGACGGATGGCATCCAGAAGGGATGTTTTACCATGGTCAACGTGACCCATTACGCAGACTACAGGAGGTCTGGAAACCATATCTGCCTCGTTTTCGTCCTCTTCTTTCAGAAGTTCAGCAATTACGTCTACCTTTTCTTCCTGCTCGCAGAGAACGTCAAATTCCATTGCGATCTCTTCTGCCTGATCGTAGTCGATCTCCTGGTTTAAGGTAACCATCTGTCCCTTTAAGAACAGCTTCTTAACGATAACGGATGGCTGCAGCTTCATCTTATCAGCCAGTTCCTTAATAGTTAAGCGCTCTGGAAGGGTAATGGTCTTAACATCCTCAACCTTAGCCTCTTCTTTCTTAGGCTGTGGCATGATGAAAGCTCCCTTTCCTGTCTTTGGTGCTTTCTTCTTTCCGTCTTCTTCTCTGTCTCTCTTGTCAAAACGGTCATTCTTATGAGCGTTCTTGTTTGCCTGACGGGTGCTGCTTGGCTTGGTCTGGATCGGGGTATCAAAAGCAGATGAACGGTTGTCTCTGTTTCCAGATGAACGGCGGTTGTCTCTGCTGCCATTTCTGCTTGTATTGTCCTTATCCTTATCTTCTCCGAAACGGGAGCCAAAGCCGCCCTGATTTCTGTCACGGTTCTGGAAACCGCCCTGTGGTCTGCCATCGCGGTTCTGATAGCCGCCCTGTGGTCTGTCTCCACGGTTCTGATAGCCAACCCCCTGTGGTCTGTCCCCACGGTTCTGGAAGCCACCCTGTGGTCTGTCTCCACGGTTCTGATAGCCGCCGCCCTGTGGTCTGCCGTCACGGTTCTGATAACCGCCCTGTGGTCTCTCACCGCGGTTATCTCTTCCCTGGTAGCCGTTCTGGCTTCTGCCCTGGAAATCTCCTCTTTCAGCCTGTGCAGGTCTGCTCTCTGCTGCCGGAGCAGATGCTTCCTGTACCTGTGGCTTTACTTCTGCCGCCTGTACCGGTTTGGTCTCTTCTGCCTTAGCAGGTGCCTGCTGTGGCTTTGGCTGCTGCTTTGGTACCGGACGCTTGATCTGCTGCTGTGCGTTCTGCGGACGGAATACAGCTGTCAGTTTCTTCTTTGCAGGCTCTGTCTTTCCCTCTTTCTTCTGGCTAACAGCATTTCTTACCATATTTTCCTGGTCCTTAGATACGCTGGAAGCTGCAAAAAGAGCTGCAGAGCTGTCTTTCTGTTTAATAATATCTAATACTTCTTTACTGGTCTTACCCAGTTCATTTGCCAGTTCACTTACTCTCATTCAAACTACCTCCATTTACATTCATCCGTGATGCCAGGGTCTTGGCAAATCCTGCGTCCTCTACTGAAAGGGAAGCACGAAATTCCTGTCCCATAGCATGCCCAAGTTCCTCTTTTGTGCCGAACAGATAGATGGGAACTTTATAGTGAGTACACATATTGGTAAACATTTTCTTTGTATTATCAGAAGCTTCTTCTGATACGATCACCATATGGGAACGTCCGCTTTTAACGGATTTCTCTGTAGAAAATTCTCCGCTGACCACTTTTCTCGCTCTGGTCGCCAGTCCGATCATACTAAATACTTTATTCTTGTCTGTCAATTTCTTCCATCTCCTTTTCCAGAGTCTCATAAACTTCTCTGGGGATCGCCATTTTAAAGGATCGTTCCAGGCCTCTGCCTTTCACAGCCTTCTTAAAGCACTCCATAGACGGGCACAGATAAGCACCCCGGCCGTTTTTACGTCCGGTAGCATCTAATAAGATCTCACCTTCGGCTGTTTTGATCACTCTAATCATTTCTTTTTTACTTTTCATCTCACCGCAGCCAATGCACTGCCTCAGCGGGATCTTCTTTACACTCACCTTTGATCACTCCTCATCTTCCGGAAAACCTTTTTACTGTTCGTTGTTTTCTTCCTGGTAGTCATCCTGAGCTGGCTCTTCTGTTGCTTCCTGCTCTGCATCTTCTGCATTCTCTTCCTCATAAGAAGGAGCCGGAGCATCACCGTACTGTAAGCCCATCTGCTCAAACAGGCCCATTTCCTTTGCCTGTGTCTCGCTCTTGATATCGATCTTAAATCCAGTCAGTCTTGCTGCAAGACGTGCATTCTGTCCCTCTTTACCGATTGCCAGTGATAACTGATAATCAGGAACGATGACCTGTGCTTCTCTTGCTTCTTCGTCTGCAACAACGCAGATAACCTTTGCCGGGCTTAATGCGTTTTCGATCAGGTATGCAGGATTTTCATCCCAGTTGATGATATCGATCTTCTCACCGCGCAGTTCGTTTACGATGGCATTTACTCTGGCACCGTTTACGCCTACACATGCGCCTACTGGATCTACACTTGGATCATTGGACTTAACTGCGATCTTGGTTCTGGAACCTGCTTCTCTTGCGATGGCCTTGATCTCTACAGTACCATCATGTACTTCAGATACTTCCTCTTCAAACAGACGCTTTACAAGGTCTGGATGGGTTCTGGATACGGAAATACGAGGTCCCTTTGTAGTATCCTTTACTTCTACGATGTAAACTTTGATACGCTCATTTGGACGGAAAGTCTCACCCTTTACCTGCTCACTCTCATTTAAGATCGCATCTAACTTGCCAAGGTTAACACTGATATTTTTTCCAAGGTAACGCTGTACAATACCGGTAGCAACGTCTTTTTCCATGGTGTAGTAATCATTGTATAATGCCTTGCGCTCTTCTTCGCGGATCTTCTGAAGGATAACGTTCTTTGCGTTCTGGGTAGCGATACGGCCGAATTTCTTGGAATCTAAAGGAACCTGTACGGTATCACCAAGCTGGTATTTTGCGCTGATCATTCTTGCATCTGCCAGGCTGATCTCCATAACCGGATCTTCTACCTCTTCTACTACGGTCTTCTCTGCGTATACAGCAAAGTCACCGGTTGTACGGTTCATAACAACTTTTACATTGTCAGCCTTGCCGAAATTGTTTTTACAGGCAGTGATAAGGGAATTTTCAATTGCCTCTATCATGGTATCCTTAGAGATATTTTTCTCTTTTTCCAATACCTCCATTGCCTCTAACAGTTCCTTATTCATGTTTATCCTCCTATCATGTTCTCTGTATGATACAGTTAAAAATCAAGTGCCAGACGGATCAGTGCGATGTCTGCCTTTTCAAATACAGCCTCACTTCCATCTTCCATGGTCAGTGTCACTGTCTTATCATCATATGCGCTTAATGTGCCTGTAAATTCCTTCTGTCTGTCGATCGCCTTGTACAGTCTTACTTCTACTTCACGGCCCATGCTGCGTACATAATCTTTTTCTTTCTTTAAAGGACGTCCCAGTCCCGGTGAACTTACTTCCAGGATATAGCTGTCATCGATAAAGTCTTCTTTATCCAACCAGTCGCTGAGCTTGCGGCTGATCACTTCACAGTCATCTACGGCAATTCCGCCTTCCTTATCAATATAAGCCCTTAAATACCAGGTACCAGCCTCTTTTACGTACTCTACATCTACCAGTTCAAAGTTGTTTTCTTCCATAAGTGGAAGAAGATAGGCTTCTACTCTGCTTTCATAACTTTCCTTTTTTGTCATGTCTACACCACCTTTCTTTCCCTAACAATACGAAAGAGTGGACCAGCGCCCACTCTTACATTAAGTAAAATCCATTAGTTATCGTATACACTATACCATCATGTGTGTGGAATTGCAAGCACTTTTTTCCATGGGCTGCCCAGGCTGTATTTCGACTGTGTTCCAGCTGTGTTTGGCTGTAAATCAGCTGTGGAGCAATGCTGCTGCCTGCGGGAAAGGTTTCAGGCTGCGCTCTAAAACACCATGGATATAGGCAATGGTCATTCCATAATTGGTAACAGGAACATTCTGGTCACAAGCACATTTAATGCGGTACTTCATCTCTTTTGCATTTAACATGCAGCCACCGCAGTGGATGATCAGTTTGTACTGTGTCAGATCATCTGGAAATTCCGTTCCTGAAGTAAAGGTAAATTCCGGCTCTGCTTTTGTAAACTGACGGATCCAGTTTGGCAGTTTTACAGTTCCGATATCACCGCACTGTCTGTGATGGGTGCAGCCTTCGCAGATCAGGATCTTATCGCCGGTCCGGATCTTATTTAAAGCTGCCACTCCTGCGATCATGGTCTCCAGTTCGCCTTTGTATCTGGCAAAGAGAATGGAGAAGGAGGTAAGCAGAATATCCTCCGGTGTATCTTTTGAAACTTTTCCAAATGCCTGGCTGTCTGTGATCACCAGCTTTGGCTTTTTTCCAATATTTTCCAGTGTGTTTTTTAATTCATTATCTTTTTTGTAACAAGTTTGTGATATTTATTTTGTAGAATATAGATAACCAAAGGAGAGTGCTTATGGAAATCGTAAAAACAATAAACTTAAAAAAATATTATAAAATGGATAACTATACTGTAAAAGCTGTAGATAACATTAACTTGAATATTAACAATCATGAATTTATTGCAATTGTTGGAAGTTCTGGTAGTGGAAAATCTACTCTTTTAAATTTACTTGGTGGATTAGATAAACCTACCAGTGGAAAAGTATTTATTAATAATATTGATATTACATCAATGGATGAAGATGAACTGGCTATTTTTAGAAGAAGAAACATTGGTTTCATTTTTCAAAATTATAATCTTATTGGTAATCTCACTGTTTTAGAAAATATCACTTTACCTATTGAACTTGATGGTAATGAGATTCCATATGATTTTATAAACGAAATACTTCATGTTTTAAAACTATAAGATAAAAAAAATATATATCCCAATAAGCTATCAGGTGGTCAACAGCAACGTGTTGCTATCGCTAGAGCGCTGGCAACAAGACCATCTATTATTCTTGCAGACGAGCCCACTGGTAATCTTGATCCGAAGACATCCGAGGAGATCATGAAGCTCCTTGAGGAGATCAACCAGCGTGGAACCACCGTTCTGGTAGTAACCCACAATAAAGAGATTGTCAATTCCATGAAGAAGCGTGTACTGACCATGCATAATGGAGTGATCATCAGCGACAAGAAAGAGGGAGAATATTATGAGGCCTAGTACCATCTGGTATACTCTGAAGCAGGGTATCAAGAACATCAAGAGAAATTTCATGTTTTCCATTGCTTCTATTATTACGATGGCAGCATGTATTTTTCTTTTCGGAATTTTCTTTTCCATTGTAAATAATGTGAATACGCTGGCGCATAAGGTTGAGGAAGATGTGCCGATCACAGTGCTTTTTAATGAAGGAACCACACAGGAGCAGATGGATGCAGTGGGAGAACTGATCAGGCAGCGCCCGGAGGTTTCCAAGATTGAGTTTGAGTCCGGTGATGAAGCCTGGGAGAAGATGAAGCAGGAATACTTCGGAGATGACTCTGAGGCAGCAGACGGTTTCAAGGATGATAACCCGCTGGCAGGTTCGGATAACTATGAAGTCTACATGAAGACGGTAAAAGGTGATAATAAGGATCTGATCGCAAAGAGTAAGTCTCTTTCAGCTACGCAGCAGGATCTAGTTAAATTTGCACAG
>OJRV01003324.1_pt1 | contig 13527 bp, 9 predicted proteins | sample 1599241 | NCBI WGS metagenome assembly OJRV01 (sample SAMN04168656, study PRJEB22393) | human gut metagenome | biome: human gut microbiome; feature: stool | host: Homo sapiens | collected 2014-03-17 | reverse complement strand
TCATGGGCCGCGGCGAAATGCACCTGTCCATCCTGATCGAGACGATGCGCCGCGAGGGCTATGAGCTGCAGGTCAGCCCCCCGCACGTTCTGACCCACGAGGAGAACGGCAAGGTCATGGAGCCTATGGAGCGCGTTGTCGTCGACGTGCCCGAGACCTATCAGGGCAACGTCATGACCGCTCTGGGCGCCCGCAAGGCCATCCTGATGAACATGCAGATGATGAACAGCCGCTCCCGCATCGAGTTCCGTATGCCCAGCCGCGGCCTGTTCGGCTATCGCAGCCAGTTCCTGACCGACACCCACGGCGAGGGCATCATGAACACGATCTTCGACGGCTACGAGGAATGGTGCGGCGACATCCAGACCCGCTCCACCGGCTCCCTCATCAGCTTTGATACCGGCGACGCCGTCACCTACGGCCTGTTCAACGCCCAGCAGCGCGGCACCCTGATCGTCAACGCAGGCGAGAAGGTCTACGCCGGTGAGGTCGTCGGCTACACCCCGACGGGCGAGGACATCACGGTCAACGTCTGCAAGACGAAGCACCTGACCAACACCCGCGCCTCCGGCAGCGACGACGCCCTGCGTCTGGTGCCTGTCTCCAAGTTCAGCCTCGAGGGCTGCCTTGAGTTCCTGGCACCCGACGAGCTGCTGGAAGTCACCCCCGAGAACCTGCGCATCCGCAAGCGCATCCTGGACCACGACCTGCGCATGAAGGCCGCCAGCAAGAAGAATAAGTAATTTATTCGCATCAAAACGAGCCGTCCCGACGATTGGGACGGCTCGTTTTGATTTTGTCGAGTTGTAGGGGCCGGGCATGCCCGGCCCCTACGTGCGGAGGTGTGTGGGACGGTGCGTGCCCGCACGCATGGCCCCCGGAGCGGTCAGGACCGCTCCCTACAAATTGCCCATAACCGGCGGTCCGCATTTTACCGCCTCACTCCGTCCACATCTCCACCGCGGTATACTCCCGGCTTCCCGCCAGATACGCGCCCAAATCGATCAGCGCATACCGGCTGGCGGCCACGCCGCTGCGGTCAATGTACCCGTCCGTCACCAAAATACGGCCATCGTCGGTCAGGGCTATCGGGAAATTCCTGTTCCCGGTGGCATCGGACCCGGCCTCCTCATAGGGGACCTCGTACCGCGCGCCGTTGTCGATGCTGTAAAGCGTCAGGGTGTCCGTTCCGCGCCACAGCACCACCAGCTTGAGCTGGCCGTCCTGCAAAAGCGGCCAGAAATTGCTGTACTCCCCGCCCTTGGAGTCGGCGCTGCATTCCTCCTGCCAGGTGCCCGCGGTGCGGTCATAGCTGACCAGCGTGTTCCGCGTGCTGAACGCGGCCGCACTGTCCGTGTAGGTGACCCCAAAATACAGCTTGTCGCCGCAGTAGCCCAGATAGGATCTCAGCTCGTTGTGCTCCTCGGGGTAGTACGGCTCGTCGAACACCTTTTCAATCGTGTTCGTCGCCGGGTCGTAGAGGTCATACTCCCGCAGCGAGTTTTGCAGCACGGCGTCCCGCATTTCCTCGTTGCCCTCGCCCTCCGGCAGCGGCGTATCGGATACAACGCGGGTCAGCAGCACCTTACTGCCAATCGCACCGCAGGTGCCGTCCAGCTGCACAAACGGCAGCGACGCGGTGGTCAGCTTGCCGGTCTGCCAGTCCAGCCGCTTGCAGGTCGTGCCCCAAATGTCATACGCCGCGTACTCGTCGTAGAAGTTGGGGTAAAATTTTTCTGGGATGGTCTGCTCCTCGACGCTGCCGTCGGGGCGGATGGCCGTATGGGCAAACACGGTGCCGCCCTCGGAGTCCCAGAAGTATTCCACCGTGTCCCCGTGCTGCATGATGGCTACCGGGATCTGCCGCGACAGGTCGATGTCACAGAGCTTTGTCTGCACGCCCGCCGCGTAGTCGAGCTTCAGGATCGGCTCGGCCTCAAGCCCCGAGAACGGTATCTCAACCGAGGCGGCGCCTGTGTCCATCACCTCCGGGATGGCCATCTGCAGCGTCCCCACCGGGAACGCCGCCGCGGCCTCGCCGATGGCTGCGGTCTCGGCGGGCGGGGCAGCTTCGGCGGGGGACGATACCTCGGGTGCGGCGGTGCAGGCGGTCAGGGCCAGCGCAGCGGCCAGCAGAAGGACGAGTTTTCTCATGGTTTGTCTCCTTTCCGGTTCCGTTTTCGCCATCATACCACCCGGTTGTGTCCGAGTTGTGACACGGGCGGGGTCTTTTGAAATTTTTTTTGCGGCGAAGTTTGGACTGCCTGTAGGGGCCGGGCACGCCCGGCCCGCGGGCTTCCCGCAAGCACCCGTTTACCGGACACAGCCGCCAGTGTGTGCGCCATACAAATACACTTGACTTTATATCAAATTCATAGTATAGTAAATAAGTCGCCCGCATTGCGGCGGGGATTTTGGATGTAAAAGTTATGGGGGTCAGTATGGCAGCATTTACTACGTTTATTGAGCAGTTCAGCGATGTTCTGTGGAACTCGCTGCTGCTGTTTTTGCTGGTCGGCACGGGCGTGTACTTTACCGTGCGGCTGCGCGGCGTGCAGGTGCGCCGCTTTGGCGAGGGCTTCCGCCGTGTGTTCGGCGGCTTTACGCTGCGCGGCAAAAAGGCGGACGCCGAGGGCATGAGCAGCTTTCAGGCGCTGACAACGGCCATTGCGGCGCAGGTCGGCACCGGCAACATCACGGGCTGTGCCACGGCGCTGGTCAGCGGCGGCCCGGGCGCGCTGTTCTGGACCTGGGTGTCGGCGTTTTTCGGCATGGCAACCATTTACGCCGAGGCCGTGCTGGCGCAGCACTACAAGACCACGGTGAACGGCCATGTCACGGGCGGCCCGGCGTACTATATCCGCGCCGCGTTCAAGGGCAAGGTCGGCAAGGTGCTGGCCACGGTGTTCTCGGTGCTCATCATTCTGGCGCTGGGCTTCATGGGCAACATGGTACAGTCCAACTCCATCGGTGATGCGTTCCACAACGCCTTTGGCCTGAACCGGCTGGCGGTGGGCGTCGTGGTGGCGGCCATTGCGGCGTTCATCTTCCTGGGCGGCGTGCAGAGAATCGCCGCTGTAACGGAAAAAGTTGTGCCGATCATGGCGGCATTTTACATTCTGGGCTGCATTGTCATTCTGGTCATCAACGCCAAGGCGCTGCCCGGCGCACTGGCGCAGGTGTTTGTGCTGGCGTTTGAGCCGCAGGCCATGGCGGGCGGCATTGCAGGCGTGACCGTGCAGCAGTCCATGCGTTTCGGCGTGGCCCGCGGCCTGTTCTCCAACGAGGCGGGCCTTGGCTCGACGCCCCACGCCCACGCGCTGGCCAAGGTCGAGCGCCCGCAGGACCAGGGCGCTGTGGCGATCCTGGGCGTGTTCGTTGACACGTTCGTTGTGCTGACGCTGACCGGCCTGGTGCTGATCACGTCCGGCCTGATCCCGCAGGGCATGACCGGCACGTCGCTGACCCAGGCCGCCTTCAGCCAGGCGTTCGGCGGCTTTGGGCCGATCTTCATCGCGGTGTGCATGTTCTTTTTCGCGTTTTCGACGATCATCGGCTGGTATTTCTTCGGCCAGTCGAACTTCAAAGCGCTGTTCGGCGAGAAGCTGCTGCCGGTGTACAGCATTATTGTAGTTGCGTTCATTCTGGTCGGCTCGACCCTGAAGGTCGATCTGGTCTGGGCGCTGGCCGACCTCTTCAACGGCCTGATGGCCGTGCCGAACCTGCTGGCCCTGCTGGCGCTGGCCGGCGTGGTTGTGGCGATTGACCGGAAGTAATTTTTACGAGACGGGGATTTGTTCCTTTTCTTAGAAGAAAAGGAATCGAAAAGAATTTAAAACACAAAAAATAACCTGCCTGCGAGAGGTCGCGGGCAGGATATTTTTTTGTTTGAGGGGGCGGGGCGGTTATGCAAAGGCCCTGTGGCTTGCCGCCCTACGATGCAAAGGATACGGGGTGGTAATGGCAGGGTTGCGGGCCGGGCATGCCCGGCCCCTACAGGGTGGCGTGAATGAGTTGCGGGCGAAGGCCCGCCCCACGGAATGTGGTAAAGTGGGATGTAGGGCGGCCTGCCCCCAGGCCGCCGCGGACGTTTGCGGTAATGAGAAGCCCTGCGGATTGTGTTGTAGGAGGCGGCGTCCCCGACGCCCCGCGGAGGTGCGGGGTTGTGAGCGTGGGCCCACGGTTGAGCGGAGCGAAATCGGGGAGCGAACAATGTTTGCCCCTGCAGGGCAAACAACCGCATGAGCGGGCCAGCTTTGCTGGCTGACGGCGCTCGTTGTGCGCCGTCAAGCGGTCAAGACCCCTCCCTACGATGCAAAGGATAAAAGGGGTGGTAATGGCAAGGCTGCGGGCCGGGCATGCCCGGCCCCTACAGACTGCCGTAAACGGCTTGTGGACGAGAGGGGCGAGGGAGGGCGGCAGCCCGGCCCCTTTTCGCGTGCGGAGGTTGCCCGGGAATGGGCGGCCACGCACAGCCCGTCGGAATCCCCCAGTCCGCTAACGCGGCCAGCCCCCTTTGACAAGGGGGCCTCCACCTCCCCCCTGCGGGGGTTCGGGGGAACTCCCGACTCAAAAGTGGAGGAAGGGCCGATGGCGTTAAGAACGGACAGTAATACTGCGTCCGTTTAGCCATCGGCCCTTCCGACTTCCTTATTGGGGTTCTTAGGGGCGTGCAGCCCCTAAGGCGGGGTCCGCTGCATTCGCAACAGCGGGACTTTTCTTTGCTACTTTCTTTTGGTCACAAAAGAAAGTAGGACCTCCCGGGAGGCTGCCGTTAATCCTTTAGCCGATAACCTCTCCGTGCCGCACAACCTTCAAAATATCCAGCTTATCATCGACCAGCACGACGTTGCCGTAGCGGCCTGCGTCGAGACTGCCGTAATCGGCATCGATGCCGATGCTGCGGGCGGGGTTCAGGGTCGCGGCGCGGACGGCACTCTCAAGGGGCACGCCCATGTCGAGGACCGCACGCTTCATGCAGTCAAACAGACAGGTCGCACTGCCCGCAATCGTGCCGGGCTGCTCGGTCAGCGTCGCGCGGGGTCCGCGCACCGTGACGGCCTGGCCGCCCAGACTGTACTGGCCGTCAGGCAGACCGCAGGCCATCATGCTGTCCGCAATCAAAATCACACGATCCGCCCCGAAGGTGTTGAAGGTGAACCGCACCATCGCCGGGTGAATGTGGACGTTGTCGGTGATCAGCTCGACCTCGGCACCGTCCTCCAGCGCAGCAATGATCGGCCCCGGCGCACGGTGGGTGATGCCCGGCATCGCGTTGTACAGGTGGGTCATGTGGGATGCACCCGCCGCAAACGCGGCCTTGGCCGTGTCGTAATCGGTGCAGGTGTGGGCAATCGAAATGCGCACCTCATCGCGGCATTCCCTGATGAAATCCAGATTGCCCGGCTCCTCGGGGGCGACGTCAACCAATTTGATCAGCCCGCCGCTGCGCGCCTGCAGGCGGCGGAACATGCCCGCGTCGGCGGCCATGACGTACTTCGGGTTCTGCGCGCCAACCTTCTTGGGGCTGATGTACGGCCCCTCCATGTTGATGCCGACCAGATCCGCGCCGCGCTCGTTCTTGTGGGCCGCGGCCACGTCCATGATGCCGTTCAGGATCTCCTCGCTGAACGTCATGGTTGCGGGGCAGATGGCCAGCACGCCCTTGCTCGCCTCAAAATCAGCGATGGCCTGCAGGCCGGCCTCGTCGGCGTCGCAGAAATCGTGGCCGACTGCGCCGTGGAAGTGGATGTCCACCAGACCCGGCAGCGCATAGGCACCGCCCGCGTCAATGACTTCCTCGCCCTCCTGCGGGGCCGCGCCAAAGACGATGCGGCCATCGCGGATGATGAGGTCCTTTTCCACAAAGCGGCAGCCGTCGCTGTAAACTTTCGCATTTTTGATAATCATTGCAGTGTTCCTCCGCAAATCAGATCTCGCTCAGTGCTTCCTCGTCGCCGACCAGAATGAAGTCGGGGTGCATCTGCAGGATGCTGGCGGGGACCTCCGGCGTGACGGGGCCGAAGAACGCCTTTTTGACGATGTCGGCCTTGCCCTTGCCGTTGGCGACCATCAGGACCTTGCGGGCCTGCATGATCGTCTTGATGCCCATGGTGTAGGCCTGCTTGGGGACCAGGTCGGCGTTGCCGTCGAAGAAGCGCTTGTTGGCCTCGATGGTTTCCTCCTTCAGGTCAACGCAGTGGGTGCCCAGCTCGAATGCCTCGTTCGGCTCATTGAAGCCGATGTGGCCGTCGTTGCCGATGCCCAGCAGCTGCAGGTCAATGCCGCCCACATTGTGAATGACCGCGTCATAGCGGGCGCACTCGGCGGCGGCGTCCATGTTGGTGCCGTCCGGCAGGTTGATGGCCTCGGGACGGATGTTGACATGGTCAAACAGGTTGCGGTGCATGAAGCTCCAGTAGCTCTCGGGGTGCTCCTTGGGCAGGCCGCGGTACTCGTCCAGGTTGACCGTCGTGACCTCGGAGAAGTCGATGTCGCCCTTGTTGTACCACTCGACCAGCTGCTTGTAGGTGCCCACGGGCGTACCGCCGGTGGCCAGGCCCAGCACGCAGTTGGGCTTCATGATGACCTGGGCCGAGATGATGTTGGCGGCCTTGCGGGACATGTCGTAGTAATCTTTTGCACGGATGATCTTCATAAGAAAATACCTCCTGATTTTTTCGGGGTGCGTTGCCCCAGTTTTCCTATTTTTCATTATACCACGCCATGGGGCGGGATACTATGACCGGTTTACATGATTTGTACCAAGATTTTGTACCGTTTTTGCAGCAAATCACAGAAAAAGCCGCGGACGGGCTGATCGCCCGCCCGCGGCGGAGTTGATAAAGGGAACCAGACCTTTATCCGGTGATGCCTGTTTTTACAGCATCTTCTTCAGCTCATCGTAGACGAACTGGACCTTGGGTCCGATGACGACCTGGCAGGCAGTCTTGCTGGGGCGGATGACACCGGCAGCGCCGGCCTTCTTGACAGCCTTCTCGTCAACAGCGGTGTGATCCTTGATCTCGAAGCGCAGACGGGTCGCGCAGTAGTCAACGTTGGCAACATTGTCCTTGCCGCCGACAGCAGCCAGGACACCGGCAGCGATTGCGGTGAAGTCGTTGTTGGCGAGGGTGATGTTGGCCTCAGCAGCCTCGGCATCCTCGTCCTCACGGCCGGGAGTCTTCAGGTCGAACTTGACGATAGCGAACTTGAAGACCAGGTAGAAGACAACGAAAGCGGCGATGCCCAGAGGGATGATCATCCAGGTCTTAGCATGTGCGGGCAGGCTGGCGGAGAAGATCAGGTCGGTAGCACCGGCGGAGAAGCAGAAGCCTGCGCGGAAGCCGGAGTAGTAGGTGATGATGGTGAAGATGCCGTACAGAGCAGCATAGACAACATACAGGGGGAAGCAGAGGAACATGAAGCCGAACTCGAACGGCTCGGTAACGCCGCAGACGAAAGCGCAGATAGCAGCGGAAACAACCAGACCGATAGCAGCCTTCTTGTTCTTGGCAGTCTGGACCATGGCCAGAGCAGCACCGGCAATACCGAACATCATGCAGGGGAAGAAGCCGGACATGTACATGCCGAGGTCCCAATTGACACCATTCTGACCGGTGACATCGCCAGCCCAGTAGTGGCTCAGGTCGCCCAGACCGATGGTGTCGAACCAGAACACGTTGTTCAGAGCGTGATGCAGGCCGGTGGGGATCAGCAGACGGTTCAGGAAAGCGTAGATGCCGGCGCCGATGCCGCTCATCTTGGCAATGCCGTTGCCGAGGGCAACCAGAGCGCCGAAGATGATGGGCCAGACGAACAGCAGAACAACGGAAACCACGATGGAAACAACGGCGGTCACGATAGCAACGCTGCGCTTGCCGCTGAAGAATGCCAGCCAGTCAGGCAGCTGGGTGTTCTTGAACTTGTTGTAGCAGGCAGCACCGATGATGGCGGCCAGGATGCCGATGAAGGAGTTGCCGGCGATCTTGCTGAAAGCAATGTAATCGACGGTGCCTTCCTCCAGCGTGCGGACAGCGCCAACAACGCCGGGGCTGAGCAGCTGCTGCATCATCAGGAAGCTGACCAGACCGGCCAGACCTGCGGTACCGTCATGGTCATCAGACAGACCGACGGCAGCGCCGATGGCGAACAGCCATGCCATGTTGTCGATCAGGGCGCCGCCGGCCTTGATCAGCAGGAAACCTACGGTGTAAGCAGCACCGGAGGTCGGGCCCTCGGCACCCATAACGGCGGGAGCCAGAGCGTAACCAATGCCCATCAGGATACCACAGACGGGCAGAGCAGCTACGGGAAGCATTAAGGCTTTACCGAGCTTCTGCAGATACTTCATCATAAAAGCATTCCTCCAAAAATTGTGAGTGGGTCTCTCCCAACTCGGCGCCGGGCCGTCTGGTTCCGCAGCCGCGACACTTTGTCAATCTCATATTAACATATTCTTCATAAAAAAGAAAGTGATTTTAGCAAAATTGTCGAAAAGCCGAAAATCCAACGGTTTCTTTGTGCAATATTCAAACACACCATTGATTTTGCCCAAATTTCTTTGAAAATTTAACTTTTTTGGAAAGTTATTTTCATAACGGGATGAATCTACACCTCGGCTACGTCCTTCGTCGCCACCACATCCACGCCGGTCCCGGCTGCATCGGGCAGCAGGACCTGACCGATGTGTACGGGGGCGGGCACCACGACGCTTTTCAGCGCGCGGACAACGTCAAAAATTTTCTCCTTCGGGATGTCGCTGCGGGTCTTGCAGCTCACGGCGGGCAGGGTGCCGCCGGTCACGCGCACCGTTGTGGTCACAATGCGCGTCGGGGCGGTGACCTCCCTGCGGGCGTAGGCGTCGCCGCGCGGGCAGGTGTTGCCCTGCACGGTGACCACCGCGCCGCCGTCCAGCGTCACAGTCAGCGGGCAGCCCATCGGGCAGCCGATGCAGATCAGTTCACGTTTTTCCATCGTCAGCCCTCCTCCAACGTTACCGTCACGGCGTCGCCCGGACCGCGCAGGAGCTCGGCCTTCAGCCGCACAGTCTCCATCTCGCCGGGGGCCAGCACGGGCCGCTTGCGGCTGTAGATGCAGTCTGTACCGCGGTACACCGCGATTTTTTTATTTTTGTACACGCCGCCCACGCGGAACCGCAGCGTCACGGTATCCCCCGCGCAGTCGGGGCGGATGGTGGTCGGCACGGTGTAGCGCACGCCGTTTTCGCACCGCACGGGCAGGGTGCGGCCCGCCGCGGCCCCGCCGCCCGCAATGTATGCTGCCGCGTGCTCACCTGCCGCCGCGGCCTCCTCCGACACATAATCCACCAGATCATGCACATGCAGCACGTTGCCCGCGGCAAAGACGCCGGGCAGGTTCGTTTCCAGGCTCTCATTGACCGCCGGGCCGCCGGTGACGGGGTTCAGCGCCACGCCCGCGGCGCGGCTCAGTTCGTTTTCGGGCAGCAGCCCGCAGGAAAGCAGCAGCGTGTCGCAGTCGTAGTGCTCCTCGGTGCCGGGGACGGGTTTTCCGTTTTCGACCCGCGCCAGCGTGATGCCGGTCACGCGCTCCTTGCCCTGAATGTCCACTACCGTGTGGCTCAATTTCAGCGGAATTTCAAAATCATCGAGGCACTGCACAATATTGCGCTTTAAGCCGCCGGAGTACGGCATCAGCTCCGCCACGCAGAGCACCTTTGCCCCCTCCAGCGTCATGCGGCGTGCCATGATAAGGCCGATGTCGCCGCTGCCCAGAATCACGACCCGCCGCCCGGGCAGGCAGCCCTCCATGTTGACGAGCCGCTGCGCCGTGCCCGCGGTGAAGATGCCCGCGGGCCGGTAGCCCGGAATGTTCAGCGCGCCGCGCGGGCGCTCACGGCAGCCCATGGCCAGAACGACCGCCTTGGGGTGCAGCTGAAACAGTCCGTCGGTCTTGTTCATGGCGGTGACGGTCTTGTCCGCCGCCAGATCCAGCACCATCGTGTTGAGCTTGTATTCAATTCCCAATTCGCGTACCTGCGCCACAAACCGTGCCGCGTACTCGGGGCCGGTCAGCTCCTCTTTAAAGGTATGCAGGCCGAAGCCATTGTGGATGCACTGGTTCAGGATGCCGCCCAGCTCACTGTCGCGCTCCAGGATCAGGATGTCCTGCACGCCGTTTTTGCGTGCGGCCACCGCCGCGGCCAGCCCCGCCGGGCCGCCGCCGATAATGACCAGATCAACGTTTTTCATGGCAGACGCCCCCTTTCACAGGCTATCCTTGTTCGTGCCGACGATGATTTTGGACGCACCGCCGGACTTGGTGATCTCGCTCTGCGGCACGCCCAGCTCCCGCGCCAGGATCTCCATGACGCGCGGGCTGCAGAAGCCCGCCTGGCAGCGGCCCATGCCTGCACGAGTGCGCCGCTTGACGCCGTCCAGACTGCGCGCGCCGGGCGTGCGGCGAATGGCGTCGATGATCTCGCCCTCGGTCACGCTCTCGCACCGGCATATAATCTGCCCGTAGGCCGGGTTTTGCCGGATAAGCTCCGCCCTCGCTGCAAGATCCAGCGCTTTGGGGTCCAGAATGCCCCTGCGCGTCGGGTCAAAATCGGGCTTATTGTGTAAGTGCAGACTGCCGCGCACGATGTCCGCGACCATCGCACCGATAGCCGGGGCGCTGGACAGGCCGGGCGACTCGATGGCCGCGCAGTCCACAAAGCCGAGCGCGATCTCGCCGATGAAGAAGTCGTGCCGCGCCTCGTGGGCGCGCAGACCCGCGAAGCTCGTGATGGTCTGGCGCAGCGGAATGTCCTTGACCGCGAGGCCGGATTTCTCCCGCACCTCGTCCAGGCCCGCCGCCGTCGTGGCCGTGGCCTCCTTATCGTCCACATCGATGGCCGTCGGCCCGACCAGCAGATTGCCGTGCACCGTGGGCGTTACCAGCACGCCCTTGCCGTATTTGCCCGGCAGCTGGAATACCGTGTGCCGCACATGCTGCCCCGCCGTGTGGTCAAGCAGGAAGTAATCTCCCCGCCGGGCCGTGATGGTCATGGGGTGCGCCGCGTCGGCCATATTGTGCAGCGTGTCGGCGTATACGCCCGCCGCATTGACGATGCAGCGTGTTTCCAGCGTGCCGTGGTCGGTCTCGACGGCCCACCCGGTTCCGCCGCCGCCCAGCGGGTGCAGGCCCGTAACTTTGGTGTCAAACCGAAACTGCACACCGTTTTTGGCGGCGTTCTCCGCCAACGCAAACGTCAGGCCGAACGGGCAGACGATGCCGCCCGTGGGCGCCCACAGTGCGGCGACGGCGGCGTCCGAGATATTCGGCTCCATTCCCACCAGCTCGTCCCGTTCTATGATGCGCAGCCCCTCCACGCCGTTGGCGATGCCGTTTTCATAGAGCTTTTGCAGCGCGGGGCGGTCCTCGTCGCTCAGGCAGACGACAAGGCTGCCGCACCGGTCGTAGGCAAAATCCAGCTCCTTCGCAAGGGCAGGCATCCGGCGGCTGCCCTCGACGTTGAGCTTGGCCATCAGGCTGCCGTGGGCCGCGTCGTACCCGGCGTGGACAATGGCGCTGTTGGCCTTGGACGTGCCGCAGCAGACGTCCTCCTCCTTCTCTACTACAAGAATTTTCGCGTCATACCGCGAAAGCTCCCGCGCACAGGCGCACCCGGACACGCCCGCGCCGATAATGATGATGTCGTACATATTGATACCTCGTGTTGTTTGTTTGCAGAGCATGTGCGGTGCCGGAAACCCTCCTGGCCGATGCGGGCATCGACCCCTACAGCGTAGGGGCGGATTCCATATCCGCCCGGGGCCTTGCCGCTGCCGCCGGTTGGCAAGGCAGAGCGGCCTTTCCGCAGGGGAAGGCTTTAGGGGCCTTACCCCTCCTTCGCCCAGCCGTAGCTGCACCGCACCGCCTTATTCCAGCCCTTCAGTCGTCTGGTGCGCTCGTCGTCGGGGATGCCCGGCATAAACTCACGGTCCACCGACCAGTTTTGCAGCACGTCCTCGGTGCTGCTCCAATAGCCGACGGCCAGCCCGGCCAGATACGCCGCGCCCAGCGCCGTCGTTTCCACGCAGCAGGGACGCTTGACCGGCAGGTTGCTGATGTCCGCCATCGTCTGCAGTAAGTAATTGTTCGCGCACGCGCCGCCGTCCACCTTGAGCGCCGTCAGGTCAATGCCGGAATCCGCCTGCATGGCGGCCAGCACATCGTTGATCTGGTAGCACAGGCTGTCCAGCGTCGCGCGGATAATGTGGTTCTTGTTCACGCCGCGGGTCAGGCCCACGATGGTGCCGCGGGCGTACTGGTCCCAGTGCGGCGCACCCAGACCGGTGAACGCAGGCACGACGTAGCAGCCGTTCGTGTCCCTGACCTTCTGCGCCATGTACTCGCTGTCGCGGGCGTCCTCCAGCAGATGCAGCTCGTCCCGCAGCCACTGGATAGCTGCGCCCGCCACAAAAATCGAACCTTCCAGCGCGTAATTTACCCTTCCGTCCAGCCCCCACGCCACGGTGGTGACCAGCCCGTTTTGGGAGAATACCGGCTTCTCGCCGGTGTTCATCAGCAGGAAACATCCGGTTCCGTACGTGTTCTTCGCCTCTCCCTCTTCGAAACAGGTCTGTCCAAACAGCGCTGCCTGCTGATCTCCTGCCGCTCCGGAAATCGTGATAGGCCCACCAAATAATAACGGGCTGCTTTCACCGTACACTTCACTGGACGGCCGGACCTCCGGCAGCATACAGGTCGGTATTCCCAGTTCTTTCAGGATATCTTCGTCCCACTTGAGATCATGGATATTGAACATCATCGTTCGCGAAGCGTTGGAATAGTCCGTGACATGGACTTTGCCATCTGTCAGCTTCCAGATCAGCCACGTTTCAATAGTTCCGAACAACAGATCACCGTTCTTTGCCCGCTCCCAGGCGCCATCCACGTGTCCTAAGATCCACCGCAGCTTCGTTCCCGAAAAATAAGGATCGATCAAAAGTCCTGTCTTACGGCGAAACGATGCTTCCAGCCCTTTTGCTTTCAAACTGTCACAGTACTCCGCAGTCCGCCGGCACTGCCATACGATCGCATTGTAAATCGGCTCTCCTGTATATCGATCCCAGACGACTGTTGTTTCTCTCTGATTGGTGATACCGATGGCATCGATATTTTTATATGTAGCATCGATCTTTAAAAGCGCTTCCTGCGCCACTCCGATCTGCGTTGACCAGATATCCATCGGATCATGCTCTACCCAGCCTGCCTGCGGATAGATCTGCCGAAATTCCTTTTGCGCGATGCTCACCTGCTTTCCCTGACGATCATATAGAATACATCTTGCGCTTGTCGTTCCCTGATCGAGGGCCATAATATATTTTTTCATGCCGATGCCTCCTACGGTCACATACCCTATACAAAGAGGGCCATGATCTTATTTGATATATTTATTCCTTTATGCGTCAGCGCTATATGGGAGCTGTCAGATACCGCATGTCCGCTTCGAACATATTCTTCAAATCGCTCTTTTTCGCTCCTGAACACATCCCA
>OJRV01003309.1_pt1 | contig 13578 bp, 9 predicted proteins | sample 1599241 | NCBI WGS metagenome assembly OJRV01 (sample SAMN04168656, study PRJEB22393) | human gut metagenome | biome: human gut microbiome; feature: stool | host: Homo sapiens | collected 2014-03-17 | reverse complement strand
GCTTTATAGCCGCTGACGACGTATAGAGTGGGGTACTATAAAAAAGATAAAAAAATTCTGCTGAAAAAAGAATTCACACAGACAAATCGGGAGGTTACTATGAGCGAATATAAAATCAATACAAAATGCGTACAAGCCGGCTATGAGCCGAAAAACGGCGAGTCCCGGGTGGTTCCGATTGTTCAGAGCACCACCTTCAAGTACGATTCGGCGGATACACTGGGCAGGCTTTTTGACCTGGAGGAATCCGGCTATTTTTACACCCGTCTCGCCAACCCCACTGTGGACACAGTGGCGAAAAAAATTGCCGCCCTGGAAGGCGGCGTGGGAGCGGTGCTGACCTCCTCCGGCCAGGCGGCCTCTATGATGTCTGTGACCAATATCTGCCACAGCGGCGACCATGTGGTGTGCGCCAGCGCGATTTACGGCGGCACCTTTAATCTGTTCAACAAAACCTTGCGGGAGCTGGGAATCGACTTCACTTTTCTGCCGCCGGAGGCCGCGGAGGAGCAGATCAACGCCGCGTTCCAGGAGAATACCCGCTGTGTGTTTATCGAGAGCCTTTCCAATCCCGCTTTGGTAGTGGCGGATATCAGCCTTTATGCTAAGCTGGCTCACAGCCACGGCGTGCCGCTGATCGTGGACAATACCTTTCCCACTCCCATCAACTGCCGGCCTTTTGAGTTTGGGGCCGATATTGTGGTTCACTCCACCTCAAAATACATGGACGGCCATGCGGTAGCCTTAGGCGGCGTGGTGGTCGACAGCGGGAACTTTGACTGGAAAAACGGGAAATTTCCGGAATTTACCGAGCCGGATGAGTCTTACCACGGCGTGGTGTACGCCGATACCTTTGGCAGGGCGGCCTATATAACCAAGTGCACCACGCACATCATGCGGGATATGGGCATGATGCTCAGCCCGGAAAACGCCTTTTTGCTGAATCTTGGCCTGGAAACCCTGTTCCTGAGGGTGGAGCGCCACTGTCAAAACGCCATGGAGGTGGCAAAATTTCTGGAGGCTCAGGAGCAGGTGGAGTGGATCAACTATCCCGGCCTGCCCAGCAGCAGGTATTACCAGCTGGCACAGAAATATATGCCGAAGGGCACCTGCGGCGTCATTGCCTTTGGCGTGAAGGGCGGCAGAGAAGCCGCCGCCAAGCTGATGGAGGCTCTGAAGCTGGCGTCTATTGTGATCCATGTGGCGGACTGCCGTACCTGCGTGCTCCATCCCGCCAGCACCACCCACCGCCAGTTAAACGAGCAGCAGCTGAAAGAATGCGGCGTAGAGCCGAACATGATCCGGATGTCTGTGGGCATTGAGGATGTAGAAGATATTATCGCCGATTTAAAGCAGGCGTTTGAAAAGCTTTCTTGACAGAAGCCGGGGCATACTTCGGGTGTGCCCTTCTTTTGTAGAAGCTGGTTTTCATTGTATTCCGGTTTGATCCTGTTAAAAGCCTTTGTCAACCCGAACGAGGGGCCGCGAGGGACTTTTCCGCTTTCCACGGGGGAGCGGCCTCCTTTTGAAATGGTATGGGCGGCCTTCTTAGGAGAAGTTTCCAACATCCTGCTTTTTGGAGGGCCGCCGGAAGCCTCCAGCCGTGCAATAAATGGAGGAACCGGCGGTTCCCACGGCAGAGGGATTGTGCCGATTTTTAGAGAAGAGGGAAAGCATCTGGTTTGCCGGCGGTTCCGGAGACGCGGCGGAAAAGGGGAGTGAGAGCCATGGAGGAGTCTATTCGGGAAAAGCTGAAGCATTGGCTGGAGCATGGAATGATTTTCCTAAAATGGGTGGCTTGCGCCCTGCTGATGGGCTTGGTGCTGGGGGCCGCCGGCACTCTGTTTCACTACTGTGTGGACGGAGCCAACCGTTACAGCGGCCAGTATCCTTACCTAATCTGGTTTCTGCCCTTGGGCGGCCTGCTGATCGTGTTTCTTTATAAAATTACGAAAATGGAGCGGGATCAGGGAACAGATCTGGTGATTCGGTCGGTCCGCTCCACAGAACCGATTTCTATTAAGACAGCGCCGCTGATTTTTGTCAGCACGGTCCTCACCCACCTGCTGGGCGGCTCCGCCGGGCGGGAGGGCGCCGCTCTTCAGCTGGGAGGCAGCATGGCGGCTCAGGTTGGACGATGGTTCCGGTTCGACGAGAAAGATGAACGGATCATGGTTATGTGCGGCATGAGCGCCGCTTTTTCCGCCCTTTTCGGCGCCCCGCTGACGGCGGCGGTGTTTTCCCTGGAGGTAATCAGCGTAGGCGTCATGTACTACTCCGCCTTGGTGCCTTGCGTGCTGTCCGCCGTGGTGGGCTGCGGTGTGGCGGTCTATTTCGGCGTGATCCCCGTCAGGTTTCATTTGACCGGGATTCCGGAGATGGGAGCGCTTCCGTTAGGAAAGGTAATCCTGCTGGCGGCATTGTGCGCTGTGCTCAGCGTGGTGTTTTGCCTAGTGATGCATCTTTCCGGCAAGGCCTATGGCAGGCTGCTGAAAAACAGATACCTTCGCATTTTAGCCGGCGGCCTGCTGGTAATCGGCCTTACCTATTTATTCCAGACCCGGGACTATAACGGTGCGGGTATGGAGGTGATCCGCCGAGCCATCGACGGCGGAGAGGCCCGGCCGGAGGCTTTCGCCCTAAAGCTGGCGCTGACAGCGGTGACCCTGGGAGCAGGCTACCGGGGCGGCGAAATCGTCCCCGCTTTCTTTGTGGGAGCCACCTTTGGCTGCGTCATGGGCCCTCTGATTGGGCTGGATCCCTCCTTCGCGGCGGGGATTGGTTTGATTGCCCTGTTCTGCGGCGTGGTCAATTGTCCGCTGACCTCTCTGCTGCTGGGAGTGGAGCTGTTCGGCGCGGAGGGAATCCTATATTACGCCGTAGCCGCGGCGGTCAGCTATATGCTTTCCGGTTATCACGGCCTATACCGGGGCCAGAAGATTTTGTATTCAAAAACAGAGCCGACCTTTATCAATACGTCGTCTACATAGAGAGCTTTTTAGATTAAATAAATGCGGGCGCTGAAAAGGAAAGCGTCTTACTGCGCCCGTTAGGCCTGGCGATAGCTTTGCTGTGGAAACAACGTCAGACGGCTTTTTTCGAGAAAGAAAAGCTTATCCGAGAAAAGTTGTCTGCTTTTTGTATAAATTATCACGAAATGGTCAGTTAGTTGTAAGAAATCTGTGGGATTTGAGACAACTTGCATAAGGAATGTTAAACTAAGAATTGTAACAGGGAGGACAACCAATGAGACATCTGATCGATCCGCTGGATTTTTCTGTGGAAGAGATCGACGCCCTGCTGGATCTGGCAGGGGAAATCGAGCGCAACAGGGAGAAATACAGCCATCTGTGCGATGGCAAGACCCTGGCCACCTTGTTTTACGAACCCAGTACCAGAACCCGCTTAAGCTTTGAAGCCGCGATGCTGAATTTAGGAGGCCGGGTGTTGGGCTTTGCCTCTGCCGACAGCAGCTCCGCTGCCAAAGGGGAAAGCATTTCCGATACGATTCGGGTGGTTTCCTGCTATGCGGACATCTGCGCCATACGCCACCCGAAGGAAGGCGCCCCAAAGGTGGCATCCCAGTTTTCCGGGATCCCGGTGATCAATGCCGGTGACGGCGGCCATAGCCACCCCACCCAGACCCTGTTGGACATGATGACCATCCGCCGCCGCAAGGGCCGTTTGGACAACCTGACCATTGGTTTCTGCGGCGACCTGAAGTTTGGCCGCACGGTACATTCCCTCATCAAGAGCCTGGCCCGCTATGACAACGTAAAGTTTGTCCTGATCAGCCCTGAAGAACTGCGCGTGCCGGATTACATCATCAATGAAGTACTGGAACCCCGCGGCATCCCCTACATTGAGACCCGCAACCTGGAAGGTGCTCTGCCGGACCTCGATATTTTGTACATGACCCGTGTGCAGCGCGAGCGCTTTTTCAATGAGGAAGATTACATCCGCCTGCGTGACAGCTACATCCTGACCGCCGAAAAGCTGAACCTTGCCCCGGCGGACATGGCGGTGCTGCATCCCCTGCCGCGTGTGAACGAAATTACGCTGGATGTGGACGATGACCCGCGCGCCGCCTACTTTGAGCAGGCACAGAACGGCGTGTATGTGCGCATGGCTTTGATTATGACGCTGCTGGGGCTGAAAGACCCCAAAACCGGGGAGGTTGCTTTTGAATGCTGAATATTGATGAAATCATGAACGGCGTGGTCATTGACCACATTACCGCCGGGACCGGGCTTTCGCTGTATCACCTGCTGGAGCTGGAAAAGCTGAGCGAAGCCAGCGTGGCCCTGCTGCAGAACGTGCGCAGCCAGAAAAGCGGCAAAAAGGATATTATTAAAATCGAGGGCGATATTTCCGGCTTGAATTTTGATGTGCTGGGTTATGTGGACCCGCAGATCAGCCTGACCTTTATTGAGAACGGTCATGTGGCCCGCAAGGTGCGCCCGGACCAGCCCAAGCGCCTGGTGAACGTGATCAAGTGCACCAACCCCCGCTGCATTACCTCCCTGGAGACCGGCTGCGACCACATCTTTGCCCTGACCCCCAGCGGACGCTACCGCTGCGTTTACTGTGAGCAGGAGTTCAAGGTACGCCCGTAAGGCAGTGCCGCATTTTCCTGTTCTGTCCCCATAATAAGTTCAGACCCGGCATGATGGAACGGATTTTGCTGTTCCCCTGCCGGGTCTGTTTTTTCTTGCTGTTTTGCGCGTGTTTCCTTGCCGCAATTTCCTGCTTGTGGTACGATGTGCACAAAGAACCCTTGTTAATGGGAGGTAATTTTATGAATTGGGGAATTTTAGCTACCGGCACCATTGCCAACAAATTTGCCACAACAGTCAATGCGATGGCTGCCGAGGGCGAGCGGCTTGCCGCAGTCGGCTCCCGCCGGGCCGAAAGTGCCAAAGCCTTTGCGGCGCAGTACAACATCCCGCACTGGTACGCCAGCTATGAAGAGCTTGCCGCCGATCCCGCCGTAGATGCCATCTACATTGCTACGCCCAACGCCCTGCATTACGAAAACTGCAAGCTCTGCCTGGAGCACGGCAAGCATGTTCTGTGCGAAAAGCCGTTCACCATCAATGCAGAGCAGGCCAAAGAGCTGTATGCCCTGGCGGAAAAAAAGCAGCTTTTTATCATGGAAGCATTCTGGATTCGCTTTTTGCCGCTGTATGCCAAATTGCAGCAGATGCTGGCGGATGGGGTGATCGGTACGCTGCAAACCATCACCTGCCAATACGGTTTTACCACTGAAGGCGCCCGCCGCGAGCGCAAATTCAACTCTGCTTTGGGCGGTGGCGCTTTGCTGGATATTGGCATTTATAACCTTGGCTTTTTGCAGATGGTCACCGGCCAGCAGCCCCAGAACGTGCAGACAGAAGAGCTGCGCCTGACAGAATACGGCACCGATGAATACAGCAAACTGCGGCTTGCCTACCCCAGCGGCTGCACGGCGGAATCGGTGCAAACCATCGGCCAGCGCCTTACCCGCATGGCCTGCATTGTGGGCACCAAGGGCCGCATTACCCTGCCGGACTTCCAGTACGCCGAACATATGACGCTGGAACTGGACGGCCAGCCACCGCAGGAACTGGATTTTCCCTTTGATGTGAACGGTTTTGAATACCAGATTCGGGAAGTAAGCCGTTGTGCTGCCACTGGCAGGCACCACAGCAGCATTTATACCCCGCAGCAAAGCATTGCCCTGACCCAACTGATGTATGATATCCGCATGGCCTGGGGCATGAAATTTGAGGGCGAGGAATAAGCAGCTTTTGGTAAAGCTTTGTTCCCTTTTTATATTTTCCACACAGACAAAAACAGCCCCAGGCGGCACCTTTTATGGGTACTGCCCGGGGCTGTTGCTTTTCAGAACCGGGCATACAAAAAGCCCGTATTGGAATAAAAGCTTGCCATCAGCAAAAAGGCGAAAATGGCAAATTCGTACACAGCCCAGCGCACCGGGCGCGGCGCGGCGTTGACCCAGGCGCGCAGGTGCAGGCCGCATTCATGCAGCACATCCACCAGCACCAGCAACGCAATGCCCAACAACAGCAAGAGCAGTTCCAGCTTGCTGGTCAGGCCTAGCAGCCAGTACTGGGCAAACACCTCGTGCCCGGGGTTATGCAGGATACCGGCAAAGTATGCCGCCGCATTGCCCAAACTGCTGGTGCGGAAGATGGTAAAGGTTGTAACAAAAATAGCAAATGTCAGCGGCACGCCCACGATGCGCAGCGGCAGAGATTTGCGCTTGCGCAGCGGAGCGGGCATGTGGTCCTCCGCCACCTGGCACAGGCCGTGCAGCCCACCCCAGACAAGGAAGGTCCAGTTGGCGCCGTGCCACAGCCCACTGACCAAAAAGGTCAGCAGCAGGTTGGCATCCCGCCGGGCAATGCCCTTGCGGTTGCCGCCCAGTGGGATATACACATAATCCCGGAACCACTGCGAAAGGCTGATATGCCACCGGGCCCACAGCTCCTTGACGCTGGCAGAAAAAAACGGCTGGCGGAAGTTTTCCGGCAGGTGCAGGCCCAGGATCTCGCCCATGCCCAGCACAATATCCGTGTAGCCGGAAAAATCGGCATACAGCTGGAACGAATACATAACCGTGGCAAAAATCAGCTGACTGCGGTCAAAGGACGCCGGGTCCGCAAAGGCGGCGCTGACCACAATGGCCGCACGGTCCGCAATGGCAAACTTTTTGAAATACCCCCACGCACTGCGCTGCAAACCGCTGACCAAACGCTGGGTTTCAAACGTTTTGGGGGCGGCTTCCAGCTGGGGCATCAGGGTATTATAGCGGTTGAACGGCCCCTGGGTGAGCGAGAGGAAAAAGCCCGCATAGCACCACAGCCGTGCATAGCTGGGCGTGGGTGCCGTGCGGCCATGCCACACATCCAGCAGGTAGCCCGCCAGCTGCAAGCTGTAATACGCAAGGCCAAAGGGCTTATACAAATCCCGCAGGCCCGGCACCAGCATGCCGCTGTATTTGAGCACCAGCAGCGGCAGCAGGGCTGCGGCCAGCCCCAGTGCCAGCCACCCGCGGCGGCTGGGCTGCTCTGGCTGCGCATGCTGCGCGGCCTGCCACACCACTGCCGTGGCAAGGGCTACCGCAAAAAACGCGCCGATATCAATGGAAAGGCAGAACACTGCGTTGGCTGCCAGAACCAGCTTCCAGCGGGAAGGCTGGGGCACGCGGTACCACAGGCAGACAAACAGCGCCATAAACGGCAAAAAGCCAAGGGATGTAACAGAAAACATCAGTTGCCCTCCCCCTGCTGCACGGTGCTATCCGGTGATGTGGCCAGCTTTTCGGCAACCGTATCATAGAACAGGCCGCTTACATCCTCGCCCGCCGCGCTGCGGGCAGCCACCGTGGCGAACGCCTTGCTGAACGTTTCTGCCCCCTGCCCGTTCAGGTGATGCATATCTGAAAAATCGTCAAAGCCAATGGGCAGCAGGTCGGTATCCTTAAAGAGCGAAAAATCCCAATACTGGGTGCCGTTGGCCGCGGCAAAGCTGCGCATGGCATCCACATAGGCCTGGTAGTTCTGGGTATCCTGCACATAAGCGCTGGGCAGCGGGGCGGTGACCAGCACCAGGCGGATGTTCTGCTTTTTGCAGAACTCGGCAATGCGGGTCAGGTTCGCCCGGCCGAACGGTGAGATTGGCGCGCTGGCATCCACGTGCATCAGGGTGCCGAACCCCCAGATGCTGGTACCCTCGGTATAGACAAAACCGCGGTCCCGGTAGGCTTCGCCCTCGTCCGGGTAGGTGACCCAGTCATAGTTCCCCGCGTTATAGCCGCCGGTCAGCTTGCCGCGCCAAAGGGCCGGCAGCTCACCGGGGTCAGCAATAGCATGGCGCGCCGGGAACACCAGATCCGCAAACGCCGCGGCACCGCCCATCTCCCACAGATACTGGTAACGGTAGGGCGAGGACGCGCGCATGTAATCGGTGATCAGGTAGCAGGCCAACGGAACATTGCTGGATTTTTGCTGATTATAGCCGGTATAGAAGGTTTCCAGATAGACGGTTTTCAGCGGGCTGTTGGCAGCGGCTTCCCGAATAAGCCAATAGGAGCCATCCGGCTGCTGCTGGCTGGTGCCAAGGTTAAAGCTGTGGCTGCCCAGAATGGGGTCAATGGTATCCGGGTCAAAGCTGCGGTAGCTGTGGGAGGAACCCACAAACACAGTATCCACCGCATCCGCTTGGGCGTAATACTCCCCCAGCGTCACACGGGAATAGGCGTGCAGGTCATCCACCAGCAAAAAGTTCAGCAGCAGGCAGAGCGCCGCCGTGATGGCCGCAAACAACACAAACAGGCCCGCCTTGTGCAGCGGGCCGGGAATGCGGCTGGTTTTTGGGGTTGTATGGGGCATGTAGCTTCCTTTACGTTTGCCATCTGCCGCGCGGTATGCGCCGCGGCTCAGGTTTCAATTTTTATATGGGGGCAGCGGGGATTGTAAGCGGCAAGGTCCAGGCGCCAGGTGGTGTTGCCATCGGCATCCTCGGCCGTTTTTTCAAAGCCGTACCCAGCATAAAATTCCCGCACCATAGCGTTTTTGGCGGTGGGGTAATAATAGCCCTCCAGCGCAGTATACCCTGCAGCGGCAGCTTTGGCGGCAAGGGTGTCCATCATGGCGTCTTCCATGCCGCGCTTGAGCACACGGCAGCTCATCAGCCACAGGCGCAGGCAGAGCGTTTGGCCCTGGGCCTGCCCTGCCACAACGGTAACAACGCCGTTATCCGCAAATTTATCCACCAGCTTGCCGTACAGGGTGATCCAGTCCGGCTTTTCTGCCATGGAACGGATGTCATCCTCAGTGCAGCGCAGAGTGGTCAGGTTGAACTGGTTGCTCTTGTTGGTCAGCTGAGCAATGCGCTGCATATACACCGCCTCAAAGGGGCGGATGGTCGCCGTCATTTCCAGGCTGTCCAGATACTGGCCGTAATCGGCAAAAGCTGCCTGGGCCTGGGCGGCCTGGGCGCGGGCATGGTACTGCGCGGTCTTTTTCAGGTCGTCGCCGGAAAGGATCGTCGTTTCAAAGTACCCGCCGTGGTCCAGCATCTTGATGTAGTTTTCGGCACCATCCAGCACCGGGGTGGCCACGCCGGGCAGCTGGGCGGCCACAATGGCACGCTCCGCCGGGTTGTCATCAGCAAACACAAAGCTGTCGGCGCCAAGGCTGAGCTCTGCGGCGATGGCTTTCAGGTTCTGATCTTTGGGATCCCAGTTGGCCTTGATGCAGACAAAATCATCCGGGTGCAGCACGCTGTCCGGGTGGTTCAGGCCGGCCAGGGCGTTGGCTTCGTCATTTTTGGAATCCACCGCCAGCACCACGCCGATGGTCTGCAGGGCTTTGCAGTAGCTCTGGAACTCAGCGTACACCTGGCCTTCCGGCACTTCGGGGCCGATGGCAATGCCGTCCACACCGTCATCGCCCACAATGCCGCCCCAGAGAGTGTTATCCAGATCCAGCACCAGGGCTTTTTTGTTGCGGCCATACAGGGATTTGATGATGTTTGCCACGCTGTTTGCCAAAGACGGGATCGCATCCAGGCACATGGCGTACTTGTACATATGCCAGAAGAACGCATCCCCCCAGGCAGTCAGGCCGTAATCTGCGCTGAGATAGTCAATATCATTGATATAAAAATCCTCATGCGCGGCGGCATAGGCGTAAAAGCGCTGGTTCAGGCGGCTGAGATAGTTGGAACGGCCATGCGGGTCCCAGATATCGCGGTTGCCCATCAGGCGGTAGTTGGGGCGGTCAAAGTTATTCTGGATGACGGGGCAGTGGAATTTGGCTTCCAGCGCCTGCCACATCTGCTCAAAGCGGCTGTACTCGGCATTCAGCATGGCGTCAATTTCCGCCTGCGGGGTGGCCGTTGTGGGGAAATTGATGATGTTGCGCCAGTTGGTGTGGATATAAATGACATCAGGGTGGAACCCATCCAGCTCCGGCGTGCCGAACATGGCGTCCTGCCAATATTGGCCATACTCGCTCTGGTAGAACTCCGCCTGAATGCCGTATTGCAGCAAAAACAGGCCCAGCTGGTCTGCCACCTCGTTGGTGGTGGAACCACCCAGGATGGCGATGCGCTTTTGCAGCGGGTGCGGGTTTTGGGCCAGCAGTTCCTTGCGCAGGCGGCGCTTTTTGCGCAGCAGCGTTTCGGTATCCAGCGGGTAGTTAAAACAATCCATATCGGCGCTTCCTTACAAATAATATTCAGGGCTTACAGCTTCTGCAGGGCCTCTTCCAGCGTAATGGCGATCTGGTCCGGGCAGCTGGTGGGCTTGGAGCCGCACAGGGTGCCTTTCATGCGCTCAATGGCGTCCTCAGCTTTCATGCCTTTCAGCAGCTGGCAGATGCCTTTCAGGTTGCCGTTGCAGCCCCCCAGCACCTCAACAGATTCAATGGTATGGTCAGGGTTCAGTTCTACTTTGGTCATCACCGAGCAGGTGCCCTTATTGCGGCGTTCGTAAGTCATAATCGTTTGCTCCTTTTTATATTCTTGCTCCGTTTTGTTTTTTGCTGTTGGTTGCTTTACTTTTTTGCGCGCTTCGGCCAGCGCACGGATGCGGGCGATCTGTTCGTCCGCGGTGGTGCAGGTGCCAACCGGGTGCGGGGTGTTGGTGTTCATGCCGTGGTAGTCAGTGCCGCCGGTCACGATCAGGCCGTACTCCGCGGCCAGCTGTTCCAGCTCGGCCTTATCCTCTGCCGTGTTGCGGGGGTGGTCGATCTCCACGCCGTCCAGCCGCCCGGCTGCAATCAGCTCCCGCGCCAAAGGCATGCTGTGGTAAACGCTGGGGTGGGCCAGTACCGCCACGCCGCGGCATTCTTGGATGAGGTTCAGGATGGTATCCACGGTTTCATACACCGGCGTGTGCAGGATCTTGCCGCGCACCGGGCGCAGACCGAACAGGCTGCGGTACACCGTGTTGTACATTCCATCCGAAAGCCCATACTGCCACAATACACGCATGACATGGGCCTTGTACAGCGTGCCGCTGTCCTTGGCAAATTCCAACGCTTCCTCAGTCTTGAACTGGGGGCAGATTTCCTCCAGCTCCTTGCAGGACTGGTACACGGCATCATAGCGGCGTTTGTCCATGACTGCAGTATGGCGAGCCAGAGCTTCGCAATCGTCCGGGTAATAGCACAGGATGTGCACGCGGTGTTCCCGCCCATAATCATAGGCCGTCAGCTCCACCGCCGGGATCAGCTTCACACCGTTTTGCTCCGGGTGGGCGTAAGCATAACGCACAGAGCGGTTGGTATCATGGTCGCTGATGGCAAGCCAATCCAACCCCGCGCAGGCCGCCAGCCAAGGCAGCTTTTCGATGGGGGTAGAACCGTCCGAACAGGACGAATGGGTATGCAGATCACCGGGCATAGGCTGAGCTTCTCCTTTCCTGCTGAAGCTTTAGGCAATACCGCATAATTCTAAGTGCCGATACGGCGAGCGAGGTGCGGCAGCTGCTAAGCCAAAAGCGCAGATAATACTGGATGTCTTATCGAGCATTTTGGCAACGCAGATGCCGTGCCGCAGCTGCCGGAGCGGTGCTTAAGCCGCAAGGCGGGAATTGTGCGGTATTGCCTTTATTTCTTCTGCTTATTGAAAGTGAGAAAACCGTTTGAAACAAAATAAGAATATGCGCTTATACGTACTTCTAAAGCGTAAAGCAAACATACTTTACAAACGATATATCGACAAAAACACTGCAAAGAAATGACCCGCCAACCGGCCCCTACACAAAGCACCTTTTGTAAAAGGCTTTGCACGGCCAACTCTGCTATTTTGCTGTCTTCGCATCCTCCCGATCCATCCGTTTCAGCTCCGGCAAAACGGTAATCAGCATTACAATAAAGCACAAACTGCCGCCGATCACGTTGGAAACCGGCTCCGCAGCAAACACGCCGTCGGTGCCCATGCCAAAAGCATAAGGCAGCAGGTAGGTGAGCGGCACCACAATGATGACCTTGCGCAGCAGCGAGAAAAACACCGCGTGGCGGCGCTTGTTCAGCGATTTGAACACTGTCTGGCCCACATATTGCAGCAGCATAAAACCAAAGGTGGAAAAATACAGCTTCATGGCGGGGATGGTATCCGCCTGCAGGGTGGGATCGCTGCTGAAAATGGAGATGAGGAAGTGCGGTGCCAACAGAATGACCGCCCAGATCGTAAGGGTGTATACCAAAGACATCAGGGCCATGGAGACGGCGGCGCGCAGCACCTTGCGGGGGCGGCGTGCGCCGTAATTGTAGCTGATAATGGGGGAAGAGCCCTCGGTAATGGCATAAATCGGCGTTTCCACCATCTGGCGCACGCTGGAAATGATCGTCATGACCGAGATGTACACATCGCCGCCGGTCACGGACAGCACATTGTTGCAGCAGATCGTCACCACGCTGTTGGTCAGCTGCATGATGAAGCCCGCTGTGCCAAGGCTGACGATATCGCTGATGCAACGCCTGTTGGCGGGCAGCTGACGCAAGGGCAGCGGCTGTACGCGGTATTCCGACTTGCAGCGCAGGAAATACACCACAAACGCCGCCGAAAGCAGCTGCGAAAGCACCGTGGCAGCCGCCGCGCCGCAGATGCCCATGCCCAACACAAAGATAAACACCGGGTCCAGCACCAGGTTGGCCGCTGCGCCGATCACCACGCTGAGCATACCGGCTGTGGCATAGCCCTGCGCATTGATGAACGGGTTCAGCCCTGTTGTGAGCATGGAAGGGTAGGTGCCCAGCAAGTACAGCATCAGGTACGGCAGCGCATACTGCAATGCTTCCGGCGAAGCACCGAATAAGACCAGAATGGGCCGGGCAAACAGCAGGCCAATGACCATCAATACACCGGCGCAGCACAACAACAGCGTGCAGGCCAGGTTCAAAATCAGCCCGGCACGGGCCTTATTCCCGCTGCCGCGGGCGATGGCGAACAACGGTGCGCCGCCGCTGCCGAACAAATTGCTGAACGCCGTAATAATGACAATAATGGGGAAGCAAAGCCCCACCGCGCCCAGCGCCGCCGTGCCGATATCCGGGATGCGCGCAATATAAATGCGGTCCACAATGTTATACAGCAGGTTCAGCACCTGCGCCACCAACATGGGCAGCGCTGCTTTCAAGATGTTTTGTGCAATGCCGCCGTGTTCAAAGTCGATCTGCCGCATGGGGAATGGTTCATCCTTTCCGTTTTCACAATACCAGTTTCAAGTATAGCATAAACCGCCCGCAGATACAAAAAAATCCCCGCACAAGGCCGCATAACGCAGCCTGTGCGGGGAATTTTTCTCAGCCGGAAGCTTCGGATGTCTCCGGCTCCACGGCTTCCACTTCTTTGATCATGATTGCGGTTTCGTGCTTGATCTCTTCTTCCACTTTGTTCAGCAAAAGCTCTCTGGCTTCTTCTGAGGTGAGATTGGACAAACGCTCCAGCTCAGCGACCTGCTTGTTTAAGGTCTCCTGCACGTCATTGCGGATGCCTTCGATCTCATGCTCGCTCTTTTGCAGATGCTCTTCCTTGCTTTCCAAAGCTTCAGCCTTGCGGTCC